>MDSW01008983.1_pt1 | contig 10129 bp, 5 predicted proteins | sample 811171 | NCBI WGS metagenome assembly MDSW01 (sample SAMN05326641, study PRJNA326480) | marine metagenome | isolation source: seawater | place: Atlantic Ocean: North West | collected 2012 | reverse complement strand
GTTCCATAAATTCTTTGCATCATTTCATTATTCGAATCCCCTCTCCAATAAGCCCCTGAAACTTTTGTAAGTTTAAAATATTTACCAATTTTTCCAGTTGATGTTAGATGGGGTCCTCTACAAAGATCATACCATTTGCCATGATAATATATAGAAACCTCCTGGTCTTGAGGTATACTATCAACAAGTTCGACTTTATATTTCTCTCCAATCTTTTTGTAGTGATCTTTTGCTTTTTTTCTTTCCCAAACTTCTCTTTTTGTGAGTTCATTCTTATCTACAATTTCTTTCATTTTTTTTTCAATTTTTTCTAAATCTTGAGGAGTAAATGGCTCCTTTCTAGAAAAATCATAGTAGAAACCATCTTTAATTGCTGGCCCAATAGCTATTTTAGTGCCAGGAAATAATTCTTGTACTGCCATCGCCATGATATGAGTAGCGTCATGTCTCATGGCATCTAATCCTTCTTTGTCATTTGGTGTAATAATCCTTACTTTAGAATCTTTTTTAATTTGAAAATTAAGATCTTTTAGCTCTCCGTCCACCTCCATTATTAGAGCATTTTTTTCTAAAGTTTTGCTAATTTTTTTTGATATTTCAAAACCATCTATTGTTTTTGAAAATGGAATCTTTTTACCATCTGGTAATTTTATATCGGGCATTTTTTATGATAACTCTATCAATTTTTTATATTCAGTAAAGGTGCTCAGACACATTTTATCAACATCAAATTTTTTTAATACATTTTTTCTACCTTCAATTCCAACAGATTTCAATGAATTATAGTCTTTTAGCATTATCATGGATATTAAATCTGCTAATGAATTTGGGTTTTTGTTAGAAAATAAATAACCTGTTTTATCTTTAATTATAGTTTCTGTTGAACCACCAATATCACTTGCAATTATTGGAATCTGCATTGATTGGGCTTCTACAGAAACTCTTCCAAAAGCTTCTGGTTCGTATGAACAAGAACAAACTAAATTTGCTATTCCGTAAGCAATTGGCATTTCTTCACATCTTTCAATAAATTTTACAACTTTGCCTAATCTATATTGTTGAACTAAATCCAATAATTGTTTTTTATATACATTCCTTCCTTGGTCACTTCCTAAAATTATAGCTTCAAAAGGTGGTGTATCAGTTCTTTCATTAACTAGCTTGATGGCTTCAATAAAAATCTTTTGACCTTTCCAGTAAGTCAATCTTCCCGGTAACAATACAACAAATTTATTTCTGTCAATATTATGTTGTTTGGCGAATTTATCTAATTTAATTGGTAAAATTTTTTGAGAATTAAAATAGTTAGTATTTATACCCCTAAAAATTACTAAAAGTTTTCTTTTGTTTTTTAAGAAAAAATTTCCATAATTATTATTAATATGTGAAAAAATAAAATTTGATCCAGCTATTACTAAATCAGACCTAACCATTATAGAATTATAAAATTTTTTTATTCTATTAGAAAAATTATACGTCCCATGGAAAGTTGTGACAAACTTTCTAAAAGTAAGTTTAGTAGCAAAAAAACAAGACCAAGCTGGAGCACGGCTTCTGGCATGAACTATATTAATATTGTAAAAAATTATTATTATTGAAAGAATTAATGTGTTGAATAAAATTAAAAGAGGATTCTTAGATTGAACGGGTAGTTTAAAAACCTTTACTTTTTTCTTATCAATAAATTTAAGTAATTCTCCGCCACTTGTTGCAATGTATGATTTAGATCCTTTTTCTGGCAAAAAGTGAGCTAAATCGTAACAACCAGTCTCTGCTCCGCCATAACCTAACTTGGGTATAACTTGTAAAACTTTAATTTTTTTTTTTCATAATTTTAAAATATTATAATACGTTAAATGAACTACAAAAGATCCAAATATTTTACAACTTCAAACAAAAGAAAAATTAAATATTTATTTATTAAAAAAAATAGCGATATTACTGTAGTTTTTTTTCATGGTTTTATGTCAGATATGATCGGTGCAAAGCCTGGGGCTATTCAAAAATTTTGCATACACCATAAAATCAATTTCCTTAAATTTGAATACTCTGGACATGGAAAATCTAGTGGCAAATTCACTGATGGCAATATATCCAAATGGACCAATGATTCAAAACAATTGATTAAATCAAAAGTTGGAAAATATGATAATTTGATCTTTGTTGGCTCCAGCATGGGAAGCTGGATAGCATTAAATTTATTTCAAACTTTTAAAAAAAAAATAATAGGTTTTATTGGAATTGCTTCAGCACCAGAATTTTTAGAAGAGCTAATGTGGAAAAAATTTAATAGAAAAATAAAAAAAATAATATTACAAAAAAAAATTTATCATCTTGATAATGGTGGTTATATTTATCCAATTACTAAACAGTTAATATTTGATGGTAGAAAAAACAAAATTTTAAATAATAAAATCAATTTAAATATACCCATGGTATTATTTCATGGGAAAAAAGATGAAGTTGTTCCTATTAAATTTTCTAACAAAATTCTTATGGTTTGCAAAAAATCTAAAAAAAAACTTATTAAAATTAAAAATGGAGACCATAGTTTATCTAGAAAAAGTGATTTAAAAAAAATATGCAAAGAATTAAATTCTATAATTAAAAATTTTATAATTTAATTATACTGCTTTTGATATTTTTGTTTTTAAGCTTAAAGGATTTTGTAATTTGTCTAACATTTCTTTTGGACAAACTTGTACAAAATTTTTCAATTCATTTTTATAATTAGCCAATATTTTTTTAGCTACCATGGATTCTGTTTCATTTAAATGCTCTGTGATTAGTATCTTAAGATGATTTACCCAATAATCTGTTTCTGGTGTTTGCCATACAACAGAGTTAGAATTTACATAATTTTCAAATTCATTAAGAGGATCATAAATAAATGCCATTCCACCGGTCATGCCCGCAGCAAAATTATCCCCGATCTTACCCAAAACAACCACTGTGCCACCAGTCATATATTCACAGCCATTAGAATCGCATCCTTCTATTACTGCTTCTGCACCAGAATTTCTAACAGCAAATCTTTCTCCAGATTGTCCAGCTGCAAATAATTTTCCAGACGTTGCACCATAAAGCACTGTATTACCAATTATTGTATTTTGATTACTAATTAATTTACTATCATTAGGTGGCTTCACAACTATTATTCCACCAGAAAGTCCTTTTCCCACATAGTCATTTGCATCACCGCTAACATTTAATTTTAAATTTTTTATACAAAAAGCTCCTAGGGATTGTCCAGCAGAACCTGATAAATTAATAGTGATAGATTTCCTTTCAATTTTTTCCTTACCTATTTTTTTGTAAATATAGTGCGAGAGTCTTGTTCCAACAGCTCTATGAACATTTTTAACGTCATAATTTAATTCTATTTTATTTTTCTGATTTATAACATTTTTAATATCTTCATAAATTTTTTCATCTAAAGTGGGCGGAACTTCATTAATTAAATCAGAAAAACAATACCTATTATTTTCTCCAGGGTCAGCTTGGACAAGTAGGGGGCTTAAATCTAAATCGTCTAAATCTTTAGTACCTCTGCTAACTTGCTTTAAAAGATCGGTTCTTCCAATTATTTCGTTTAAATTTTTAAATCCTAGTTCAGCTAAAATTTCCCTTACTTCTTCTGCAATAAAAGTAAATAAATTAACAACCTTTTCGGGTGTTCCTGTGAATTTTTTACGCAAACTTTCATCTTGTGTACAAACTCCAACTGGACAAGTATTAGAATGACATTGTCTTACCATTATGCATCCCATGGCAACTAGAGAGGTAGTTCCTATGCCAAACTCCTCTGCTCCCATCATAGCTGCTATTACAACATCTCTTCCGGTTTTAATTCCTCCGTCTGTTCTTAAAGTTACTTTATGTCTAAGACCATTTAATGTTAATATTTGATTAGCTTCCGTTAATCCCATCTCCCATGGAATACCAACATATTTTACACTGGTTTGCGGACTCGCACCTGTACCACCGGAATGACCTGATATTAAAATAACATCAGCTTTGGCCTTCGCTACACCTGCAGCAATAGTTCCTACTCCAGTGGATGCTACAAGTTTAACGCCAACTCTAGCATTAGGATTTGATTGTTTAAGATCATAAATAAGCTGCGCTAAATCTTCTATAGAGTATATGTCATGATGCGGCGGCGGAGATATTAGCGTAACACCAGGTGTAGAATGTCTTAGCTTTGCTATTTCTTTTGAAACTTTAAAACCAGGTAATTGACCTCCTTCACCAGGCTTAGCACCTTGGGCAATCTTTATCTCAATTTCACTACAATTATTTAAATATTCAATCGTTACACCAAATCTTGCTGATGCTATTTGTTTTACTTTTGAATTAGAACTATCTCCATTATCCATTTTTTTATATCTTCTAGGATCTTCACCTCCTTCTCCACTGCATGATGCAGCATTAATTCTATTCATGCCTATTGCTAAAGTTTCATGGGCTTCGGCTGATAAGGCGCCATGAGACATGCTTCCGCTTCCAAATCTTTTCCTTATATTAACAACTGATTCAACTTCATTTTTATTTATCTGTTTATTTAATTTTTTAAAATCCAAAAGATCTCTTAAATTTATTACAGGCAAGTCATAAATTTCTTTTGCATATTTTTTATATAACTCGTAAGAATTTGTACTAACTGCATGTTGCAACATATGTATTAAATGTCCTTGATACTGGTGAGTTTCTCCATTTTTTCTATATTTATAAATTCCACCAATAGGAAGGATCGAAATATTTTTTTGGAAAGCTTTTTTGTGTAAATTTTTTATTTTTTTTTCAATACCAAAAATTCCTATACCTGAGATTCTAGATACCATTCCAGGAAAATATTTTGCTACGAGAGCTCTACTAAGTCCCACTGCTTCAAAATTACATCCCCCTCTGTAAGCGCTTAAGACTGAAATGCCCATTTTAGACATGATTTTTAATAAACCATTATCGATAGATTTAATGTAACGACGAACACAATCATCAAAATTTAATTTTCCAAATAATTTTTTTTCATATCTCTGATTTATTGAATCTATTGCTATATAGGGGTTAATTGTAGTTGCTCCTACTCCCAGCAATACTGCAAAAGAATGTGTATCAAACGCTTCGCTTGTTTGAACATTTATCGAGGCAAATCCTCTAATTCCCAAATTTACAAGCCGAGAATTTATAGCTCCAATTGCTAATATCATAGGTATTGGAGCTTTTTTTTCATCGATTTGCTTGTCGCTTAAAATTAAGTGTTTTGAGCCTTCTCTAACTGCAATTTCAGCATCTAAACAGAGTTGGTCTAATCTATCTTTTAAACTTTTTTTCACATCAAATGTGCAATCTAAAACTTTAATATTTTTTTTAAAAAAATCAGTAAATTTTAAAAATTGTGAATTAGATAAAATTGGACTTTCTAAAACATAAATATTTTCTTTTGTTAAATTTTCAAAATCAAGAATATTGCCTAAATTACCAAACCGTGTTCTCAAACTCATTACCTCGTTTTCTCTTAAAGAGTCTATCGGTGGGTTTGTAACTTGACTAAAATTTTGTCTAAAAAAATGTGATAGAGGTCTATATTTATCAGACAACACTGCGGTTGGAGCATCATCTCCCATGGATCCTACGGCTTCTTTTGCGTCCTCTACCATGGGATGTAAAATAAGCTCTAAATCTTCAATGCTCATTCCTGCTAAAAATTGCCTATTTCTTAATTGCTCACCTGAAAAAATAAATTTTTCTTTTGTTGAGCTAAATTTTTTATCTAGATCTATTATTTGTCTATTGTATTTTTTATAGTCTTTAGAAATTTTATTTTTAATACCTTTGCTGTCATAAATTTTTCCATTTTCTAAATCTACAGCAATGATTTGACCAGGGCCTAATCGTCCTTTTGAAATAATTTTATCATTGGAAATTGGGACCATACCTGTCTCAGACCCAGCAAATAAAAATTTTTCCGAAGAAATCGTGTATCTTAGAGGACGAAGTCCATTTCTGTCTGATGCTGCAATTATCCATTTTCCATCAGTTGCAGAAATAGCAGCTGGACCGTCCCATGGTTCTATGGTGCTATTTAAAAAATTAAATAACTGTTGATGAATTTTAGGAACTGTTTTTCTTCTTTTGGACCAAGCGTCAGGAATTAACATAAGTTTTGCTAGAGGAACTGATTTGCCTGATCTAACTAACAACTCAAATACATTATCTAAAGCGGCAGAGTCAGAGTTTCCAGTAGCAATAACTGGTTTTAATGAATCTATATCATTAAAAAGTTTATTGCTCATATCTTGCTCATGTATTTTCATCCAATTAATATTTCCTTTGAGCGTATTAATTTCGCCATTATGAGCCAAAGTCCTAAATGGCTGAGCTAGATCCCAACTTGGAAAGGTATTTGTTGAATATCTCTGATGAAAGATTGCAAATCTTGAAATAAATCTCTTATCCATTAAATCAGGATAAAACTCAGATAATGACTCAGCTAAAAACATACCTTTATAAACGATTAATCTAGAACTGAAAGAACATATATAAAAGTCTTTTATTTTTTGATTAATTGAATTTTTTTCAATTTTTTTTCTTACAACGAACAAATCTCTTTCTAGAGCTTCGTCTACTAAATTTTCATTATTTGGCTTGAAAATAACTTGGACTATTTCTGGTCTATTATTTTCTGCTTTAATTCCAAGGGCTTTTGTATTAACCGGAACTTGTCTCCATCTATAAATATAATAATTTCTACTTAAAAGTTCGTTTTCAACTATTGTCTTGCATTTTTCCTGGGATGAGTAATCGTTTCTCGGCAAGAAAACCATACCAACGCAAATAGTGCCTTTTTCATGTATTCTGCCAGCATTTTGAATTCTTTCTTTAAAAAAATCTTTTGGTATTTCTATATGTATTCCTGCGCCATCTCCGGTTTTACCATCAGCATCAACAGCACCACGATGCCAGACTGCTTTTAATGCCTCTATTCCAAATTCAACAACCTTCCTGCTTTTTATACCTTCTGTTGAGGCTACAAAACCAACGCCACAGGCATCATGCTCAAAGCTTGGATTGTATATTCCTGCTTTAGTTAAACTCTTTAAATTTTTTTTATATATTTTCATTTATGCCGCTTGTACTTTATTAATTTTTTTTTGCTCTAAATATTTTTGAATTGAAACAGCTGCTTCTCTTCCATCCTTAATGGCCCAAACTACTAATGATGCTCCTCTAACTATATCGCCTGCCGCAAAAATTCCAGGAATATTCGTTTCCATTGTTTTAAAATTTATTTTTATTGTTCCCCATTTAGAAACTGTAAGATCTGATTTGTTAAAAAGTTTAGGTAAATCTTCTGGATCAAAGCCCAGTGCTTTAATAGCCATATCTGCTTTTATTTCAAAATCAGAATTTTGTATGGATACAGGTTTTTTTCTGCCTGAAGTATCTGAGCCTTTAAGTTCCATTTTTTCAGCCAAAACAGATAAAATTTTTTCTTTACCAATAAATTTTTTGGGACTTGATAACCAAATGAACTCTACGCCTTCTTCTTCGGCATTATATACTTCCCTAGCTGAGCCTGGCATATTTTCCCTATCTCTTCTATAAAGACATTTAACAGATTTAGCGTTTTGTCTAACAGCAGTTCTAACGCAATCCATTGCTGTATCTCCTCCTCCAATAACAACTATATTTTTTCCTTGTGCATTCAGCACTCCATTGTCAAAGTTTTCTACCTTGTCTCCTAAACCTTTGCGATTAGAAGCCGTTAAAAAATCCATTGCAGGAAAAATGTTTTTTAGGTTATGTCCTTGTAAATTAATTTCTCTAGGTTTATAAACGCCTGTTGCTATTAACAGCGCATCATGTTTTTCTCTTAAATCATCAAGAGATAAATTTTTTCCTATTTCTATATTTTGTTTAAATTTTATGCCACTTTTTTTTAAAAGTTCTGTTCTTCTTTCGACTACAAATTTTTCTAGTTTAAAATTTGGAATTCCATAAATTAACAAACCTCCGGCTCTATCATAACGATCATATATTGTTACTTGATAACCATTTTTTTTTAATTCTTCGGCACAGGCAAGACCTGCTGGGCCGGCTCCAATAATACCAATGGATTGGTTTATTTCTTTTAAAACTTTAATTGGTTTGATCCATCCTTTTTCCCATGCTGTATCTGTAATATACTTTTCAATAGATCCTATTGTGACTGTTCCGTGCCCTGATCTTTCAATAACACAATTTCCTTCGCACAAACGATCTTGTGGACATATACGTCCACAAATTTCTGGCATATTGTTTGTGCTATGAGCCAAATGACTAGCCTCTTGAAGTCTTCCTTCAGCTGCAAGCTTAAGCCAATCAGGTATATTATTGTGTAAGGGACAATGAATTTGGCAAAACGGAACACCGCACTGAGAACATCTGCTTGATTGTTCTCTTGCTTTGTCATGAATAAACTGATCATAAATTTCTTTAAAATCATCTATTCTTTTATCAACTTTCCTCTTATTGGGCGTTTGATGCCCAAGCTCAACGAATTTTAACATTTTATCTTTCATAAATTTTGCTATTAATTACAAGCTTTTATATCAATATAAATGGGGCTAAAAGCATTTTTAGGACATAATAACTGACCTATAAATTAAAAAATCAAGCAAAATAGTAATTTATATTGCATACCTGCTATGCAATACTAATCTTTTATGCTTTCTTCTGTTGAAATTTTAATTCTCTCGGCAATTCAAGGTATATCGGAGTTTTTACCTGTAAGTTCTGCGGCGCATTTAGTTTTGGTTTCTAAATATTATGAATTTGTAAATCAAAGTCTATTGGTAGACATTTGTTTACATTTAGGTTCATTAATTGCCATTATTTTTTATTTCAGAAATGATTTGTTAAATTTTGTAAAAAACAAAAATTTTTTAATTAAAATTCTTATAGGAACAATACCAATTATTCCTATTGGTTATATTGTTTATCAAACAGAATTAATAAATCATTTTAGAAATTTAGAAGTTATCGGGTGGATGAGTCTGCTGTTTGGAATAGTTTTGTACGTAAGTGATAAAACTAATGTTAAAAAAAAAATTGATACTGGATTTACAAGTAGATCTGCACTTTTTATAGGAATTTTCCAGGTCTTATCATTAATACCTGGTGTAAGTCGATCAGGAATTACAATAACTTCTGGAAGACTTTTAGGTTTTAGTAGATTCGACTCCGCAAAAATTTCATTTTTTTTATCAATACCAACTATAGCTGCTGCAAGTATTTTGGGAATTTATAAAATTTTGCAGGAAGGTAGCACTGAATTAAATTTTTTAGCTATTATAGCAGTAATATTTTCTTTTATTTTTTCTTATATAACTATAGCGCTATTTCTAAAATATATTACAAAATTTAGTTTAAATATATTTGTAATTTATAGAATAATTCTTTCTTTATTTATTTTAGGTATAGTTTATCTTTGATTTTTTTCATAGATTGGAGCTAATTGTGACAACAAGATTCCACCTAGTATAAGAGTACATCCAATAATATTATTTACTCCCAAAATTTGATTTAAAATAATCCAAGCTGAAATTGCAGCTACTACACCCTCAAGTGACATAACAATTGCTGCTGGCGCTGCTGAAATATTTTTTTGACCAAAAATTTGTAACGCAAATGCTGCTCCACCCGATAATATTCCTGCATATAAAATTTCAACGTATTCTAAAGCAATGTTATGAAAATTAATCTCTTCAAAAAATATTACTAGTATAAACGATAAAAATGAAACTATTATGTTTTGTATTAAAGCAATAAAAAAAGGTAAGTCAAATTTATCTATTATCTTGCCTATATAAATTATATGTAGAGCCCAAAATAAAGCTCCAATTAAAACCAAAGTATCACCAAATCTTATTGATGTGTCGCTAAAATCACTTAATAAATATCCTCCAATAACACAGGCTATTACTGAAGGCCATATTGACCAATGCATCTTTTCAGAAAATAAAAAATAAACAATAATAGGAACCATTGGTACATAAAAAATTGTAAAAAAAGCAGAATTAGCTACGTCCGTATGAAGCAAAGAAACTTGCTGGAAAATACACCCCAAAGACAAAAACACTCCTAC
>MDSW01006711.1_pt1 | contig 10129 bp, 20 predicted proteins | sample 811171 | NCBI WGS metagenome assembly MDSW01 (sample SAMN05326641, study PRJNA326480) | marine metagenome | isolation source: seawater | place: Atlantic Ocean: North West | collected 2012 | reverse complement strand
TCACAAGGTAGAGCACAATATTCAATGTTTTTTGATCATTATGAAAAAGTACCTCAAAATGTTCAAGATGAAGTAACAAAAAAACTGGCATAATTTTATGGATAAACAAAATATAAGAATACATTTAAGAGCTTACGACAATAAGATATTAGACTTGTCGACTATAGAAATAGTTAATACTGCAAAAAGGACAGGTGCTCAGGTAAGAGGTCCTATTCCATTGCCTACAAAAAAAGAAATTTTTACAGTTCTTAGATCTCCACATATAAATAAAAAAAGTAGAGAACAATTCGAAACAAGAACCCATAAAAGATTAATAGATATTTTAGAGCCAACACCACAAACTGTAGAAGCTTTAATGAAATTGGATTTAGCATCGGGCGTAGATATAGAAATAAAATTATAGGATTGTAATGACCATAGGGTTAATAGGAAAAAAAATTGGGATGACAAGAGAATTTTTTGATACAGGAATTTCCGTTCCTGTGACTGTATTATCTATAGAAAAAGGTAGAATTATTGACGTTATAACAAAAGAAAAGAGGGGTTATGATGCTATACAGGTTGGTTTTGGAAAAATTAAAAGTTCAAAGTTAACTAAGCAGATGAAAGGTTTTTTTGCTAAAAAGTCGACAGAACCAAAAAAAATCCTTAAGGAATTTAGAGTGAACAATATATCAGAATTTAAGGAAGGTAATGAAATTGGTTTAGAATTATTTAAAGATCAAAAATTTGTAGATATTACAGCAAAAACAATAGGTAAAGGTTTTGCTGGAGTTATTAAACGTCATAACTTCTCAGGTCTTCGCGCATCTCATGGTGTTTCAGTATCACATAGATCTCATGGTTCTACTGGACAAAATCAAGATCCTGGTAAAGTATTTAAAGGTAAAAAAATGGCTGGTCATATGGGAGATAAAAAAAGAAAGATTCAAAATCTTGAAATAATAAAATCTGATATAGAGAATAATTTAATTTTTGTTAAAGGTTCAATACCTGGTTCAAAAAATTCTATAGTTCTAATTCAACAAGTTGCAAAAAAGATTAATAGAACTACAACTTTAGAAAATCTAAAAAAGACCAAAACCCAAGAAATATCAAAAAAAGAAGCTACAAAAAAACCTGAAAAAACGCCACCCAAGAAAGAAGAGAAAAAATAAATATGAAACACGATGTAATAAATATAGAGGGTAAAAAAATTACGAACGTAGAATTGTCAGAAAAAATTTTTTCACTTAAGCCTAATAGAGATATAATAAAATCAATTATTGATTTTCAAATTAATAATTACAAATCACGAACTGCTAAAACAAAACAAAGAGGCGAAATAACTGGTTCAACAAGAAAAATTTATGCACAAAAAGGTACTGGTGGAGCAAGACACTCAAGTAGAAAAGCACCAATATTTGTTGGTGGTGGTGTAGCTCATGGACCCAAAGGCAATGTCTATAAAATAAGAAAAATAAATAAAAAAGTAAAAATAATAGGATTAAAGCATTTATTAGCACAAAAAAAACTTGTTAATTCATTATTTGTAATAGAGGATTTTAAAAAAGAGATTAAAAAAACAAAGATATTTAATACTTTCATTCAAAAAAATAAACTAAATAATTCCTTACTAATTTCTGATAAAATATCCAAAGATAATATTATTAAATCAGCAAGAAACATTCCAAATATTAAAGTAATACAGCAGGAAAATACTAATGCTTACGACATTTTAAAATATAAAAATTTAATTTTTACAACAACTTCAATAAAATATTTACAGGAAAGACTATCAAAATGAAGAAATTTACATCTTTAGACACAATAATTTCACCAAATATTACAGAAAAATCAACTTATCTTTCTGAATTTAATAAAGTTGTTTTTAAAGTTCATAAAGATGCTAGCAAGATATCAATAAAAAGAAGTGTAGAAAAATTATTTAAGGTAAACGTTGTGAAAGTTAATACGATTTATTTAAAAGGCAAAACAAAATTTGTAAGAGGAAAAAAAACAATAAAATCAGGTTATAAAAAAGCTATTATTACGCTTAAAAAAGGTCAAAGCATAGACCTATCAACAGGAATTTAACAATATGTCATTAAAATTTTTTAAATCATATACTAAATCTACACGTGGCACAGTTCTGGTAGATAAAAAAAACTTATGGAAGGGCAAGCCTCTTAAATCATTAACTAGTAAAAGTCATTCAACAGGCGGAAGAAATAATCTAGGAAGAATAACCTCAAGACATAAAGGCGGTGGACATAAGCAAAAATATAGGCAAATAGATTTTTATAGAAAAAAAGATGACATGAAGGCCAAAATTGAAAGAATTGAATATGATCCAAATAGATCCGGATATGTAGCATTAATAAAATATGAAGATAATGTAAGAAATTATATTATTGCGCCAAACAATATTTCGATTGGAGATGATATTGTTTCAGGCAGAAATAAAGAAATTAAAATTGGCAATTGCATGCCTTTAATGGATATTCCACCAGGTACAGATATTCACAATATAGAGTTTAAACCAAATGGAGGTGGAAAACTTGCTAGGTCAGCTGGTTCTTCTGCTCAAATTGCTGGCACCGATGATAATTACTGCATTATTAAACTTGGCTCTGGAGAAGTTAGAAAGATAATTAATACAGCTAGAGCAACTATCGGGGCAGTATCTAACGTTGATCATCAAAATATTAAAATTGGAAAAGCAGGAAGAAATAGATGGAAAGGTGTCAGACCTCAATCAAGAGGTGTTGTGATGAACCCAGTAGATCACCCTCATGGAGGAGGAGAAGGTAAAACATCTGGAGGTAGAGATCCAGTATCTCCTTGGGGACAATCTGCAAAAGGATTAAAAACAAGAAAAAATAAAACTACCGATAAATATATTATCTCAAGAAGGAAAAAAAGGAATTAGATTATGTCCAGAGCTATATGGAAAGGTCCATTTGTTGATCCCAGTTTACTTAAAAAAGTAGAAAAAATGAAAGAACAGACTAATAAATCTCCAATTAAGACATGGTCAAGAAAGTCTACGATAATTCCAGAGTTTGTTGGTTTTAGTTTTTTAATTCACAATGGTAAAAAATTTATACCTATAAAAATTTCGGAAGAAATGGTTGGTCATAAATTAGGGGAATTTTCACCAACACGACAATTTTCTGGACACACGCCAGCTGATAAAAAAGCTGCTGAATCAGAAGGTGCGGCAGCTGCACCAACAAGCTCTCCTGGAGCCAAACCGGCTGCTGCAAAACCTGCAGCGACACCAGCGCCAACTAAAGAGGTATCAAAAGATGCAAAAAAATAAAAATTTAGTTAAAGCTGTGAATAGAAACGTAAGATCGGGAGCTAGAAAAATTAACTTATTGTTAAGAAATATTAGAGGCAAAAAAGCTGATATAGCAATAAGAGACCTTAGTTTTGCAAGGCAAAGAATTGCTTTAGATATTAAGAAAACCGTACAATCAGCTATAGCAAATGCCGAAAATAATAATCAGTACGATATAGATAATTTATATGTTCACGAAGCATACGTAGGCAAATCAATTGTATTAAAAAGATTTAGAGCAAGAGCAAAAGGTAGGGCTAGTGGAATTAAAAAGCCTTACAGCAATATAACAATTATTCTTTCAGAAAAAAAAAATTCAAGATAAGGAGGCCCATGGGACAAAAAGTTAATCCAATAGGAATTAGACTAGGAATTACAAGAGGATGGGATTCTGTATGGTTTGCTAAAAAGAGTGAATACGGAAAGTTATTAATTGAAGATTATAAAATTAGAGATTATATAAAAAAAAATATTGTTAATTCTGGTGTTTCAGAAGTAAAAATTGAAAGAACATCTAAGAAATGTATTGTAAGTATTCACACTTCAAGACCAGGTTTTGTAATAGGAAAAAAGGGTAGCGATATTGATAAAATAAAGAAAAATTTATCTAAAATATCAAGCAGCGAAATAAGTCTAAATATAAAAGAAGTAAAAAAACCTGAACTAAATGCATATCTTGTTGCAGAAAATATTGCTCAGCAATTAGTAAAACGAATAGCATTTAGAAGAGCTATGAAAAGAGCAATGCAATCAGCTTTACGACTTGGTGCAAAGGGAATTAGAGTTTGTTTAGCTGGTAGATTAGCTGGAAATGAAATAGCTAGAACAGAGTGGTCTCGTGAAGGAAGTGTACCTTTGCATACATTTAGAGCAGATGTTGATTATGCTGAGGCCGAAGCTTTAACAACATATGGAATAATAGGAGTTAAAGTTTGGATATATAAGGGTGAAATTTTATCGAGAAATATAAAAAAAAATAATAATAAGGAAAAAAATAAAGATAATGCTACAACCAACAAGAACAAAATTTAGAAAAGCTCACAAGGGAAGAATTCACGGTAAAGCGACCAGAGCAGCAAAATTAAATTATGGTCAATACGGCCTTAAAGCTTTACAGCCTGAAAGGGTTATTGGTAAACAAATTGAAGCAGCTAGAGTTGCCTTAACAAGATATATGAAAAGAACAGGAAAAGTATGGACAAGAATATTTCCAAATATACCGGTATCAAAAAAACCTACCGAAGTTAGGATGGGTAAAGGAAAAGGCTCACCTGAGTATTGGGCATGCAGAGTTAAACCAGGCAGAATAATTTTTGAAGTTGATGGTATTGATGAAGAAACAGCTAGAATTGCATTATATAAAGCATCTGCAAAACTACCAATAAAAACAAAATTTATAAAGAGATATTAAAAATGAAAAAAAATGAAATTAAAAAATTGACCAAAGATGAAATGAGCAACAAAGTTAATTTGTTAAAGAAAGATTTGTTTAATATTAGATTTAAGAAGGTCAATGGACAGCTAGAAGACACTGCAAAAATTAATCAAATAAAGAAAGATGTCGCAAAAATTTTAACAAGGCTTAATAAAAAGTAAATATATGACAAAAAAAATATTAAACGGTAAAGTGATTAAAGACAAAAACAATAAGACAATTGTTGTTTTGGTGAAGAGAAAATATATACATCCTTTTTTTAAAAAGGTTTTAACTACGTCAAAAAAATATCATGCTCACGACGAAAAAAATAAATTTAAAGTTGGCGATGATGTTAAAATTATAGAATCTAGACCTTATTCTAAATTAAAAAAATGGGAGGTTTTAACTAAATAATGATACAGGTTCAAACGGAATTAACAGTTGCGGATAACACAGGAGCTAAAATAGTGGAATGCATTAAAGTACTTGGAGGATCCAAACGTAGATATGCATCAATAGGTGATAGTATTGTTGTCAGTGTAAAAGAGGCAATTCCAAACGGCAAAGTTAAAAAAGGCACAGTACATAAAGCTGTTATAGTTAGAACAAAAAAGGCAATTTATAGAAATGACGGAAGTAATTTAAAATTTGATAATAATGCAGTAGTTATTACTGACGAAAAGGGTGAGCCTGTAGGTACAAGAATTTTTGGACCCGTAACTAGAGAATTAAGATCCAAAGGACAAACCAAGATCATTTCTCTTGCACCGGAGGTATTATAAAAAATGATAAGAAAAGGCAGTCAAGTAAAAGTAGTTTGTGGAAAAGATAAAGGAAAAACCGGTGAAGTAATTGAGATGCTTAAAAGTAAAAGCTTAGCTAAGGTAAAAGGTATTAACATAATTAAAAAACATGAAAAAACTACAAAAGAAAAAAAAGGTGGAATAATTTCTAAAGAAAATTTTATACATGTTTCAAACTTAAAAAATTTAGAAGATAAGAACAATAAAAAGGAAGCAGCTAAAAAATGATACCTAGACTCAAAGAACAATATAATAAAACAATAGTTGAGAATATACAGAAAAAGTTCTCAATGAAAAATAAACTGATGGTGCCAAAGTTAGTTAAAGTTGTTTTAAATATGGGTTTAGGGAAAGACTCAACAGACAAAAAAATTATTCAAAATTGCCTTGAAGATTTATCCTTAATAAGTGGACAAAAACCAATTTTAACAAAATATAAAAAATCTATTTCTAATTTTAAAACAAGAAAAGGTTCTGTAGCAGGCGTTAAAGTAACTTTAAGAAGTAAAAAAATGTATGAATTTATAGATAGACTGGTAAATATAGCTCTACCTAGAATTAAAGATTTTGAAGGTTTAAACGCCAAAGGTTTTGATAAATTTGGAAACTATACATTTGGTATTAAAGAACACATAATCTTTCCTGAAATCAGCTTTGATAAAGTTGATAGAATTAGAGGTATGGATATTACTTTAGTAATGAATAGCAAAGATAAAAAATTTGCTCTTGCTTTACTTGAAGAGTTAAATTTTCCATTTAATAAAAAAAAAAATGAAAAGGTGAATTAAAATATATGGCCAAAACTAGCGCAGTACAAAGAAATTTAAAAAGAATTAAATTAGTTAAAAAATTTTCAAAAAAAAGGGAAGCTTTAAAGAAAATAATAAATAATAAAAAACTTCCATTAGAAGAAAGATTCAAGGCTCAACTTAAACTTGCTAAACTACCTAGAAATTCTGCAAGGACAAGAGTTAGAAATAGATGTGAAATAACCGGAAGACCGCATGGTGTTTATAGAAAACTTAGAATTTCCAGGATAGCTCTTAGAGAACTAGCTTCTAAGGGAAAAATACCTGGGATGACAAAATCTAGTTGGTAAATATGGAGGTAATTATTTAAATGAGTTTCGCTGATCCTATAGGAGATATGATAACAAGAATAAGAAATGCTCAAATGAGATTATTGAGCAATGTTATTATACCAAGTTCAAAATTTAGAGGTAAAATTTTAGATGTTTTAAAACAAGAAGGATATATTTTAGATTATAAATTAATTGCCGATGAAAAAAATAAAGGAAGTTTTTCTGTAAATTTAAAATATAGCAATGGTTCTCCAGTTATTAAAGAAATAAAAAGAATTTCCAAACCCGGTAGAAGAATTTATGCTAAAGCAACAAGTATGCCAAAAATCCAAAACGGTTTAGGTTTAGCTATAATTTCTACATCAAAAGGAATTATGACTGATAATGATGCAAGAATTAAAAATATAGGAGGAGAAATAATTTTTAAAGTATTTTAATTTTTTATGTCTAAACTAGGAAAAAAACCAATTTTAATACCAAAAGATGCTAAAGTTAAGCTTGAATCTGGCAAGCTAATTATGTCTGGCCCAAAAGGATCAAGGGAATTAAATTTAAATGACAAAATATTTTCTGCTTCTATAAAAGAAAACAATTTATCAATAAATTTAATAAATAAAAATGAAAAAACTAAATCTTTATGGGGAACAACAAGAAGTAAGATTTATAGCTCTATCATGGGTGTTACAAATGGTCATGAAAAAATTTTAGAATTATCAGGAGTTGGCTATAGAGCTGCGTTAAAGGGCAATCTTCTTAATTTGCAATTAGGATTTAGTCACGATGTTACTTATGAAATTCCAAAAGATGTCAAAGTTACTGTAGAAAAAAGTGTAATAATTAAAATAGCTGGTATTGATAAAGAACTTGTCGGAAAAGTAGCTTCTGAAATTAAAATACTTAAACCTGTTGAGCCATATAAAGCGAAAGGTATAAAGGAAAGAGGCCAGTACGTAATTAGAAAAGAAGGAAAGAAAAAATAAATGTATAAATATTTAACAAATAAAAAACGTTGTGCAAGAGTAAGAAAAAAACTAAAAAAAGTTAACACTGGAAGATATAGAATATGTGTTCAAAGATCTTCAAAAAATATTTTTGCTCAAATTATTGATGACGTAAATAGTAAAACTTTAGTATCAGCTTCTTCTTTAAAAGAAAAAGATAAAAATAAAAAAAAGATGGACTTATCAGTTTTTGTTGCAGATTCTTTAGCTAAAAAGGCAATAGAGAAAAAAATTACAAAGGTTTATTTTGATAGAGGCAGTTATAAATATCATGGGAGAGTAAAAATTTTTGCTGAAACTTTAAAAAAAAATGGCTTAATTTTTTAATTTAAATTTATGAATAACACTGATTTTAAAGATAAACTTGTATCAATAAATAGAATTACGAAAGTTGTAAAAGGAGGAAGAAGATTTGCTTTTTCAGCACTAGTAGTTGTTGGTAATCAAAATGGTTCTATAGGAATAGGCCAAGGAAAAGCGAAACAAGTCCCTGACGCAATTAAAAAAGCAACAGAAACAGCAAAAAATAGTCTTAATAAAATTCCATTACGTGATGGAAGAACATTACACCATGATGTGCTTGGTAAAAATGGAGCCGGTAAAGTTTTATTAAGAGCTGCACCTTCAGGAACTGGTATTATTGCTGGAGGTCCAGTGAGAGCTGCCTGCGAAGTTTTAGGAATAAAAGATATAGTTGCTAAATCACTAGGATCTTCTAATCCAATAAATGTCTTAAAAGCTTGTGTGACTGGATTAAAAAATCAAAATTCACCAAAAACTATAGCTAAACTTAGAGGTAAGGAAATATCGGAAATTACAAAAAAAAAACAGTAAATTAATATTATGCAATTAAATAATTTAATAACAAAAAATAAAAAGAAATACAAAAAAAGACTTGGTAGGGGAATAGGATCTTCCAAGGGAAAAACAAGTGGCAGAGGTCACAAAGGTCAAAAGTCTAGATCAGGGGTTGCTATTAAAAGTTTTGAAGGTGGTCAAATGCCTCTATATAGAAGATTGCCCAAAAGAGGTTTTAACTATTTTAGACGAACAGAAATTGCAATGTTAAATATATCAAAGATACAATATTTTTTTGAAAAAAAGAAATTAATGCCTGGGAATAAATTAAATCTAGATACATTAAAAAAATCTAACTTAATAAACAAAAAATATAAAAAAATAAAAATATTGGGTAGCGGTGATGTCAAATTAAAGTTTGATGTTGAAGTGAATTTTATTTCAAAATCAGCAAAAGAAAAAATTGAAAAGATGGGTGGAAAAGTATCTTTAATAAATAAGTAATCATTTAGGAAAAACTTAAAATGGATAATAGAACAGAATCTTCAGGTTTTTTTTCAAAAGATAATGATTTAAGAAATAGAATTCTGTTTACCATTTTGCTTCTATGTGTTTATAGATTAGGAACTTACATACCTTTACCAGGCATTGACCCACAATCTCTTCAATCTTTAATGCAGTCAAACCAAAAAGGTTTGGTTGGAATGTTCAATGTTTTTTCAGGCGGAGCCGTAAGCAGAATGGCAATTTTTGCTTTAGGTATTATGCCATATATTTCATCATCAATTATAATTCAATTATTAACGGGAGTATCTGAATATTTTAAAAGTTTAAAGAGTCAAGGTGAAATAGGAAGAAAGAAGATTACTCAATACACAAGATATGGAACTGTTCTTTTAGCAACATTGCAAGGTTATGGAGTAGCAATAGGATTAGAGAATTCTCCGGGTGTAGTAATTGAGACAGGCACTTTTTTTAAATTAACGACAGTAATAACATTAGTGGCTGGAACAATGTTTCTAATGTGGTTAGGTGAACAAATTACTCAAAGAGGTATAGGAAATGGAATATCTCTTATTATCTTTTCTGGAATTGTAGCTGAAATACCAAGAGCGTTGGCAGCTACATTTGAATTGGGAAGAACAGGAGCACTTTCTGCAACATTAATAATATTTATATTTTTATTAATTATAGGAACTGTTGCTTTTATAGTTTTTATCGAAAGGGCTGTAAGAAAAATACTTATAAATTATCCTAAAAGGCAAATGGGTACAAAAATTTATGGAGGTGAATCTTCACACTTACCATTAAAAATAAATACAGCAGGAGTTATACCTGCAATATTCGCATCTGCTTTGTTATTACTTCCCGTAACATTTTCGAATTTTGCAATGTCTGAAAATGAATTATTTATTAATTTTTCATCTTTATTTTCGCAAGGTAAGCCTATGTATATGCTTTTATATGCATCAGGTATTATATTTTTCTCTTTTTTTTATACATCTATAGTTTTCAATCCTCATGAAACTGCAGAAAATTTAAGAAAGCATGGAGGTTATGTTCCCGGAATAAGACCTGGTGAAAAAACAGCTTTTTTTATAGAAGAAATTTTAACAAGATTAACAACTATTGGTGCATTATATTTAACTTTAGTATGTTTAATGCCTGAATTTTTAATATCAAAGTATCCAATACCTTTTT
>MDSW01167147.1_pt1 | contig 10130 bp, 12 predicted proteins | sample 811171 | NCBI WGS metagenome assembly MDSW01 (sample SAMN05326641, study PRJNA326480) | marine metagenome | isolation source: seawater | place: Atlantic Ocean: North West | collected 2012 | reverse complement strand
TTAAAAAAAATAACAGATAATTCCGTTGGATGGAAAAAAAGATTACAGGGTGTTAACCTAGATAATGTAAAAATTAGAGAAGACTTGAATAAAATTCCTGTTACTAGAAAGAGTAATTTAATAGAACTTCAAAAAGATAATGCTCCTTATGCAGGTTTTAATACAAAAAACCCAAAAGAGTTTGCATACATGTTTGCTTCACCAGGACCTATTTATGAACCAGGAGAAGTAGGAGATTTCTGGAATATGAAGAGTTGTTTATATGCAGCAGGACTAAGAAAAGGTGATCTGGTTTATAATACTTTTTCTTACCATTTAGGCCCAGCAGGTATTATGTTAGGAAATTCAGCTATTGACCTTGGGTGTACAGTTGTTCCAGGAGGAATAGGTAACACAGATTTACAGATTGAGACAATAGCTTCACTAAAACCAGACTTCTATATAGGAACACCATCTTTTTTAAAAATAATTTTGAATAAGATGAGAGAAAATAAAATAAACCTCTCATTTTTACAAAATGCTTTAGTAGGAGCAGAACCGTTTTCAAAAGAACTTCGAAAATATTTTCAAGAAAATTATAATATAGTACCTTTGCAAATGTATGGAACAGCAGAGGTTGGTTGTATTGCTTTTGAAACTAAAGATAATAATAATAATGTTAATGATGGCATGGTAGTTGAAGAAAATATTATACTTGAAATAGTTAAGCCAGGATCTAGTCAACAAGTAAAAAAAGGAGAAGTTGGAGAGATAGTGGTTACTAAACTTGATAACACTTATCCTATGATAAGACTAGCCACAGGAGACTTATCAGCTATAATAGAAGAGATTAGTCCCTGTGGTAGAACTAATATGAGAATTAAAGGATGGATGGGAAGAGCAGAGCAATCTACTAAAGTCAAAGGTCTTTTCATTACTCCAGAGCAAATTCATAAAATTACTCAAAACTTTAATGCCATCAATAAAGCTAGATTAGTTTTATTCACTAAAGATTTTTTAGATGATCCATTATTATTATGTGAAATAGAAAATGGTAATAAAATATTAGAAGAGGATATAAAAGTTTTTTTTAAAAGCCAATTTAAATTAAATACAAAAATAAAATTCGTAAAACTTGGTGAAATACCTAATGATGGTATCGTTATAGAAGATAAAAGAACTAATAACTAACTTTTATGAAAAATAAGCTTATATTGTCTGTAGAAAAACTTCAGTGCAAAAGAAACAACTTTATTTTATTCAACTGTATATCTTTTAAAGTTTTTGAAGGAGGACTAGTAATTATCAAAGGCAACAATGGAACAGGAAAAACTAGCTTGCTACATAGTTTATGTGGACTAGTATCTTTTGAAGGCAAAGTAAATTGGAAAATAGAGAAAAAAAAAATTGGATATTTAGGTCATCATATGGGGCTAAAAGATTATGAAACGGCAGAGGAGTTCATTGCATTTTGGAAAAAAATTTATAACTCAAAAGTTAACTCAGATAAAATAATAAAATTTTTTTCTTTGGATAAGTTTTTATATAAGCCAATAGGAGCACTATCATTTGGTCAAAAAAAAAAAACTATCTTTCGCAAGGCTTTTATTGCTTGAAAGCAAAATATGGTTGTTGGATGAACCCTTTTCAGGCATGGATAATAAAAATAAAAAATTAATAGCTGATGCTATAAAAAGACATATCAATAAAAAAGGTATAACTATACTTTCTACTCATGACCAAACAAAATTATTAAATATCCATACAAAACAAGAGGTAAGAATTGTTTAAGGTTTTCATTGCTATTTTACAAAAAGATCTTAGGGAAAATTTTTTATCAAATAAAGCATGGTTTTCCATTAGTTTTTTTATGCTTTCTCTTTTAATTTTTCCTCTTTCTTTTGGAAAAGGGAACCTAGAAGAACAAAATATAATTATACCAGCAATATGGATCGCAGCTTTGTTTTCTAATTTAATAGCCTTAGAGCAGATGTATAAGGATGATTTTAAAGATGGTACTTTATTATATTATTCAATTAATGGTATTTCAATGTCTATAATAGTGGTAGCAAAATGTATAAGTCATTGGTTATTTTGTGGCTTGCCTATTGCTATAATAGCGCCTATTTGTTCATATATTTTTTCAGGAGAAAGTAACAATTTTTATTTATTTCTTACTTTATTTCTCGGAACAGCTATATTAACTTTAATAGGTTCTCCGATATCTGCAATAATGTTAGGCATATCCGCAAGAGGCCCAATGTTAACTTTTATCACTTTACCCTTTTACTTGCCTACTATAATTTTCGGTGTGATGGGTTCAAATGTTACAAATAATAATATAAATGCTGAAATTTATTTATTATTAGCTATTTTAAGTTTAGGAATTGTTATTTTTCCAATTTTGACTATAAAAATATTAAGAACGGTAATAAATTAATGTTATTAAAAAAAATACATAGGTTTGCAAACCCAAACAAGTTTCTAAAAGTTATTTACCCATTTAAAAAAATAAGTTTATATATGGCAGTATTTTTATTATTTATTGGTTTAATGGATGCTTTGCTTTTTTCTCCACCAGACTACCAACAAAGTCAAACTGTTCGAATAATGTACATACATGTTCCTTCAGCTTGGGTAAGCCTTTTGGCATATATTATGATATTTTTTTTTAGTCTAATGTATATTATATGGAAGTTTCCTCTATTCATATTAATCGCGAAGGAGATACCAATAATTGGAATTAGTTTTACCTTAATAACACTTGTAACAGGTTCACTATGGGGAAAGCCTACTTGGGGAACATATTGGGTTTGGGATGCTAGGCTTACTTCTTTTTTAGTGCTATTATTTATTTACATGGGATTAATTTTTTTGGAAAAGGCATTTAAATTTAGTAATAATGGTGATATTTCTTTTGCATATATTTCAATAATAGGAGCTATAAATATTCCAGTTATAAAATTTTCTGTTGATTGGTGGAATACATTACATCAGCCTGCTAGTGTATTTAGATTAGATGGTCCTACTATAAGTGCTGAAATGCTAATTCCTTTGATTATAATGTCTTTAGGAATTTTATTTTTATTTTTTTTTCTCGCTCTTACTAATGTTGAGTCTGCAATACAAGAAAAAAAAATTAATTCTCAAAACTTTAGGGGATAAAAGAGAATGTTAAATAAAATAATATTTTTTTTTGAAATGGATGGCTATGCATTTTTTATATGGTCGGCATATGCTTTTTGGTTTTTTTTATTAACTTTATTATCAATTAAAGTAATCTCAAGGAAAAATAGTATCGAAAAAAAAATAAAGGAACTTTATTTGAAAGAACAGTAGTGTTTAGTAATAGGAAAGTAAATAGACTATATTTAGTTTTATTAATCTGTATCAGTGTGGCACTGGCCACATTTTTTGTTTTGAAAGCGTTGGAAGAGAAAATAGTTTTTTTTTATTCTCCAACAAAACTATTAGAAAAGAATGTTAGGGGTGAAGAATATATTAGAGTAGGAGGCTTAGTGCAAACTGACAGTATTATATATGAAGAAGATGGATTAAATGTAATATTTTCAATAACTGATAATAAAAATGTAGTAAAAGTTTTTTATATAGGCATCTTACCTGACTTATTTAGAGAAAATCAGGGAGTGGTAGTTGAGGGAAATTTTAATAGTTCGAACAATTCATTTATTGCAAAAAAAGTTTTAGCAAAGCATGATGAGAATTATATGCCTCCAGAAGTTAAGAAAGCAATTAGTGGAAAATCTAAATGATAGCAGAAATAGGACATATATTTTTAATAATTGCATTCGTTTTATCTTTGATGCAACTAATTACTTCAATAAAAGTAAATTTTATTAGTTTTTCTGAATTAAATTATTATGCTTTAAGAAAGACTAACTATATTATAAGTTTATTCTTGGTATTTTCATTCTTATCATTAATTCTTAGTTATGCTATATCTGATTTTAGTGTTCTGAACATTTACAATAACTCTCATTCTAATAAACCACTAATTTACAAAATATCTGGAACATGGGGTAATCATGAAGGTTCATTACTGATGTGGTTAGCTATTTTGGGAATTTATGGTTTTTTTTTAACTTTAACAACGAAAAAAAATTCTAGCAACTTTACAGCAAAAATTTTATTTGCAACAAATATAGTTAATGTTGGTTTTATAGGATTTACAATTTTTACATCTAATCCTTTTACTAGAATAAGCCCTATCCCATCAGAAGGAAATGGTTTAAATCCAGTATTGCAAGATCCTGGCCTAGCTTTTCATCCTCCATTATTATATCTTGGATATGTGGGTTTGACTGTACCATTTGCGTATTCTATCGCAGCCTTATTAGATGGAAAAATAACTAGAGATTGGGCCAAGGACATAAGACCTTGGATTTTAATATCATGGATATTTTTAACTTTAGGAATTTCTCTTGGATCATTTTGGGCATATTATGAGCTAGGATGGGGTGGTTGGTGGTTTTGGGATCCTGTTGAGAATGTCTCATTGCTTCCTTGGCTATTGCTAACAGCGTTACTACATTCAAATAGAGTGACTGAAAAGAGAGATAACTTAAAATCTTGGACTATACTGTTGTCAATTATAGCTTTTTCATTAACTCTTTTAGGAACATTTATTGTTAGATCAGGACTTCTTACTTCCGTACATGCATTCGCATCAGATCCAGCAAGAGGAATTTATATACTTACTTTCCTTTTTTTTATTACTGCATCTGCTTTAATTTTATATGTAATACGACATGATAAAATAGAAAATAGTGAGAAGTTTTTTTTAATTTCTAAAGAAGGTGGATTATTGCTAAATAATATATTTTTATGTTCATCTGCTATTACTATATTGCTTGGCACACTTTGGCCTTTATTTGTAGAGGCTATTACAGGAAGAGATATATCCGTAGGCGCTCCATATTTTAACTTAGTTTTTTTACCTATTATCATGCCTGCGATCTTTATAAGTGGAATAATTATTAATATTAACTGGAAAGGAAATTCTTTTGAATTGCTTTACACTAAAATAGGAAAAGCTTTTACAATATTCATTTTTTTACTTATAGCAATTTTATTCGTATATAACGGACCTACCATTTTTTATTTAGGAATAGCTTTATCAGTTTGGTTATTAATTTCTATATTAAATGACTTCTTAGATAAAATTAATAGTAAACTACATAAAAGAAAAATTAAAATTAGTAAAGTGTTTGGTATTCCTATATCTACTTATGGAATGTATGTAGCACATTTAGGATTAGCTATATTTATTCTTGGAGTGGCAGTATCTGATAGCAAAAAAAAATATTTTGAAGGAGTGCTTAAACAAGGTCAAACTACAAAAATTTATAAATATACAATAACCTTGCAAAATGTAATAGAAATTAATCAAAAAAACTGGATTGCTGAAAGAGGTGAGTTTTTAGTTAAAAAAGATGATAAGAAAATAACTATGAAAGCTGAAAGACGAATATATTTAGATACAGGGATGCCATCTACAGAGGCAGCAATTTATAGAAATGTATTTAATCATTTATATATTGTTATGGGGCAGCAACAACCAGAGAATTCAGGGAAAAGAATTGTTAGGATTTATTATAATCCATTTATAGTTTTAATTTGGTTAGGAGCTTTTTTTATGGCATTTGGTGGAATAATATCAATTCTTGATAGAAAAAGAAAAAAAAAGTATGCGACTTTTAAAAATTAGTCCTATTATAATATTTTGTATCCTTTCATATTTTTTATATTGGAAAATAACTAATATGAATGAAAGTAAACATCTGAGCTCTGCTATGTTGAATAAAACTCTTCCAGAATTAAATTTAGAAGTTTTAGAGGGAGACTTATCTATTACGGAAATAAAAGGGAAAAAACCTTTTATTGTTAACTATTTTGCTTCTTGGTGTGTGCCTTGTGTTGCCGAACATGAAGTACTAAAACAACTTAATAAAGACTATATTATAATTGGTATTGGTTATAAGGATACAAAAGCCAACATAAAAAAATTTATTTCTGATTTAGGAAATCCATATGAATTAATTATGATAGACCCTGAAGGAAGAGCTGCTATTAATCTAGGCTTATATGGAGTACCTGAAACATATTTTATTAATGAAAAAGGAAAAATAAAATATAGACAAGTTGGTCCTTTAACTGAAGAAAAGTTTAAAAATATAGTATATTTACTTAATAAATAGATTTATATTTTACAGATGCTAATTATAAAATATTACCTAATTTTAAAGTTACTACTTTATCCTTTTTTAATATTTGGAGTTCAAGAAGAAGCAAAAATTAAAAAGGACTTACGAAGTCTTTTATCTGAGCTTCGTTGCATGGTATGTCAGAATCAGTCTTTGTTAGATTCAGACTCAGATTTAGCAAACGATATGAAAAAAATTATTTACGAGAAACTTAAAGAAGGTAAGAGCAAGACGGAGGTTAAAGATTTTTTAGTAAGTAGATATGGTGAGTTTATTTTATTTAAACCTCTATTTAATAAGACAAATTTATTATTGTGGTTAGGTCCAATACTTTCCTTTTTAATTATAGGCTTTGTAGGATTTAAAAAAACTAGAATTAAAATAAAAAAATGATATTGGTTTTACTTTTTATTATTTTTTTATGTACTACTTGTGTTTTTTTAATGTTTTCTAAATTTTTTAAAATAATTAAGAAAAAAAATAAAATTTTATTAATTTTTAATTTTCTTTTCTTGTTTTCTATAACCTTTGTTATTTATATTTTTAAATCTAACTTTTGGATGGGTAGTAATTTTTTCGAAAAAATAGATAATAATATTAGCATAATTAAATATAATAATATTAAACCTAATGATATAACACAGGCAGTAAAGGCAATGGAAGAGATGTTGCTGAAAGAACCTAATAACATAGAACTTATTAAAAAAGTTGCACAATCTAAGTATCTATTGCTAGATTTTGAAGGGGCCCTAAAGCTTTTTGAGCAAGGAAGAGATATTAGCAAAAATGATTTTGAACTACTACAAGGTGAGGCAAATACAAGGCTGATTTTAGAAAAAGAAAAAATATCTGATAAAACATTATTCTTATTTAAAGAAATTTTATATAGAGACCCAAATGATTTAACTGCAATTATGGTGATAGCTGAGCAATCGTATAAAAAAAATAATTATAAAGAGGCTAAAATATATTATGAAAAATTATTGGGTTTAATTGATAAAAATAGCTTAGAATATAATGAAATTTATAAAAGGTATAACAGTATAGAGAAAAATGATTAAGAAAATTTCAATAGTAATACCAATATTTAATGAAAAAAATAATATTTCCGCTTTAATAAATGAAATAAAAAAGACATTAAATAAAAAAATAGTTTATGAGGTGATTATTGTAAATGATGGATCAACTGATATTACAAAAGAATTTTTGTCTGATATTAATAAAAAAGAAAAAAATATTATTGTAATTAATCACAAAAAAAATTACGGGCAAAGTATGGCACTTATTACAGGCATTAGAAATTCAAATTTCGATCATATAGTGACATTAGATGGTGATGGACAGAATGATCCTAAGGATATAATTAAATTAATTAATAATTTTGATGAAAAAATATTATTCATGATGGTAATAGGAAACAGAATTAATAGAAATGACAGTCCTGCTAGAAAAATAGCATCCAGATTAGCATTTAGAATTAGAAAAATAGTTTTACATGACGATACTCCTGATACAGGATGCGCTATAAAAGTATTTAAAAAAGAAGATTTTTTAGAATTACCATTTTTCAACCATCAGCATAGATTTTTACCTTTTTTATTTAAAACTTTTAATGGTAAAGTTGTTTCTGTTCCTGTTAATCACAGAGCCAGAAAAAGTGGTGTTTCAAAGTATTCTAATTTTCAAAGGTTATTAGTAGGTATCAGTGATATTTTTGGTGTAATTTGGCTTAATAAAAGAATAACTTGGCCTATATTATTGGAAAATAATAAAAAAATTAACATTTCAAGGAGAAATAAAAATGGAAATTAGTTTAGGGTGGTTAGTAATTGGGTTTTTGGGGCAAATTTTTTTTTCCACCAGATTTATACTTCAATGGATATATAGCGAGATAAACAAGAAAAGCATAATTCCTCTAGGTTTTTGGTTTTTTAGTATTTTAGGAGGCATAACTTTGTTAGTTTATGCAATTCATAGAAAGGACCCAGTTTTTATTATGGGACAGGCAACCGGCTTATTTATATATGCCAGAAATATTTATTTTATAAATAAGCATAATAAAATAGAGTTAAGCATTAATATAATAGTTAATGGAGTTACAAGTTTTTTTAAAGATGTTTTTAATTTAATTAAAAAAAAATAATTAATTCCAGCTTTTTAATAGAAATAAGTTAAAAACTCTTTCTTTATTGCCATAAGTAAATTTATAACTAGAAATTTTTTCATGCTTTTCACACCTATCAATCATTGCTTTGGTGGGCTTAGTTCGTGTCAAGAATAAAACATTCTTATTTATTAAGTCTTCTACACTGGTGGTAAGTTCGTAGTGGTCATCAATTTTTTTATCCCCATTCCACTTGACTTTAATAACATCCATCTCTTTTATATAGTAGTTTAAATGTGCAAAATCTTCTCTATCATCAGCCATGAAAGCTACATTTTCTGTATTTTTTAGTTCATTTTCTATTTGAATAGCTAAACTTTTTATATGTCTAATTTTGTAAAAAGGATCAATGTTAAAGTTAGGCAAAGTGAAGATAAATATTAATAACACAAAAGAGAATATAAATTGGTTAGTCAAACAAGCTTTTATTAAAAATTGTTTTTTTTTGTCAATAATAGAGGCTAAAAATATACAACCAAAAGGGTATCCCACAACAGCCCAATTAGAGTTTGCTCTAGAAAATGTAGCTAAAAATAAAACTAAAATTATAGGAATTAAAAAATTTAAAAATACTACTTTTTGTATAACGTTTATATTTTTAAAGTTTATAATATTTTTAAAAGTTAAAACAAATGGTATTATTCCAAAAATAAAAATTTGGCTAGAAAAAAAAAATATGGCTGAATGTATATTTAATTGAAGCCCTTGCAAATTAGCATTTGATGCTGTATGGGAAAAGGTAACAAAGTTATTTTGTAAATTCCAACTAATATTGGGCGCTATAATTATTATAATTCCTAATATACATAGCAAAAACTTTTTATTTATAAAAAACTTTCTGCTTTCTCTGATAAAAATTATAGACGTGAAAATACTTATTAGTATATACAAGGCTGCATATTTAGATAATATGCCAAAAGCAAGTGAAATAGAAAGAAAAAGAAAATAGATACTTTTGTTGTTTTTGTTATTAAAAATTTTGACAATAAACAATGCACTTAAGGATGAAAATAATAGTAATGGCGCATCTGTAGATATAAATAAAGAAGAAAATATTACTCCAGGCATTATTAAATACAACAGCGAACCAAATATGGATATATATTGATTTCTTGTTATAGTATATACGGTGTAATAAATAATAACCCCTGTAAATGAATGTAATATAGGTGATAATGACCTTATACAGTTTTCAGTGTCACCACATGTGATAGTAATAGTTTTTATTAAAAATGCTAAAAAAGGTGGCTTAGAAAAGTAGCCCCAATCTAGATTTCTTGACCAATCCCAATATTGTGCTTCGTCAAAGTGTAAGGGTAAAGCCAAATAATAATTAAATAAAAGTTTAAAAATAAAAAGAATTAACGTAATGCTAAAAAGCAAATATATGCTGAGATGATTTTTATGCAAAAACATAAGCTTTATTCAGAATCTAGGATGGTATCCCAATATAAAAAGTCATTCCAAGTATGGTGAAGATAATTAGGTGGGAACAGTTTACCTGCTTCTCTAAGGTCAAAGAAGGTAGGTTTTTTCGGTTTTTTTACTAGTTTCATATTGGCATCTTTATAGCTTATACTACCCTTTTTATTATTGCACTTAAAGCAGGCAGAAACTACATTTTCCCAGTTAGACAAACCCCCTTTTGACCTTGATATTACATGATCAAATGTTAACTCTGACGCTTTAAATTTTATATTACAATATTGACATTTAAAATGATCTCTTAGAAATAAATTAAATCTAGTAAAAGGTATCCTTTT
>MDSW01142381.1_pt1 | contig 10131 bp, 9 predicted proteins | sample 811171 | NCBI WGS metagenome assembly MDSW01 (sample SAMN05326641, study PRJNA326480) | marine metagenome | isolation source: seawater | place: Atlantic Ocean: North West | collected 2012 | reverse complement strand
TTTTTTGGTTTCTTGCGAAGCCACTATACTGGTTGCTAGATTATATTAATAGCTATACTAACAACTGGGGCTGGTCAATAGTATTGGTTACAGTAATTCTTAAACTACTTTTTTATAGGCTTTCAGCAGCAGGATATCGCTCAATGGCAAACATGAGAAGAGTGCAGCCAAGATTAGTTGCTCTTAAAGAAAGGTATCAGGATGATCGCGCACAACTAAATAAAGCGATGATGGATATTTATAAAAGAGAAAAAATAAATCCGCTGGGTGGATGCTTTCCAATTCTTATACAAATCCCGGTATTTATTTCTTTATATTGGGTGCTATTAGAAAGCGTTGAGTTAAGACAGGCGGACTTTGTTTTATGGATAAATGATTTATCAGTTGCCGATCCATTTTTTGTTTTGCCTTTACTGATGGGTATAACAATGTTTATTCAACAAAAATTAAACCCAGCCCCTATGGACCCGATACAAGCAAAAGTAATGGCTGTTCTCCCCGTTGTTTTTACAATATTTTTTGCATTTTTCCCCGCAGGGTTAGTACTATACTGGGTTGCCAACAATATTCTGTCCATCGCGCAGCAATGGGTAATAACACGCAACATAGAAAAAACCAGTTCTTAAGCAACAACAAAAAAATAATTTGTTAGAACGCTTTATGCAATGCCAGCAAATAAAGACACTATAGTAGCAATTGCAACCCCACCAGGGAGGAGTGGGATAGGGGTAATTCGCGTCTCAGGAAAACTCAGCAGCAAAATCTATCAGACATTAACTGGCCGTCAACCGAAAAATAGGTACGCCCATCATGTTTCATTTAAATCTTCATCTAACCAAACTATTGATAAAGGAATTTCTTTGTATTTTAAAGGCCCGGCCTCATACACTGGCGAGGATGTTATGGAGTGTTACGCACATGGTAACCGAATAATTCTTGGTATGTTGCTGGACGAAATTATTTCATTAGGCGCTAGGCCCGCATTGCCAGGCGAGTTTACTGAAAAATCATTTTTAAATGACAAAATTGATCTCGTTCAAGCCGAAGCAGTGGCCGATCTAATAGACAGTAATTCAAAGAAGGCGGCGCGGAGTGCCATGCAGTCATTAGACGGGGTTTTCTCAGATAGCATATTAGACTTAAAAGAAAAAATAATTAATGCAACAGCGTTGCTTGAGGCGACTTTAGATTTTCCAGACGAAGAAGATATTGACATCAACACAAACCCCGCTATTGAAAATATCAAAGAGTGTTTAGGGTTGTTGGATAGCTTGCTAAATAAGGCAAAAAAAGGAAGATTGCTCGATCATGCTCCGTTAATAGTAATTGCAGGTCCTCCAAACGTTGGAAAATCAACACTTATTAATTTTTTATCCGGGTTTGATTCCGCAATCGTTTCTGATACGCCAGGAACGACTCGAGACATCATAAAAGAAAAAGTTTTGTTGCGGGATCAGCTCGTAACATTAATTGACACTGCGGGCATACATAAAACCAATAACACAATAGAAAAAGAGGGAATTGAAAGGGCATACAAAACAATAAAAAGCGCCGATCTTGTATTATATTTAATTGATCACAGCACAAATAAGGCCGACACAGCAGAAACACTAAAAGAACTTTTACCTTTAGGCGTAAAACATATTCTTGTTACAAATAAAATAGATCTATGTAAAAAACGAGAACAAAAAAATAATATAAATAAAAACAGTATTTCGGCTAAAACGGGCGAAGGAGTAGAAGAATTAGTCGAGAAAATAAGCTCGATCCTCGATTTTTCAATTGAAGATGAAGGAGATGTAGTTTTTGCAAGGCAACGACATGTTGATGCGTTAAATACCATAAGAGTTTTTTTAAATGAGGCAGCATTCAGTATTGAGAAAAAGGAAGGTTTAGAGATTGTTGCCGAACTATTAAGGCAAAGCATTTCTGTTTTTGATGAAATAGTTGGCAAAACAACAACAGATGATATCCTAGACAATATATTTTCAAGATTTTGTATCGGCAAATAAACGTAAAATTATTTATCAAGGCTGAAAAAGTAATGTGTGTAAAAAATACTTTTTATCGATTTCAGCTCCGTAGGCGATGTTGTAATGGCTTCATTTGTTATACAGATGCTTAAACAAATCATCAATACAGGAAATTTTACATGAACGAAGTATTAAGAATTTTTGATAGGCTATTAAAACAAAAGGGATACACAATAAAGAAACACCCCGAGTATAATTTATTGCCTTTAAAAAACTTTGAAAATTTTCCTACGCAGAAAAAAATTTATAATGTTTTCAATACAGAAAATAAAAGAATAATCGACAATGAGATTTTGAATCTAAATATTTGTTTGAGAACTTGCATAAGCAAAAAAAGAATTCGTGAAGGTAAAAATAAACTTACAAAAGTCAGTTATGAAAAACATTTTTTAAAGTGCATTCATTCGCTAGTTATTGCTACAAATGAAGCAATTAAGAACAACAAAAATGTATCAATAACTGTGTTTGATGATCATTCAGAGGCATCATCAATAAGCAAAATAGAATTTTTATTAAATAAACTCAAATGCAATTGGCGAGTTATTACAACAAAAGTTTCAGGACAAGGAGAGTCTTTATATGAACAATTTGATTTTTGTCGAGGCAAAAACAGCCTTTTTTATTTTTGTGAGGATGATTATTTACATACAAAAAGCGCAGTAAATGAGATGATAGATTTTTATAAAAACATATATTTAGAAACGGACTCTCATTTATTAATACATCCACAAGAACACGAGCTTATTTATTCACAGATTAATTACCCATCATATATATTACTTGGCGAACATAGGCGATGGAGAACAATAAGTCACACAACGCATACATTTTTTACGCATTCATCTGTTGTAGACAAATATTGGAAATATTTCATTAATACAAAACACGTTGGAAATAAAAAGAAGCGCCATTTAGGCGCTGAAAAGAAAACGACCGATAACTTATTTCATCATATCCCTGGTTTTTCTCCTATACCAGCGGTTGCTGTTCATCTTCAAACAGAAAATACGCTGCCACCATATTTTGATTGGCAAGAGCTATGGAATACAATAGGCGATAGTTAAAAATAATTTTAAAATTTTACAAAGAGCGTAAGTATGCACGATCTTAAATTTAGCGTTTATTTAGCTGCTGCACGAACGTATCTAAGGAATATTAGGTCTAGAAAGTTTGAGCCAGAGATATTATTTCTAAAAAATATATTAAGCCCTGGAGAAAATTGCTTGCATATAGGGGCTAGCGATGCTCGTCATAGTTATGTTATGTCGGGCTTAATAGAGGGCGGACATATTTATGCTTTTGAGCCGTCTTCATACTCTTACCATCATTTAAAACTTATGGTCAAACTCCATAGATTAAATAATATTAGTACCTATAAATACGCTGTCTCAGATTCGGAAGGCACTGTAACTTTAATTACCCCAGAAAAATCTACAGGACATGCAGGGCGTTCATTTGCTTATATTACACAAAGCAAATCTGATTGCGTGGGCAGGAAAGATATAAAATCACACAAAACTAAGAAAGAAGAAGTAAAATCAGTATCAATCGACCAATTTGTATCAAAACACTCTATCAGCAAAATTGACTTTATTAGGTGCGATACAGAAGGATCTGAAATGTTAATTTTAAATGGCGGCCAAGAGACCATAAATAAATTTAAACCAAATTTATTGGTTGAAATACACAGCCACGCTCTCAAAGATATTTTTAATTGCAGCGCAAAGGAAGTAACGAAATTTTTATTTGATTTGGGTTATGTGATGTTTCGAGAGGATTTTGGGGAAATAACGAAAGCAAAAAGTGTGAACGAAAAAGAAACTTGGAAAGACTATTTTTTTATTCACCCAAAAAGAACAAAAAATTTACCTGAAGGGCCATTTCGCACTCTAATGAATGGCTAAATTTGTTAGGACTTATACATAATTTTTTTTAGTACCTCGTAGACTTTGCCTGGGTCTATATTAGCCATACTAATATCATTTTCTATTACTACAGAATTCTTAGTATTTGGGTACCATTTTGTTGTTAGTTCCTCGGATGAAAAAAGCCCTATTATCTTTGTGCTAACCGCATCACATACGTGCATAGCCCCGGTATCATGGCTAACTGCCAAAGAAATATTTTCAAATACATAAAATAATTCTGAGATAGATAATTTATTACAAAAATTATAAGTATTACTTGTTTTTAAATGTATATATTTAGCCTCATCTAGTTCTGCATCTCCGCCAATAATAATAATTTTATTTTTGTCACCAATTAAATTTGACAAAATAACCCAATTATCAAGAGACCACTTCTTTTTCATTGATTTGCCGCCCACTATAAACGCAACAGGTTTATTGTGTAACAAACTAATTAAAGTTTTATCTATTGGAGTAGTTTTCTTTACAGGGTATATAACATCGCCTTCTAGCCCATGTGTTTTTAAAATATTTACCAACCGCATAGTTTCTGTAGGATAATAGGATTTACTAGATGAAAGGTATGACAGTTTAGCAGCTCGTTTTTGTGTTTTTATGAATGATTTAATCCTCCCATGATCCCAGCCAAAGGCGTCTTTAATTTTTAAAACAAAACGTACAATCAATATATTTCTTATTGATTTATAAAGACCAAGATTTTGTGGCAATTGAATAAAAAGATCATAATTCTCTTTTCTAAGGCTCCGAATTGTTTTTAATCGCTCCGTTTTATTTTTTACAAAAATATTATTTATTAAGTTATGCTCTAAATTAAAATCATTAAAAGTTATGCCGCTATTACTAAATGTAAGTAAATCAATTTGAGCATGCGGAAAATTTTTTCGGATTATAGACAGTGCTGGCAAAGCTACAACTGAGTCTCCAAAGGCGCCATCACGATTTATTAAAATTTTTTTTACATTAGTAGATCTTGCAAAAAATAACCAAACTAAAAATTTTATGGATATAGTTCTTATTTTCTTTATGTTAAACACATAAAAAAGAAAAATTTTATCTAGTAGTTTCATAAAAATTTTGTATTATTTATTTAACAAGATTCTCTCTTTTTATTTTTTCTAAAACATCTGATAACTTAATTTTAAAAATTTCATCTGGAGCGAATTTACTATCATCAGGAGGAAAATTAGAGGATACGCTAATTACACGTTTATCCTGTCCTAGCGCATGTGTTCTTTTAGGATTTGTTGGGCCGAATAGCGCATAAATGGGAATAGCCGAACAGGACAAAATATGCATGGGTGCAGAATCATTAGTTATTGCAAACTTTGCTTTTCTTCCTAGTTCTGCGAGACAAATAACATCAAATTCATTTGTTGCGTTTATTCCGTTGAATTCACTCAAGCGTTGATTTAATTCGATATCATCATCTCCTCCTATCCACACAATTTTGATATTTTTAGATAGAGTATCTGCTAGCTCAGCAAAATAAGGCCATCTTTTTGATAAGTGTTTTTTACTTGAACCAGCATGTATTATTATAAAGTTTCCAGCTTCAAGACCATGATTTTTTATCCACTTAGATACTTTTGAAACAGCATCGGCTGTTGCAGGAAGTGATGGTTTTGGTTTTGCCGGAGAAATTCCTGCGCTAACAATAATTTGATTTAAACGTTCAAATGAGTGGCATTGACCTTTATATTTTTCCTCGGGATGAAAACTATATGGGAACCTCGGGTGATTACCGGCACAATAAGCAGCATTAGATAGTGCGCAATATAACGAAGTTCTATCATTTGATTGCAGATCATAAATTCGATTGAATTTTGTCTTTCTAATCCAACTAATTGTTTTAATAAAATCCTTTATACCGCGTCGATCAAAGCTTACTACATTTACTTTTTTAAAATTATTAAACAAATATTTGAAATTGGGGGTAGTCAGAAGATATATAGTATCATTTATATGATGATTAATAATTTTTTTTATAATAGATGTTGAAATAATTACATCCCCAAGAGCTCCTAATTTTATAATAAGAATATTCAAAAAATTTAAACCGCTATTAGAGTTCTTGGGTTTGATAATGTTATGTAAATAGCAATTAATGACATTACTCCCATAGGATAATTGTATAATGCCATACTGATTAACCCAAAAATAGCTAAGATGACAAAAAAGCAAGGCCAATAAGTTATTATAAAATTTTTGTAATTTATTGATTGCATCAGCCGGCTTTTTTAGTGTTTTAATATTTGTATCGTTCGATAATAATGTTTGTTAATCCAAAAATATAGCCAATACCATTAGCGATCCTAATAATTGCTTTTTTTAAGTTATTTTTTTTAATAAAGATTACACCAATTAATAAACTAAATATTGCGCTCACAAATTTGCTTAATATTTTTGGTATATATCTTAGCCAAGCCGAAATTAAAGAATGATGTCTTCGATACCTCATTACTACATTTATACCGCCAGTTAGATGACGATATAATACATAACTAAGTTTTTTTCTTTCGGATGTAATCGTTTCGAATACTATAGCATCGTCTATCCATACGGATGTCATACCATTTTTAATTGCGCGGTCAAAAAAGTCAAAATCTTCACAACCAATAAAATTGAAGTAGTTATCAAATCTTAATTTATTCTTAATAAAAAGATCATCAGTAAATAAAACATTTCCAGCCGGGATGTTTCTTGGTACAGAACCTTCTGGTTTTTTACTGTCTTTTGTAAATGAATCGGGCGATATCGTTTGGTATGTAGGTATAACTGGTCCGGCGATAATATTGCATTGGTATTTATCTAGGCCTTTCAGCATATTCATTAACCAATCTTTATGGGCTAGTTCATCATCATCAATAAAAGCGACTAAATTTGCGTTCTGTAATATTGCTTTTTCAAGCAAACAATTTCTTACAGAGGATACGCCACGGTTAGGCTCAATATAGTAAAAAGATTTAAAATTAAAATGTGTTTTAATGGCATTAAACTCTGATTCACCCGATCTTAAAATATCATTATCAACAACTATTATAATAGGGGTATATTTTTTGGGTACTATAATTTTAGTTAGAGAATATAAACAATTTTTAAGTAACAAGGGGCGCATATATGTTGCAACGCATATTGCAACTATATTTGTTGAGTGTGGCATATTTATTTTTCTAATCGTCAGTTATAGACGTATAGATTGCTAGGGTTTTTTCCAGCATCTTGTCTAGTGTAAAAGTATTTATATTTTTTACTCTCGGCTTATTTTTGTAAAATGATTCGACTTTTGAAACCACCCCATTAATATCATGTGGAGAAACTTTTCCCTCAGGGAATAATTCGCCAAGCACTTCAGCAGCCCCTCCATGATTATAGGCGACAACAGGAACTCCTATACTAAGGGCTTCTAAAGCCGTTCTTCCAAAAGCCTCAGGTACTTTAGCAAGAGATAAAACTATATTTGATTTGGCCATAATTTCCCTTATATCATCTCTGTGCCCAAGAAAAGTAAAATTATCTTGCATATTAAGTTTGAGAATTAATTTTTTTAATTCAAGAAAATAATTTTCTTTTTTATTATCTACTCCTCCAACAAAAAGCCCATGAATATTTAATCCTAATTTATGTAATTTAGTAACAATTTGAATAAAATCTATATGGCCTTTCCATCTGGTTATTCGAGCAGGCAATGTAATTATAAATTTTTCATCAGGACAATATTTACTTTTATTCCACTTTATTAACCAATCATCTGTTGGTAAAAAACCAAAAGGAAATTTATTTTTGTCTATTCCGCGATGAATAACCGTAATATTTTTTTTATTAACACAAGTATAATTGTCTGTAATATATTTTTTTATATAATCGGATATAGCAATAACACGGTCCCCTTTTGTCATAATTCTGCTATAACGATTAACAGAGTAGGGGCCATGCACTGTTGTAACAAAAAATGGTTTATTTTGTTTTTTCATTTTTTTAAGTGCTAAAAAAGATAGCCAGGCAGGTAATCGTGAACGTGCATGCACAATATCAACTTTTTTTTCTTCAAAAATACTTTGTAGGATAGGTATAAATTTAAAACAAAAAAAAGATTTTTTTCCAACAGGCAAGTTTATATGTTCACTACCTTCTTTTATAAGCTGCGGGACAAGCCGGCCATAATCAGATATAACTATAGAGCGGTGTTTTTTTCTAACAAGCTCAGCAGCTACCTCCAATGTTCCACGCTCAACACCCCCATACTCAAGGGCCGGCAATATTTGCACTATTGTTTTTTTCATAAAATTATATTTCTAATGAACTATAAATTATTTGCGTTAAATTTTTATCTATAATTTTTTTGAAAGAAAAATAAGTCCGGGCTTTTTATTTTTATAAAATTTGATAATTTTAAAACCATATTTTTCGAATAGAATTCGAACAGTCTTTTCATTGAAATGTTGCACATGTATTGGCGGCCAAAATACATCCCAATCTAATATGTTTTGCGGTACTTTGGGGTGCCCTATGTCCGGCGTCGTTATATATGTATAACCTCCTTTTTTTATTAAATGTGCAAGAGTTCTCATATAAAGGTTTACATCACTAACATGCTCAATCACTTCAGACGAATATATGAAGTCATATTTTTTTGTTGTTTTGAGCAAACTTACAAAATCACTATAAATATAAGTTGCTTTTTTAAAACGATTTTTTGCATATATAATCGATTTTTGGCTAATATCAATTCCTGTTGATGACTTTGCAACAAGGCTTAAAACATGCGCAATAAAGCCTCCCCCACAACCAAGGTCTAAAGTATTTTTATTAAATGCGTATGGAATAAACCGTGGAAGTTTTATAAAAGCACGCCTTAATCTAGAGCTTGATTTATTATAGGCTGGCTCAAAAAGCTCACTATCACTAGTATTTTCATATTGTTCATTTAGTGTATTTTGATTAGGCATAGGGTGTAAAAAAACAAAATCACATTTTTTGCAACGATTAAAAGGATAATTGTTTTTTATGACATAAAATTCTGTTGAACTATTGTCACAAATTGGACAACTAGTCATTTCTTTATTATGCATATTCAACACAAAATTCCTTTTTCGAGCATGATTAAAGCACAGCGCTTAGCCTCATTAAATTTTTTTTCAAATGGGCGCAGTTCTTTATTTTTTAACCAAGAGCTATAGGAAGTTATTTCTTTTTTTTCAATTAATGAAGTTATAGCTTCGTTAATTCGGTTTGTTTTTTTTATAGGTAGCTCAAGTATACCAACGGATGCGCCGGACGATAATGATTCATATACCATAGAGACACTATCTGGGCTAACCCATATATGGTTTGCATTAAAAATATAATTATGTAATTGGGCCATGCTAGTTGTGTTTGAGTGTAATATTTTTACATTTTTATTGTATGATCTTAATTTTTTTATCAAACCTTTAGGTGTTCGAGAAGAGTCAGCAAGAGTCCAATTTTTATTATCTTTATTAGTAATAATATTTTTTACCTGGCTAATGATTATATTATTATCCCACTTATAATGATTAGATAAACCACCGAGCAGGATCAATCCCTCATCTAAAGATTTATTTTCATTAAATTTCATTGGGTTTAGAGCGCCATTAGTTTCTATTACATTTTTTCTTGTTTTTGGGCGATCATGTTTTGGTATTAGACACAGATCGAAAAATGATATAGGCAAGCTTGGTTTCATAAGAACTACAATCTTTCCCTTTTTTGTATATTTTGCCGATAACATTGAAATATGCGTTTTATGTCCTGCGCCAATCAAGATATCTGGTTTAGTGATGTTTTCACCACGAGGAAATTTATTTGATAAAACATTTTTTATAACATTAAATGCAGAATCGCTCTCTATATCAAAAATGTTACATTCTTTTATTTCTGAAATAGCATTACACAGTCCAATGCTTTGAGAGTCATGGCCAGGCTTCTCATCAGTAAAACGCCAAATATTTAGTGTCATATTTATTTTTGAAAACTATATTAATTGTTTTCTAGAATATACTCAGTTCCGCAATAAGGGCACTTTACTTTCATGAAAGTATCTATCGGTAGAAAAACTTTTGGGTGTTGATTCCAAAGACTAATTTCTGGTAGTGGACAGTGTAATGGTAATTGGTCTAGCTTTATATTAATAGGTTTGTTGTTTTCATTTA
>MDSW01095023.1_pt1 | contig 10131 bp, 4 predicted proteins | sample 811171 | NCBI WGS metagenome assembly MDSW01 (sample SAMN05326641, study PRJNA326480) | marine metagenome | isolation source: seawater | place: Atlantic Ocean: North West | collected 2012 | reverse complement strand
TAGTAGCCAGGAAGCAGTAGCTATTAGTTATGATTATGGAAATTATGACTTTACTAATGGTACTTATGTTAAAGATTCACTCTTATCAAATGGCACTGACATTTCATTGATTTTTGATTTTTGTAAAGATCCTAATTTTAATGGAACAGATGAAAACTGTGATGCAGATGGAGATGAGATTTTTAATGAGCTAGGTGATGATTATGATGAGTTAAATAATAACCCTGGTTTTCAACCTCAAGAACCTAAACCAATTTCAATGAAATTAGTTAAGATGGATAGTCCAACCACACCCAATTATGAAACATGGCCACTAATGTTTAAAAATGTATATTCATTAGGGAGTTCAATTTCTGATTTAAATTCATTAGAATTAGATATAGTGTACAATAATGCAGGTCTAGAGGAAACTCATAGTCAAGTAAATAACTTTCAATCCTTTTTAACCATATTTGGCTTAGATACTAGAAACTCAAATGGTGATCAAATTCTAGATTCAAATAATGAATTTTATATTGGTGATGGTAAGATTGATAATAATACAGTATTAATAAATCCTATTTATGGTGAATTGTTTTTACCTAGCCATTTACCATTTTCGTACGATAATAATCCAAGAACTGATTATGAAGTTTTGTGTGATGTTGGTGCAGAATTTCCAGTTTATATCACTCCTCAAGAATGTCAAGAGATAGGTGGAGCAATTATAGATGAAATTTTTAATTACTCAGATTTTACAAATTCAAATATATATTGGGGTATTAATAGTGAAGATTTAGAATATTATTTAGATACTGATTTACAAGATCAAAATAATGATTTTTCTATATCAGATGATGGTCCTGCTATGTATTATTCTGTTGACAATCAAGAGATTATTAGTGAACATGAATTTATGATTAAATACAAACACTCTTCTGGAAATTCTACAATTGATTTAGGTGGATTTATGATTGTTGAAGGTAGCGAAACTGTTACGCTTAATGGTACAATTTTAAATAGAGGTGTTGATTACACCATAGATTATTTTTCAGGCACAGTAAACTTTATTAATTCTGATGCAATGCTTCCAGGTGCTAATATTAATATTACATATGAAGAAAATGAATTGATTTCAGTAGATCAAAAACTTTTATTTGGTACACATTTAAAATATGGTTTTGATTCGCAGAATTTTATTAGTGGAGGTTTGTTTTATTATGATCAGTCAATAATGGATGAAAACGTTCAAATTGGCTACGAGCCAATGAGAAATTTCATATGGAATATAAATGGTAGATATGAAAGAGATTTAGAACGATTAAATAATATTTTAAATAAAATTTCATTTATAGATGCATCAGCGCCTTCAAAGATTAGTTTCGAGGGTGAATTTGCAGAAGTATACCCAAATCCAAATCCTTTGGGGCAAGGCTTTTTAGACGATTTTGAAGCATCTAAAAGATCGATATCATTAAACTTAACTGCTAGAGGGTGGAAAACCTCGTCTGCTCCTTATGATTCACTTGGCAATTTAAAATCACTTGATTTAAAAGAACAAATGATATGGTACAATCCTTATAATGAAATACAAACTACAGACATATGGCCTACACAAGAAACATCAAGTCAAGCTGGTAATGCTTATACTAAAACTTTATGGTTGAGACCTTTGTTTCAAAATGAAGAAAATGAATTGGAAGCATGGAACGGTATTACCACATCACTCTACTCAAGTGATTATGATTTAAGTAGAAAAAAATATTTAGAAATATGGGTAAATGCTGAAAATTTTGAAGAAGATGAAGTAAAACTTCACATAGATTTAGGTCACATTTCGGAAGATATTAATCAGGATAATTATTTAAATACTGAAGATTTAGATGTTTATGGAAATGGCTGGGGTGATAATAATTTATCTGATGAAGAAGATATAGGTTTGGATTTATGCCCAGATTTATATGAAGATGGAAATGGTGGCTGTAACTGCAAATATAGAGATGATACGTATTCAATAAATATTAATGCATGTACAGTTGATGATGAAAACCCAAATGCTTCATTTGATCCAAATGGAGACAATTGGTGTTACAATAGTTCAGAATGTTCTGATATTAGTTATTATAGACAGTATAATGGAACAGAAGGAAATGCAGATTTGGGAAGATATCCAGATACAGAAGATTTAGATAAGGATTATAACCTTGATATTAGGGATGATTATTTTACTACAACCATTGATCCAGCTGGTGAAGATTATGATGAGTTCATAGCGACAACAAAATGGAAATTATTTAGAATTTTACTTAATGATTTTGCACTAAGAGGAGATTCAACCGCCACTTGGAATGATATAAGGCATGTTAGGTTATGGGTTGATGGAGTTGCTCAAAATAATTTTGAAAATGAAGATAATCCTAGAGCTATAAAAATAGCAAAATTAGAAATTGTAGGAAATGAATGGTTAGAATTAGGAAGTACGAATATTACTGAAATTGCTTCAATAGAAGATGATGAATTTATCGAAGAACCTTATTTTGCTGTGTCAGTTTTGAATACTCATGATAATCCTAATGAATATGAACCTCCTAATGAAGAAGTACAAGGAGAATTAGATCAGGTAAGTGGCATTAGAATGAAAGAACAATCATTAGTAATGTCTTTTGAAAAGACAGATAATTTCGAAGGTGGGATAGATTCTGACCAAGCAATAGCCATTAAAAAAAGCTTTTCTGCTTTGCCAATGGATAAGAAAAACAGTTTTTTTGCTTATGAAAATTTAAACATGTATGTATATGGAGATCAGGATACAATATCTGGAGGGTCTTGGATTCAGGATGAATCAAATGTAGAGCTTCTATTTAGGTTTGGTAAAGATGAGCAATATTATGAAATTCGACAACCCATATATGAAAAGTGGGATTTAAAAAATCATATTGATATAAATATTAATCAGTTGACAAAATATAAGCTTCAGATTTCTTTAGAAGAATATGAAGATACAGGTTTAGATGGGTGTTTTAGTTTTGTTGAAGATGGTTATGGCTCCTGTTTAGATACTTTATCTTTTTCATATATTTGTGAATCTAATGAAAATTTTGATATAGAAATTAATCAAGATAGATGCAATGATTATTTAATGTTACCTGAAAATTCATTTTTAAGAGATTCATTTGATCCAAATAATGATGATTTTATTAGTGAGCCCATTAATGGTCAAGATGATTATGTAAATAATAGAACCGAAAATAATTATCAGTATGATTGTTTGGAGCCATATTGTAATATTTCTTCAGATGATTATGTTGGTGAGCCATTTATTGATTTAAATGAAAATTATCAATTTGATCCTCCACCAGCATTTTATGATCCATCAAATGATGTATGGATTTGGAATGAGAACATTCAAAATGTATGTAATTATTGTGATGAATTACGAATTAAAGGTACACCATCTATAAACAACATTGAATTTATTTTGGTAAGTATTTTAAATAATACTGATCAAACTATTTATGGTAATGTATGGCTTGATGAGCTTCGTATGGAAGGTGTTAAAAAGGAAAGGGGACAAGCTTTTAGACTTAAGAGTTCTATGAATTTTTCAGATTTGTTAAGTATCAATTCATCATATGAACAAAAAGATGGTGATTTTCATTTATTGCAAGAAAGATTAGGAACTGGGGATAATCAAAGGTCTATAGCCTTATCTGCAAAATTATCAACAGGAGAATTTTTACCCAATGAATGGGGAGTTAAAGTTCCAATTAATTTAAATTATAATTATGATATATCATCTCCAAAATTTTATCCTGGCAGCGACATATTATCTGGAGGATTAGATAATGCACCTGAAGAAATAAAAACCATCAATGAAAAGAAATCTATTTCCACATCATTTGATAAAAATTCAAAAAGTAAAAATCTATTCTTAAAATACACTATTGATAAAGTTAAGTTTAACTTCTCATTTATAGATAGATATAAATCTACGCCAACAGTTTCTAGTGAAATATCAAATGACATCTCAATATCTAGTAGTTATGATTATAATTTTTCAGATAAAAATTTTTTCCAACCATTTAAATTTTTCAATTTTATTCCACTAATTGGTGAGCAAATCTCTAGCACTAGATTATATTGGTCACCTGAAAGTTTTTCTACTTCATTAAATATGTCTGAAAACAACAAAATAAGTATTCAAAGAACAGGATCAATCACTCCATCTTATTCTTTAAATTTAGATAGAAAATATAAATTAAATTATAGAGTGACAAAAAATATTAAGTTTAATTTTCAAAAAGATATAAATAGTAATTTTGATGACATCTTTTTACCTGATGGTGAAAAACTAAAGTCAAATATTTCAGAAGCAGTTAGTGGTTTTTTTAATAATGATTCTAGTAGTTTTGGATTGATTAAAAGCAAATCCGAAGGTTTTAGCATTAATTATATTCCAGATTTTATGGATTGGTTAAACCCTAATTTAAAATATTCATCTTCATATTCCTGGTCATTATCTAATGATCAAAACTCAGCTAATATAGGTTCAAATGGTAGCCTAACTAGTTCCGTTGGTTTTTCATTGACAGAATTAGTTGAAAATTACTACAAGCCAGAAAAATCAAAGTCTAGAAACAGGCGTAGAGGAAGAGGTTCTGAATCTAGTTCAAATGATGAGCCTAAGGAAATTTCCAATCCCATTATTAAATCTATTTTTGAATGGGCCCATACATTATCAGAAAGATTTTCTAAAATTAATTTAAATCACACTTATAAAGTAAGTAATACTCATGGAAATATTTTGGTAAATCAAGATCCTAGTTTTTATTATCGACTTGGATTATCTACAAGTCCTCATGATGGTTCTACGGCTTATAATGATAGTAGTGGCTCAGTTAATTCATATTATAATCAGTATACAAATGATTTTAAAATTAGTACAAATCTCAGCTTAACTAAAAAAATTCAAGCTAGCATAGATTTTAGAGATAATAGAGTGTTAACATTACAGTCTACATCGGATCCAACACAAAATATTTCAACAACATATTTTCCTATTGGAATCAGAGGTGATGAAGGATTTCCAATTTTTAATTGGAATATTAATTGGAGTGGAGTTGAAAAAATATTTTTCTTGGATAAAATTTTTAGATCAATCACTGTACAACATACATTTAATGGTGATTATAATGCAAGTTATAAAGATGGTGAACTTTTAACTTGGGGTTATAGTAGAAATTTTTCACCCTTTATTGGTTTTACTGCTAAAACAACCCATAAAAATCCATATACATTTAGAATTAATTATATTAGGACTTTATATATTACAAATAGCGGGACATCAACTGAGCAAAAAATTACAAATCAATTAAATGGTCGCATTGATTTTAATAGAACTGGTGGGTTAAGATTGCCTATATTCTTTTTTAGAGATTTTAATATTGAAAATGATATTAATTTTGGAATTGATTTAACTTATGATAATTCTGAAACATTAATGACTTCAGTAATAATTAATGATGATTCTGATTTTAACCAACAGGATTTATCAAAAACCTTATCAATTAAACCTAGAATAAGTTATAGCTTTACAAATTATATTACTGGCGATGTTTATTTTAATTATATATATACAGAAAATAAAACGACAGGTAGTACAGAAGAAAGAGATTTAGGTTTTAATGTAAGGATAAAAATTAAAGGGTAAAAATATGATCTATATAATTTTCATTAATATCTTATTTTGTTTATCATTAGAATTTAATCCAAATAGTGCATTTAAATATATTGAAAAGCAATGTGAGATTGGCCCAAGATATCCTGGAAGTGAAGGGCATAAAAAGTTAATAAATTATTTAGATAGTCATTTTTCAATTTATGCTGATTCAGTTCAAATATTTAATGATACCATTTTACATCCCATTTCAAAAAATGAAATAAATATTTCCAATTTTTTAATAAAACATAATCCAAAGGCAAATGAAAGATATTTATTTATGGCCCATTTTGATACCAGGGATAGGGCTGATAAAGATACTAATCCAGAAAACTTAAATACACCAATTATTGGAGCAAATGATGGAGCAAGCGGAGTTGCATTATTAATGGAATTATCAACAATTATTAATAATAACCCCTTAAAAAATATTGGCATTGATATTTTATTAGTCGATGCTGAAGATATGGGTACATCAGGCAATCCGCAGGAATGGGGTTTAGGAACGCAATCATTTGTAAAGAATTATAAAGGTAAGCTTCCAAAGAGTGCCATTTGTGTAGACATGATTGCTGATAGAAATCCAATATTTAAAATTGAGGGATTTTCTTATCAGTATGCTAAAGATTTAGTTTATGAAATATGGAATCTTGCTAATGAATTAGGTTATAAAGAGTTTGTTTGGCAACTTACATCGCCAATTTATGATGATCACTATTATTATTATAAAGGCACTAATGTACCCTCTATTGATATTATTGATTTTGATTATCCACATTGGCATACTATTGATGATACAATAGAAAATTGTTCCCCAAAAGGGTTAGAGATTGTTGGTAGTGTTCTATTAGAATATATATATAGAAAAGATAATAAATGAAAAATATATCTAAAAAATCATGGTTTAGCTTATCTATAGAAATGAATGACACAATTAATTTAGATTTATTATATGCTAAATTTTATAATTATATAATTGGATCAACAGAATTAAATGGACAATATGTTTTTTATTTTGAATCTAAATATTCAAACCTTATTAAAAATATTTTAGATTCAAAGTTTTCAACATATAATTTTCTAATCAAAAATTTGCATTATGAAAATTGGCATGAAAAGTATCAAGAAAATTTTCAAACTGTAGATATTAATCATAAACTAAAGATTGTTCCTGATTGGTATGAGATTGATGATGATGATCAAATTGATTATATAAGAATTGTACCAGGCATGGCTTTTGGGACAGGCCATCATGAAACAACTCAACTCATTATTAAATCTTTATTGGATATAATAAAGCCTGAATTAAAAATTTTAGATTTAGGTGCTGGAAGTGGGATATTAGCTATTGCAGCTCTCAAGTTTGGAGCTTCATATGTTAAAGCAATCGAATTTGATCAAGATTGCGAAGAAAATTTTATTGAAAATATGAATTTAAATAATATTAAATCTAATTATTCTCTAGAAATAAATGACGCGTTATTAAATGAAGATTATTCTTATGATTTAGTAATTGCAAATATTAACAAAAATGTTATTTTAGATTTATTACCTAATTTTTATAAACATAAGGAAAATAAATTTAAAATCATTTTATCTGGTTTGTTAACTAGTGACGAGAAAGAAGTAGTTAAATTGTTAGATAAGTTTGATTTTAAAATTACAAATAAATTAACAATGGGAGAATGGCTTTGCCTTATTATAGAATAAGTAATTTGGTATTAATTTGTTTTTTATTTTTTGCATGTATCAATGAAGATATAAATGATATGCCAGAGATAAACGATTTTTACTATCAAAATGTTGCCGCATTTCATGCTGACTTTAATAGTGCAGATTACAAGTTAACAGTTTACCTGGAGTTTTTAGATAGTTTAGATAATATTGAATCTATATCAGGTAATATTAAAGATGGTAATGTGATTTACTATGAATTTCAATTAGGGGCCATAGATATGAATTCTAAAGTTTATATCCATGAAAATAATCTTATCGATGAAAATAATAGCCCAGTTTTACCTCAAGATATCTATTTATATGATTTAGAGGTAAGTATTAAATTTACAGATCAAAGTATATATTCGTTTACTAATGATTTAACCACTTCTATTGAACCTGAGATAATAGAAATAGAAATACCATCTATTTACCAAATAGACCAAACTCAATGGACTATTCTTGATTTAAGATTAAAAATAAAAGATTTAAATTATTTAAATAACATTGAAAAAGTGAGATATGAAATTAAAAGAACTTTACTTAATGGATGTAATGTAGAATGCATCATTGATGAAAATTGCAATCAAGATATTATTGAAGAAGATTACATATCTGACCAAACATGGATATTTAATTATACAGAATCTCTATCAGATACAATATTCATTTATGATGAGGAAATTCTTATAAGGCCTATTGATGGTTCAGCTTTTTATGAAGGAGAAGAGCTTATATTTAATGAAACTGATTGTGGAAGAACAGGTATCATTGAATTTAAATTTATTGTTGAAGATAGAGATGGTTTAAAAGATGAGATTGAGGGAATTTTGTTGGAGCTTGTAGAATGATATTGAAAAATTTAAAATATTTTTTACTATTTAATTTTATTTTTACTTATAATGTTGAATTTCATTTAGAAAATAATTTTCAAAAATTTGAATATCAGCGTAACTACATATATTCTGACCTATATAGTAATGCTATCTATGAAATGGTTAATGATTATTTTGAATATCAAGATACAATATGGGCAAGAACAGGGGCTGGCTTATCTTTTATTACTTTTTCCGATTCTGGGTCACCTATTTTTAATTCAATTGTAAATCAAGATTTGCCTGAGGGTGGAAATCCAGCATTTATAATCAAAAATAATTTAATTGCACTTTCTGGAGCCAAATCTATTTATCAAAATAATCGATATAGGCCAATGGGGACTGGTATTTCATGGTCAATAGACAGTGGGCAGACATGGAGCTATATTAATCAACCCTTAGATAACTCTGAATCTACATATACATGGACAAAATGGGGCAATCAAGATAGCATAAGATTCAAGTCAATTACTACGCAAATCTATAACGTATCATATGATTTAGAGGAATATAATGGATATATTTATGCAACAAGTTTTGCAGGAGGTTTAAGAAGATTTGATTATACCGTACCTAACGCTGAATGGGAACTTATTCCTTTACCTAAAGATAATCAAACAAATTTGTTATGCGACAATATTGATGATGATAGTTATGAATATAACCCAGTTGACCCCCCTGACGGCAATGATAATCACAAAGCTTTTTCAGTATTCATTGATGAAAATATAATCTGGGTTGGAACTGGAGATGGCATTAATAAGGGTATTATAAATGAAGAAAATAATTGTATTGATTGGCTTCATTTCAATGAAAGTAATGGTATGGGTGATAGATGGGTTATTGGTATAAGAAATCAAATTTTAGAAAATGATACACAAAGATTATGGGCAGTAAGTTGGGATCCGTCACTTAATAAAGCCATACCTCATAAATTAACATTTACAGAGGATAATGGATTAACTTGGCAATTTACTTCATTTTTTGAAGGTATAGGAGCAATTGTATATGATTTAAATTTTGATGGTGATATAATTTTTGCTTCAACTGATAAGGGTTTGTATAAAAATGAGGGTATAAATTTTGAATTATGGATACCTTATCAAATACAAGATCAAAGTCAAAGTATTTTAACAGATATTATATATAGTTCTAATGTAAATGAAATTAATGATGATAAGTTTTTATGGGCTGGTTCTCCAGATGGACTTTTTTATAGCAACGATGACGGTTATAATTGGACCATGTATAGAACATGGAACAAAACAAGTAGTAAATTAAATTTTTCTGCATATCCTAACCCCTTTTATATTAATGAAGGTTTTAATTTTGTTAGGATTGTTTATGATAATAATACAGGCCTAAATCCAGAATTAGATATTTATGATTTTAGTATGCAACATATTATAAACATAGATAATGTAGAAATAGTTGGAGATAGTAGACAGTTTATATGGGATGGTAGAAACAAAGTTAATAATCAAGTTTCAAATGGTGTTTACTTTTGCAGGTTAAATCTTAATGGAACATATCATTGGACAAAACTTATGGTAATCAAATGATTAATAGATTTATAATAATTATTTTACTTTGTTATCTTTATTCATCACCTGGTACAAGTTATGAATATGGTCATAGTGCAAGATCTGTGTCATTATCATCATCTTTAGTTGCTGATGATTATACTAATCTAAATTCATTCAACAATCCTGCATCACTAAATCAAAGTAAAGGTAAAATATATGGTTTATCTTATTTTATGATGTCATTAGATAGATCTCTGCAAACATTTTATTATTCACAAAATTTAGCTGGAAATGCTGGCTTATCAGCTGCAATTTT
>MDSW01069293.1_pt1 | contig 10131 bp, 10 predicted proteins | sample 811171 | NCBI WGS metagenome assembly MDSW01 (sample SAMN05326641, study PRJNA326480) | marine metagenome | isolation source: seawater | place: Atlantic Ocean: North West | collected 2012 | reverse complement strand
AAAGTTAGCAGGTATCGAAAACAAAAATTTTGCAGGTCATAGTTTAAGATCGGGTTTTGCAACAGTAGCTGCTGATTCAGGTGCTGATGAGAGAAGCATAATGGCTATGACAGGACACAAAACAACACAAATGGTAAGAAGATATATTAAAGAGGCAAATATTTTCAAAAATAATGCATTATATAAAATAAATATTTAATTAAAAACCAATAAATAAATTAATTTTAATTTACAAACAAATAAATCTTTAAAGTACTCAAAACTCTTAATTGGTTTTTTTAACTCTCCACTATATTTAGTATTTGTTTTTAAATAATGCTTTTTGAAGAATTTAATAGATATACCCCATTTTTTTAAAAATATTTTTGATCCATCGTTCCAAGCTTTTTTACGTAAAGAAACAGAGGAAAAATGATAAACACGACATTTACCCAAGCCCTTAAAAATACGGACTCCAATATTCCACAATTTCATATTAAAATCTGGATCGGATCCAAGACCAGGACTAAACTCTTCACTAAACCCATTTACCTTATCCCAAGTTGCACGAGGTATTAAAGAAGGTTGCCAATGTGATCCTTGAAAATCGTAAAAAGGTAGTTTATCAAATTCTTTTAATAATTTTTTTTCATCAAAATCTAAATAGCTTTTACCACAATCTAAATAAAGATAAGATTTAAAAGGTTGTATCATTGTGCCAGAAAGAAAAAAATCTGAGTCTTGTGGCATTTTAGAAAGCTCAAGTGAGAACGTGGTATCCCAGTTAGGACAAAAATACATGTCATCATGTGCAAGAACTATATATTTATTTTTCGATAATTTAACTGCCTCATTAAAAGCAACACATACACCCATGTTGATTTTGCTGTATGTATATTTATATTTATTTTTTTTCACATAATCAAATGTTCCATCTATCCCCTCATTAATATGAATTATAACTTCATGATCATAAGTAGAATTGTTTTGAATACTATTAAGACATATTTTTAAATATTCTAAATTATTAAAAGTTGGAATTATAATTGAGTACATTATTCATTTGACCAAAGATATTTTTTTTTACTATTTAAACCAAATGTTTTTGAAATAATAAAGTCAACTACAATTTCAGAATTAAAGTATTTATGATATTTACGATAACCGTTTTTAGCGATTTTAGAACATTCCTTTTTATCTTTAGAGTATTTTTTAATTTTTTCTGAAAGGTCAGATATATTTTTATAAAATATCATTTCATCATTTTTAAAAAAATCATTATATTTGGTATCTTCATGAATAAAAGTTAGTAAACCATTACCCATTAATTGAGCTATTCTGTCACTGCTGTAATATTTAATTGGTTTACCTCTACTAAGATTTAAAGCCATTCGAGCGTTTGATAACTTTTTAATAAATTCGTTACCCCATATTGGTTGTTTTCCAAACATCCCATAAGTATCAAAGCTAACATCGTCACACAATTTCTTAAGTTTAGAAATAAATATTTCTCTCTCATCAGTTTTGCCAGGTCTTAACAATCCTCTATGTACTCCATGACTTATTGCGAAAAAAATATCAAATATTTTATCGCGATTGTAATTTTTCAAATTATCTAAAGACAGATCACAAGGGTTTGGAATAAAAAAAGAATTTTTCAATTTAAAATCGAGTGCATCAGGACTTGTTGTAATAAAACTTGCATCACAAATTTTTGATTTTTCAGTGACCCTTAATCTATTTTTTTCATAATCAGGACCTTTTTTGGATAAAGGATCAAGAAACCATTGACTAATTTTCATAAATGGATATTTGTTTTTTGCATCAGAAAGAGTATTGTTGTCCACTTTATCTGCATGGCCAAGAACTAACATGTCAGGTCTAAAATTATCAATTGTATTCTTTATAAGTTTATTAAGGTATGTTTCTCCAGATGGATCTGTTAAAGTTTTTGTGTAACTTATTAAATCTCTATCCGATAAACTTAAAACATTGTGACCTTGTTTAATTAATCCATTATTTATTCTTACTCCAGTATTGTATTGAAGTCTTCCAAAGAACCTATAATTAAAATTTGTAATATGAATGATTTTTAATTTACTATTTTTAGTAATATTGAATTTATTTATTTTGGTTTTTAAGGTCAAATTGCGTCTTACCTTATCTATTATTTTTGAAACAAATTCATGAGTTAAATAAAAATTCTTATAATTAAGTTTCTGTAATTTTTCTCTATGTGACTTATTTAATATAATATTCTCAATAGTCTTAAAGAGAGAGTTTGCACTAAGCTTGTTAATTACTAATGGATGTTTAGTTGTTTCTAATAATCCGCCACTTTTTGATAAAATGACTGAGCAGCCCATGCTTGATGCCTCTAAACTAGACCTTCCAAAAGGTTCTTCCCATCTGGGACATGCAATAAAAATACTAGTTTTCTTTAATATTTCTAAAACAAAACTGTTTTCTTTAAAATTGTGTATCGTCAAATTTTTATGATAAAAATTATGTTTTTCTCTTGGTTCATCACCTATAACAATTGATTTCCAATTTGGATATTTCCTTAAAATTTTAATAACTGCTTCACCAAAAAGATCATATCCTTTTGCTGTATTAAGTTTTCCAACAAATGTAATTATATTCTTCTTTTTCTTAAAATCTATTTTTGTTTTTTTTGTTGATTGATAACAGATATCAAATTTGGACTTATATATATTTTCATCGATTTCAGTAAAATACCTACCTTTTGTCCATTTACTGTTAAAAAAAATAAAATCGCAAATATTTAGAAGTTTTAATCTCTCTTTAACACTTTTTGAACCTAGCAGGTTTAGAGGATCATTATGGAAATATAAAATAATTTTGGAATTTATATTTGTTTTTATTAAATCAATATATGAAGGTCTATTATGAATTTCAATTAAATCAGGACTTTGTTTTGAATTTAAAGTAATGAACTTTTGAACATATTGTTTATTACTGCTTGCAAATACACTTTCTTTAATTTTTATATTTTTAAATTTTTTAGTTAAATACTTATTACTTTTTGTATTTCCGTATATTTTTATATTTGATCTATATTGGGAATAATTCAATAAATTAGATACATGAATTGATACAGCTCCAGCATATTTTGGGCTATAATTTTCTTTATATGGTAGCAAAATCGCTATATTCATTTTTTTTCTATAAATTCACTTTTCAATTTATTTCTTAATGGGTAATTTTTTTTAAGTTTGTATTCTTCTTTCATAGCTTCTTTTTTATTATTATATTTTTTTTTATATACGAGATGCCATGTATTACCTCTTGTAAATTTAGCTCCTCTTGAATTATTATGAAGATATAATCTTTTATCAATATCCTTTGTATATCCAACATAAGACCTATATTTTCTTAACTTTTTAGATATTATTAGATATACATAATATATCATGTAATCTTATATATAGTTTAAATATGAATAATTATATAAAATATTAATGTTTCCTAGAAAATATAAAAAAATAAGTAGTTTTAAAAGATTCATATTAAAACTTTTAGATGTTTATGCATTAGATAGAGAAACATTAAATCTTGTTAATCCAAACTACAAAAATGTAGGACGAAACTCATTTAAGTTTAACGAAAAATCAATAATTTTATCAAATGGATATTTGAATATTGAAAGAAAAATAAAAAAATTAGACATTTTCTACAGATATGCACCAGATAATATGATGTGGAATTCTTCTGATAGATGGAAAAGAATTGTACCAAACATAACAAAAAGAGATCTTATATTAACATCACTTAAAAGTTTAAAAAATACTATTTTAAAATTTTCTCAAAGTAATAATGTTGATATATCAATTTATTTTATATCAGATATTTCGGACAAAAATTTTGATAATAAAATTAATCAAATTTTTATTGATAGTAATATAGATACAAAATTCTTTACATCAAAGATTAAGGGAAATAGAGGATCTTTTCTAGAATGTTGTGATCAAGCAGAAAATTCAGATGATCTAATTTTTTTCATCGAAGATGATTATATTTTCAATGAAAATTGTATCGAAGAGATGATGATTGCATATTCGAGAATTTCAACATTGATAAAACATGATGTCTTCATGTGTCCAAGTGATTATCCATTCTATTACGACTCGAGTTATAAAACTTCACTGTATTTAGGTAAAAATTATAAATGGCGAATTGTGTATGAAACGCTTCTAACATTTATGATGTCAAAAGATCTATTCAATAAGTATAAAAAAAATATACGTCAGGTGGGTGAACAAGTTAATGATCCATTTGAAAAACCGTTACATCCAGTCTTTGAGAAAGAGATGTGCCTAGCGCCTGTAAATTCGCTATCACATCACATTTCTAGAGATCACCCCTCTGTAACAGATGAATGGATGGATATATGGAACAAAAATTATATAAGTTTTAAAGAATAATTTTTAACCAGCAATCACTGCAAGAAGCAATAAAGCTACTATATTTGTAATTTTTATCATTGGATTTACAGCAGGACCCGCTGTATCTTTATACGGATCTCCAACAGTATCACCGGTAACAGCAGCTTTATGGGCCTCAGAACCTTTTCCTCCAAATTTACCATCTTCAATATATTTCTTAGCATTATCCCAAGCTCCACCTCCGGCTGTCATTGATACCGCAACAAATAAACCAGTTATAATAACACCTAGCAGCATTGCGCCTACAGCTGATAAAGCTGCAACTTGACCTCCTATAAAGTAAATAATCACATACAAAACTATTGGCGATAAAACTGGTAATAAGGATGGTATTATCATCTCTTTGATAGCTGCTTTGGTCAAAAGATCAACAAGTCTTCCATAGTCTGGTTTAGCTTTACGCTTCATTATACCAGGTATTTTTTTAAATTGTCTTCTAACCTCTATTACAACAGCTCCGCCTGCCCTTCCGACTGCCTGCATACCCATAGATCCAAATAGATATGGTAACATTCCTCCTATTAATAGACCAACAACAACAAATGGATTTGATAAATCAAATGTTACAATTATTCCCTCTAAATTTGAACCGGCAACCTTAGAGAAATGCTTTATATCCTCTGTATATGCAGCAAATAATACTAACGCTCCAAGACCCGCAGATCCTATTGCATACCCTTTAGTTACAGCTTTTGTAGTATTTCCTACAGCGTCTAAGGCGTCAGTCGTTTTCCTTACATTTTTTGGAAGATTAGACATTTCTGCGATACCACCTGCATTATCAGTTACTGGTCCATATGCATCTAAGGCTACCACCATACCGGCAAGAGCCAACATTGTAGTAACGGCTATAGCAATACCATATAATCCTGCTATATGGTTAGTTAATAGTATACCACCAACAATAATAAGTGCTGGTATTGCTGTTGCTTCCATTGATACGGCCAAACCTTGGATAACATTAGTACCATGACCAGTGGTTGAGGATTGGGCAACACTTTTAACAGGTCTATAATCTGTACCTGTATAGTATTCAGTAATCCATATAATTAATCCAGTAATAATAAGACCAATTATTCCACAAAAATATAAGCTCAATCCAGTAAATGTTTTTTCATTTACAATATATTCTGTAGTAAAACCAATCACATATTTAGTAATAGGATACAATATAACTAGAGAGCTTATAGCAGTTATCACAAATCCTTTATACATTGCCCTCATTATATTCTTATCGCTTCCGAGTGTTACAAAAAAAGTTCCTAAAATAGATGTAAGTATGCATGCACCACCAATAGCTAATGGATAAATCATCATGCTAAAATCGCCTATAAAAAATATTGAAGAAAGAACCATTGTAGCAACAATTGTTACAGCATATGTCTCAAATAAATCAGCCGCCATACCAGCACAATCTCCAACATTGTCACCGACATTATCAGCAATTACGGCTGGATTTCTTGGATCATCTTCAGGGATACCTGCTTCTACTTTTCCAACTAAGTCAGCACCAACATCAGCGCCCTTTGTAAATATTCCTCCACCTAATCTTGCGAATATAGAGATTAAAGAAGCACCAAAACCTAGAGCAACTAATGCATTAACTATTTCTCTTTCATTTATACCAATCTTTACAAGAAAATAATAATAAACTGCAATTGACAACAAGGCCAATCCAGCAACTAACATACCTGTTACAGCTCCTGATTTAAAAGCAATTGATAAACCGTTTGCTAGACTTTTTCTTGAAGCTTCAGCAGTTCTTACGTTAGCTTGGACCGAAACAAGCATGCCGACATAACCTGCTATCCCCGATAATGCAGCTCCAATTAAATAACCTAGACCTACTAATGGACTAAATGCAACAGAAATAATAATCAAAACAACAACCCCAACTACTGCAATAGTTTTATATTGTCTGTTTAAATAAGCACGAGCACCTTCTTGAATAGCAGAAGCTATTTCAATCATTTTAGCATTGCCAGAACTTGAGTTTAAAATATTTCGACCTGTAAAAAAACCATAAATGATTGATATAATTCCAGCTGCTATAATGTATAAAAGTATTGTTTCTGATGATGAGTTCATTGGATCCTTTGTTAAATATATTTATGGGGTCAATGTAATACAAAAAATACTATAAAACGCAATCTTTAACTTTATGAGAATTTATGAGAATATCCCTCATTATATCTATGTTTTAAAAGCTTTTTGCCATAGATAATTTGATTAGTTTTAATCTCATTCGTTAAATTACCTATTAAGGTCACTTTTTGATTCATTCGTTTAAAGAAAGATTTAATATATTTCCTATTGGATTTTGAGGAAGTAAATAAAATTTGATAATCATCTCCTTTAGAAACAAAGTTTATTTTTTTTTTATTTGTTTTGAGAATATAACTATTAAGTTTTGATGAAATTGGTATTTTTTTAAGATCTAATCTGAAGTATAAATTACTTGTATTAATTAATTTAGTTAAATCGCTAAATAATCCATCTGATACATCAATTGATGAATTGGCAAATTTTATTAGTTTTGGAAAAATTTTTGAAGGTAAATTTGGCATATAATATTTTTTAATAAAATATTTTTTTTGATTATTACTTCTTAATAATAACTTTTTTCTCAAAAGAGATAATCCTAAAAAACTATCACCAAGGTTTCCAGTCACATAAATATCATCGTTATTTTTACATTTATTTCTTTGGACTATTTTTTTTGCATATCCCAAAGTAGAAATTGTGAATACTGTTTTATTTGATTTTGTTGTATCGCCACCTGACAATTTAAATTTATATTTTTTTTGTTCTTGTTTTAAAGCTTTATAAACAAGTTTCATATTTTTTTTTGAAAAAGATATACTATTTCCACTGGCACCAATAAAAATAAATTCTGGTTTTACACCTTTGCAATATAAATCTGATATAGATGATCTTACAATTTTTTTAATTACTAAATCAGGGTTTCTAAAATTAAGAAAATGAACACCTTCAACATATGTATCGCATGAAATAACAACATTTTTTTTTTTATCAAAGAAAACATCATCATTTAAATCTAATGCTGATGGATTATTATAGGTTAATTTTTTAAAATATTTTTGAATAAGAGCAAATTCATTCATTGTTTAATCTAATTTTTTTAGAAATTTTATCTAACAATGCATTTAAATATTTCGTTTGTGCTTCATCAATAAAGAAGTTCGATGCTTTCAAATACTCATTTATAATAATTTTGATCGATGTATTTGGTTTATATAAAAATTCAAAAATTGCACTTTTAATAATAATTTGAAAAACTTTATCCATATTATTTATTTTCAGATCCTGATTTAAATGATTACTAATTTCAGCATTTATTAATTCTTCTCTTTCTATAGTTCCATTTACAATGTCTTTTATAAACTTTTTAAATCTATGTTTTGGGAAAGTAATATTTTCTTCGTTGTTATAAAGTTTTCCATAAAGTTTTTGTATAATTATTACTCTAGGATTTCTTTGAGGAGAAAATTGAACTGACATAATTTATTGAAAAAGTACTGATAATACAGCTTCTGCAGCCTCAGCGCCTTTCTTACTACGTGCTATGGCTTGTTTTTTATTTAAGCATGTGATCACTCCGTTTCCGACAGGTTTCTTAGATGTAATTGATAATGTCATTAATGCATCTGTCGTAGATTCGGATATAAAATCGAAATGTGGTGTTTGTCCTTTGATCACACACCCTAAGGCAATAAATCCATCAAATTTTTTTAGATTTCTAGAGATTGTAACTGGAATTTCAAATGCACCTGGTACTCTTATCACAAAAATATTGCATTTATTTTTTATTTTATTTTTTGCACTCTTTAACAATGAATTGGCAATACTTTCATAATAACTTGCAACTACAATTAAAATTTTTTTTTTCACTTAATAATTTCCTGTTTTTTTATCTTAATTCCATAGCCATCTAAACCAATCACCTTTTTTTTTGATCTAGTAACAAGTATCATATTTTTAATATTTAGTGATTTAATTATTTGAGCTCCGATACCATAATTTCTAATCAATTTATCTTGTCCTTTTTTATAAAAAGTCTTACTTTTGTACTGTTTAAGAGTTTGTGTAACTGATTTTAAATTTGGGTCTCTTATAAAAACTAGAACACAATTGTTATATTTTTTAAAATAACTAATCGTTTTATCGAATGAATTTGGTAATTTTTGATTAATTAAATAATTTTGTACTACATTAGATGATATAACCCTCAGTCTAGGAACAACTCCTTTTTTAAGTGTGCCTTTAATCAGAGCAAAATTTTCGGAACCATCTAATATATTTTCAAAAACTTTTATTTTAAATTTTTGTTTTTGTACTATTATTGATGAAGTTTTTTTTAATTTTATTAACTTCTCTTTTTTTAATCTATATGCAATTAGATCTTCAATTTTTGCTACTTTTAATTTATGTTTTTTAGCAAAATTAAATAAGGTTTTTCCTGTAGCCATTTTACCATCATCGGCCATAATTTCACATATAACTGCAGAATTATTTTTTTTTGCAAGTTTTGATATATCTACAGAGGCTTCTGTATGTCCAGCTCTAACTAGTACACCTCCATCTCTCGCTATAACTGGAAAAACATGGCCTGGTGAGACTATATCATTTTTTTTTGCATTTTTATTTGAAGCTGCTTTTATTGTTCTAGCACGATCATAAGCTGATATTCCGGTAGTAACACCTTTTTTTGCTTCAATTGAAAATGCAAATGCAGTTTTGCTTCTAGATTGATTTATGGGTGAAGCTAACGTTAAACCAATTTTCTTTGCTTGCGAATTATCCATTGCAATACAAATTAAACCTCTAGCATGTTTTGCCATAAAGTTAATATGTTTTGGATTTACTGCGGATGTGGAAATAACCAAATCACCTTCATTTTCCATTTCTTCATGTTTACTCTCGTCATCAACAAGAATGTACATTCGATTTTTTTTTACTGTCTTAATTATACTTTCTATCGAACTAAAATTACTTTTTTTCATTTATGAACTTTTTTATGTATTTAGACATAATATCTATTTCAACATTTACTAAATCATTTTTCTTTAAATTTAATAAATTTGTTAATTTTAATGTGTGAGGTATAACCCAAATTTCAAAAGAATTTTCTTTTATTTTAGATATTGTTAGTGAAACACCATTTATGAGTATGGATGCTTTTTCAACTAATTGTTTTTTAAATAATTTACTTATTTTAAACTCTAAAATATTTGACTTATCTACCTTTTTTATGTTTTTAACAGAGCATACTGTATCAATATGACCCTGACAGATATGACCTGAAATATTATCACCAAATTTTAATGGTTTTTCTAAATTTACTTCATCGCCAACTTTATTATTTTTAAATTTAGATTTAGCTAAGGTTTCATTCGATAGATAAAACTCTAAAATCTTATTTTTATAAGAGATTAAAGTAAGACAAACACCATCACAAGAAATTGAAATTCCCAAGTTTTTATTAGAAACTTTTAATGAAGATTTTATGAATATATTAATTCCTTTAGCTCTTTTTTTAATACTGCATATCTTTCCTTTATTAAATATAATTCCATTAAACATTTTAATAATAGTGAGTAAGTGTGTCGTTGCCTAAATATGTATTTATTTTTTTCTTATTTTTATAATTTTTCTTAATCCTTTT
>MDSW01164609.1_pt1 | contig 10134 bp, 12 predicted proteins | sample 811171 | NCBI WGS metagenome assembly MDSW01 (sample SAMN05326641, study PRJNA326480) | marine metagenome | isolation source: seawater | place: Atlantic Ocean: North West | collected 2012 | reverse complement strand
TAAGATCTGATTTTATAAAAAATTCTATTTCTTGATCGTTCATATTTTCAAAATAATTCCAATTTTTATTAAAAATTTTAATATGATTTAAACATAGCAATCTATACTTTTTACTATTGTCTCTTTCAACAGGAGCTCTATATGCCCCGGTTTCTTTACAATTTTCCCAATCACAAATTATTTTCATTGAATAAATCTATATAGTAAAATTAAATTAATGAAAAATTATTTTGAGCAAATTTGTGAAAAATTAAATAGTAAAATTAAAATTGAAAATATTCAGATTGTTGATAATTCCCATAAACATAAAGGGCATAAGTCATTTTCACCTGAAAAATTTCACTTACATTTAAAAATAAGATCTTTATACCTTAGTTCCTTATCAAGAATTAATGCACAAAAGATTATAATGAAAATTTTAAAAGAAGACCTTAAAACAAAAATACATGCTTTAGAAATTAGTATTGAGAAATAATTTTAGAATATTTTATAAGACTAGATACAGAAATTTTAAATTTATTAGGAAGGTCGGTTTTTCCAATTCTTTTTAATAAAAGAAAATTTATTTTTTCATCGTAGTTTTTCTTATCATTTTTTAAAAAAGGTATCAGACTTTTTATCCATACTGGGTTTGAAATATTTTTTAAAGTATAAGTAAGATTATTTTCATCATATAAGTCTTTAATAATTCTTAGTGTTTTAAAAGTGCAATTCTTTTTCAAAATTGAAAGTTTGATTGCTAATATCATACCAGTTAAAACAGCCTCACCATGAGTAACTTTTTTTGAATAATTATTTTTTACTTCGATAGCATGGGCAAATGTGTGACCGAAATTCAAAATCATCCTTAAGCCTTTTTCATTTAAATCTTTTGTAACAAAATATAATTTTATCTGACAACTTTTTTTGATTGCATATGTTAAGGCTTTTGAATTTTTTGATAAAATTAACTTTGTATTTTTTCTTAACCACTTAAAAAATCCTAAATCTTTAATTATAGAGTGTTTTAAAATTTCAGCGTAGCCACAAATCATTTCTTTTCTCGGTAAAGAATTAATAAAAGAAGTGTCACTGATAACTAATTTTGGTTGATAAAATGATCCTATTAGATTTTTTCCATACTCAGAATTAACTCCAGTTTTTCCTCCAATTGCCGAGTCTACTTGTGCAAGAAGGGTAGTTGGAATATTAATAAAATTAATTCCTCTTTTAAAAATACTTGCTATAAATCCTGCTACATCGCCCGTAATACCACCACCAATACTAATAAGGAGGTCTGAACGATTTAAATTTTTTTTAAGTAATATTTTTAAATAGGAATTTATAGTTGCAAAAGATTTATTTCTCTCATTGGCCTCGAATGGTAAAAATAAAAGTTTATAGTTTTTGAGTTTTTTTTTTAAAATACTTTTAAATTTTTTTGGAACATTGTCATCAAATAAAATTGCTATACTTTTTGTATTTGGACAAATTAATTTTATTCTTTTCGGCAGAATATTTAGCACATTTTTACCAATAATAATTGAATAATTATGATTTTTATTTTTAAACTTTATTTCTCGACTTTTCATATAATTTCAATATTTTATCCGCTATCTCCTCTGATTTTAGAGAGTTACATTTAACCCTGTAATCAGCTTCATTATAAATTTTTTTTCTTTCAAAATAAATTTTTTTTACTGCGTCACTTATGTTTTTTTTAAACAAGAGTGGTCTATGATTATTTTTTTTTAATCTTTTTATCAGTTCGTCTACTGCAACATCTAACCAAAAACTTATTGATGATTTTTTTGCACTTTTTCTTATCGTATTGCTCAAAAAAGAACCTCCACCTAAAGATATAACCGAATTTTTTTTTTTTAATTCATTTAATGTTATATCTATTTCAATCTTGCGAAAGTAATTTTCACCTTTATTCAAAAAAATTAAATTTATAGAAGACCCCTCCTTTTCCTCAATTAGTTTATCGATATCTACAAAGTTGTAATTTAGCTTATTTGCTAAGTTTTTACCCACCGTTGATTTACCTACACCCATCATTCCGGTCAAAGTAAGGTTTTTTTCCACTTTAGCTTCCTTTTTGATTTTGATTTTTCATAAATATGTCTTATTTATTAAGTTTAAATTAAATCTTAGTGTATGCAACTTAAATACAATAGACAACCAAGTTTAGGTAGTTCAATAATTAAAACTTTAGTAAAGCTGTTATTTATAATTGTTATTTTTATTTTTGTTATTTTTTTAATAGAAAAAATAAGCTTTCCTAGCCCAGAAAAGAAATATCAAATCGATGTTACTAATGAAATTAAAAAGCTTTAATTTTTTTATAAGCTTATTAATTATTTGTCTTTTTTCACCAGTAATGAGTGAAGATAAAATAGACATCTGGAAGAATAATAAAGACTCAAAATTAGATGCAATTGAAAAGAAAAATGAAAAAATAGATGATAAATTAAATATTAAATCATCTCAAACAATTAAAGCCACAGAGAAAATTCAAATCGAAGAGGGATCTTCGATCATTGCAAATGAGCAAAAAGTTTATGGAATATATGAACCAGCTACATATAATTTTAATTTAAATATGTGGTCAAAAACAAAAGCCGAAGATTTAAGATCAAGCATTAAAAGATTAAACAAAATCGAACTTTCTAAATCATCAAAAGAAATATTAGAAATGATTTTGTTTTCATTTTCATATCCTCCGCAGGGTATGTCCGATAAAGAATTCGTAGAGCTTAAAATAAATTGGTTAATTGAAAATGACCGCACAAAATTAATTGAAAACTTTCTGAGGCAAAATGAAGAATTTGAAAGTAAAAGTAAGGCTGTTCAATATTTAGTAGATAAAAATATTGCAAGTGGGAATATTAAAGAAGGCTGTGATAAAATTAAATTTATAGATAAAAAAATTAAAGATGCTTATCTAGAAAAATTTAAAATTTATTGCCTGGTTTTTAATGACAAAAAACCTGAAGCTCAACTTTTATTAGATTTATTACGTGAACAAAAACAATCAAGTAAATTTTACGATGATAAAATTAATTTTCTTCTCGGACTAACCGACAAAACTAGTAATAAAATTAATGAGAAAAATCTTTTAAATTTTTACTTATCAAGTATCACCATAGGTGACTTTAAATATGAGCCCAATGAAAAAACTAAACCAGAAATTTGGAAATATTTAAATGCTGCAAACTTAATTAAATTAGAAGATGCATCTAATAAAGAAAAGCTTAAAGAACTAGAGATTGCTGCAAATAAAGATCAATTAGATAAAAAAAAAATTTTCGAAATTTACAAACAAATACCTTTCAACTTAAATACCTTAGTTAATGCAAAAACAAATTATCAAACTTTAAATGAGAGTGATGCAAGAGCCTTAATTTATCAAAAATATTTATTATCAGAGTCAAATGAAACAAAATTAGAGTACTTATTTTTGTTGGAGGAGTTATTTAAAAAAGCAGATTTAAAAAATGTTTATGCGAAATTTTTAAGCTCTAATATTGAAGATATAGGTATTGAAAATTTGCCTGAAAAATATCGAGAAACTGCGCTTTCAAGAATTGTAAACGAGGAAGCATTATTTTTAGGTAAAGTTAAATATAATGATAAAATACTACACCAGTCGAAAATACTTAAATATTTTATAGAAGGTGAAAATAAAAAAAAAATACAAAAGGATATTGATAAAATATTTAGTAAAATAACCAGAAATAAAAAATATTTTATATCTGCCAAAGATTTAGCTTTAGCTGATGCCCTTATCAAAGATGGATTTTTACTACCATCAAACTTCAAATACCCTGAGCTTTCAAAAAAGTTCGAAGTACCTAAGAATTTATTAAAGTTAATTGATAATGACGAAAAAGCATTTCTTGCTTTAAAAATAGTGGAAATTATTGGCGAAGATGAACCTTATCAGCTAGATCCCGAAACAATATATTTTGTAACTAATCTTTTAAATAAGATGAACTTAGTAACGATAAGAAATAAAGTTTTAAATTCTGCTCTACCATTAAGGACTTAATTAAAATATAATTAGTAATGTCCCAAAGAAAAATTGTAATCGAACCAGATCCCATTTTAAGAAAAAAAAGTGAAATTCTAGAAAAAGTTGATGACGAACTAAGAGTGTTGCTAGACGATATGTTGGAAACTATGTATTCAGCTCCAGGAATAGGTTTGGCTGCGGTTCAAGTAGGTATTTTAAAACGTGTAATTGTGATTGATGTGTCAAAAGATAAGGAGAAAAAAGATCCATTTTTTTTTATTAACCCTGAAATAGTTTCAAAATCTAAAAACACTTCTACTTATGAGGAAGGATGTCTATCTTTACCAGGCTACTTCGCAGAAATTGAAAGACCTGCAGAGTGTCATGTAAAATATATTGATTACCACGGAAAAAAAAAAGAAATTAAAGCAACCGGTCTTCTATCTACATGCATACAACACGAGATAGACCACTTGAATGGGGTATTATTTATTGATTATTTATCAAAATTAAAAAGAGATATGATTGTAAAAAAATTAATAAAACAAAAAAAAGAACTTGATAAAGTTGTACTTTAAACTAGATGGCTTCAAAATTAATTTTTATGGGAACACCAGAATTTTCTATACCAGCATTACAATTGTTAAATTTAAAATACGAGATTAAATCAGTATATACTCAACCACCAAAGAAAAAATCTAGAGGATTAAAAATAATCAAATCGCCAATTCATATAGAGGCAGAAAAATTAAAAATTCCTGTAAGATCTCCGGAAAATTTAAATAACGAGTCTGATTACGAATTTATAAAAAATGCAAACGTAAATTTTATAATAGTGGTTGCTTATGGACAAATAATACCAGAAAAATTTTTAAATATTAAAAATTTAATATTTTTAAATATACATGCATCACTTCTTCCAAGATGGAGGGGCGCGGCACCAATTCAAAGATCTATCATGGAAATGGATAAAGAGTCAGGAATTTCCATTATGAAAATTATTCCAAAGCTTGATGCCGGTCCGTATGTTCTTCAAAAAAGTACTAATATTAAACCAAAGGATAATTATTTATCTTTAAGCAAAAGACTTTCTAAAATTGGAGCAGAATTAGTTGTTGAGTCGATATCCTTATTTGAAAAAAATAGAATAAAATTTATAGATCAACAGGATAAATTCGTTACCTACGCAAAAAAAATAAGTAAAAAAGAGACAGAGGTTGATTGGAATGAAAACGCTCAAAAGCTTATTGCTAAGATAAACGGTCTCAGCCCATATCCTGGAGCTTGGTTTAAACATAATGGGATAAGAATAAAAATTCTTGAAGCAGAATTATCTGATTGTCGAGGCAAGGTAGGAGAGGTATTAACAGACGATCTCGTGATAGGTTGTAATGATAAAGCTATTAAAATTAACTTAATTCAAAAAGAGGGAAAAGCAGTGCTCGATGCTAAAAATTTTTTAGCAGGATACAAAATTTCTAAAGGTGAGATACTTGGCTAATGTTCAACTATCAAATTATTATTGAATATTTGGGTACCAATTTTGTAGGATGGCAAATCCAAAAAAACGGGATTTCTATTCAATCTACAATTCAAAAAGCATTATCAAAAGTATTAAAAAAAAGTATTAAAATTAATGGTTCTGGCCGCACAGATGCAGGCGTACATGCTAAAGGTCAAAGTGCAAATTTTTTATGTTCTCATGAAATTAAAGATAAATTTAAATTTTTAAACACGGTGAATTTTTTTTTAAAGTCTAAATCAATTTCAATATTAAAAATAAAAAAAAAAAGAATAAATTTTCATGCTCGCCATTGTGTAAAAAAAAAGATTTATAAATATATAATACTTAATCGTTCAACTATTTCACCTTTATATGAGAATAGATCCTGGTTGATAAAAAATTCACTTGATTTTCAAAAGATGAATAAAGGTATTAAATTTTTTTTAGGTACACACGACTTCTCTTCTATGAGGGCTTCATCATGTACTGCTAGAAGTCCTTATAAAACAATAACAAAAGCAGTGATAAAAAAAAAGAAAGATAAAATAACTATTCTTTTTGAGTCTAAATCCTTTCTTCAAAAACAAGTAAGATCAATGGTGGGATGCCTAAAATACGTTGGTGAGAAAAAGTGGAGACCTGAAAAAATTAAGTCTGTGTTAAAATTAAAAAAAAGACAAATGTGTGCTCCACCAGCACCACCTGAAGGTCTCTATTTGGAAAAGGTTATTTATTGAGTTTTAATTATTTTTAGATATTCTTTTTTTATTTTTTGCCAAGTAAATTTGTTTATAAAACGCAATGATTTTTTAGAAATTTGGTTGCTAAATTTTTTATCATTTTTTAATTTATTTATTTTAACAGCAAGATCATTTTCATCTTTGTAAGTAATTACATTTTTACCAAAATTATGAGAAGTTTTTTTTGAACAGATTACCGGTAATCCATAAGACATGTAAGATAAAACCTTTCCCTGCATACCAGAAGCTATTTCTAAATTTGCCAATCCACAAATAGATCCTTTAATAAATCTATCAATATTTTTTTGTTGTCCCCAGCATTTAACATTTTTATTTGACGAAAGAATAAATTTATTAAAACTACTAATTTCACCCACAACTTCGAATTTGATATCTGATAAATTCTTTCTTAATTTTGGAAGAACTTTTTTTATAAAGCTTCTAACTGCTAAAATATTAGGTAGATATTTTAAGTTACCAATAAATAATATCTTATTGTTATTTTTAGAAAATATATATTTTTTTTTTATTTTATCTGTTGAAACATTTATTTGAACTGTTTTTTTTCTGAATAATTTATCAACTTCTTTGATCTCATTATTAGAAAATAAAATTATCTTATCAAAAATTGAAAAAACTTTTTTTTCTAATTTTTTCATAAGAAGACTCTCAAAAAAATAAACATATTTTAAAGGATTAAATACACTCAAATTATAAAAAGTTTGATTATAATTATTTGAGTATAAGTCACCCATTTCAATAATTTTTTCTCCATAAAAATTTTTCGGTATATATTGACTTGACCTTATATGATAAAAGAAAATTAAATCGTAGTCTGAAGCCCTATCTTGAATAAATCTTTCCATTTTTTTTGAATGAAAAAGACCAAATTGTAATGGTTTCAAAAATATTAAAGATTTTATTATGTTAAAAATTTGTAATATCAAAATTGGTTTTTTGAAAATAAAAATATTTTTTTGGGAAAAATCTTCTTTATCGCTTAAGGTTACCAGGTCTAGAGTACTAATTTTTTTAAGGGCACCAATTATTTTTTTAGATCCTATTATATCTCCAGAAAATCTGTTTGAGAAAGGGTTTCTAGTGGAGACAAAAAGAATTCTTTTCATCTTTTTTTCCTTTTTTTATTTATTCTCCATCTAGATCCCTCTCTTACAATATAACCACAGCAATTTTTTGATTTACAACGACATGGATAATTTTTAAAATCTTCATCAAAACTAAACCCATAGTCATAAGAAAATTCTTCTCCTTTTTTAATATTTTTAATAGCGTACACCCAAACTTTTAATCCTGTTCCGGTTACTTCACAATTTGGGTCGCAAGAATGATTAATTAATCTTGCGGTGTTAAATTTAAAATCGCCGTCGAGGTCGTATCTTTTATTTATATTAAAAAGATAAATTGCTTTGCCATTATCGTATTTTGGGTTTTCCTCTGCTTCTTTTCTTGTAATTATTTTACCTTTATACTCAATTACTTTTGAGCCCTTTTTTATATCCGTCGTGGCATAAAGACCTAAGTTGTCTATTTTAGATCTTCTTACTTTGTATGGCTTCACTTAAAATAATCCTCAAGGATATTTTGATATATTTTAGTTAAATTTTTTAAGTCTTTTAATGAAACACACTCATCAATTTTATGCATTGTTTTATTAACTAGGCCAAATTCCAAACAAGGTGAGATTTTTCTTATAAATCTTGCATCTGAAGTCCCGCCAGTAGTAGAGAATACAGGCGTTATTTTAGTAATTTTTTTTTATTATATTTTTAGCCATGTATATAGTTTTATTCGGTTTTGTAAGGAAAGACTCCCCATTTACATGAAAATCAATTTTAAATTTGCACTTATTTTTTTTACATAATTTTTTGACCATTAAAGTAATTTTCTTCTTTAAACTAATTGAGGTATGAAGATTATTAAATCGCACATTAAACTGAGCTTTAGCAGTTGCTGGAATTACGTTAGCAGCTTTGTTATCTACATCAATAGATGTAATTTCTAAATTTGAAGGTTGGAAATTTTTGTTTCCATTATCTAATTTGTTCTCGTTAAGTTTTTTACAAATTTTAACTAGTGTATTTATAGGATTATTTGAAAGGTGTGGGTAAGCGACATGACCTTGAGACCCGGTAATTACTATTGTTCCGGAAATACTGCCGCGTCTTCCAATTTTTATCATTTCTCCAAGTCTATTCGGATTTGTAGGTTCACCTACGATACAAAAATCTATTTTTTCTTTTCTTTTTTTTAAATAATCAACAACTTTTTTAGTTCCATTTATTGCAAGCGCTTCTTCATCACCAGTAATTAAAAAACTTATAGAGCCTTTAAATTTTTGTCTTTTTTTTAAAAATTTTTCTACCGCAGAAACAAAGCAAGCGATTGAACTTTTCATATCATTAGCGCCTCTACCAATTAAATGATTATTTTTAATTGTTGGCTTAAAGGGGTTTACAGTCCAATCTTTTATATTTCCTGGTGGCACAACATCAGTGTGACCGGCATAACATAAATTAGGTCCTTTTTTTCCTAGTCTTGCATAAAGATTTTTAATTGGCTTACTTATTTTATTTTTGTCTTTAAATTCTAAAATTTTACAATCAAAGCCCAGCATCCTTAATTGCTTTGCTAAAAAACCTATAGCACCAGCGTCCACAGGTGTGATACTAGGAAATTTAATAAGCTCTTTTGCTAATTTTAATTCATTTATGTTAGGCATTAGTCTCTTAATAGATCGTTAATGGATGTTTTACTTCGTGTTTTTGAGTCAACTTTTTTTACAATTACAGCACAATATAAAGAGGGACCATCGGGGTTTGTTTTATTTGGTAAACTTCCCGGCACTACTACTGAGTAAGCTGGTACTTTTCCAAAAGTAATTTCACCAGTTGATCTATCTACAATCTTTGTCGAAGCTCCAATATAAACTCCCATTGAAATAACAGCGCCTTCCTCAACCAAAACACCTTCAGCTATTTCAGATCTAGCACCCACAAAACAATTATCCTCAATAATTACAGGTCCAGCTTGAAGTGGTTCAAGCACCCCACCGATTCCAGCTCCACCAGAGATGTGACAGTTTTTTCCAACTTGTGCACATGAACCAACAGAGGCCCAAGTATCAATCATCGTACCCTCATCGACATATGCACCTAAATTTACAAATGAAGGCATTAGCACTACATTTTTTGCAATATAGGATCCTTTTCTCACCACTCCATTTGGAACATGTCGATAACCTGCTTTTTTCCAGTCTTTTTCTTTCCATTTAACTGTTTTGCCAGGAACTTTATCGTACCAAGTGGTGTAAGGTCCTTTTGACATTACCATTTTATTTACTCTAAAACTTAAAAGAATTGCTTTTTTAATCCATTGATTAACAGTCCATATACCATTAGTTTTGTTTGCAACTCTAATTTTACCTGCATCTACTAAATTAATTGTTTCGTTAATTGCTTTTATAAGTTTTTTATCTGATTTAGGACCTACTTTTTCTTTAATTTCAAAACTTTCATTAATAGTTTTTTCTAATTTATCTAAGTTCATTAATCTCCTTCAAAAATTTCGCCAGGTTGTCTGTTTTATAATTAATAAAATTTTCATCCGAGTATTTTGCTGCCCAGGGTTCGTCATTTTTAATCCAAACAGTTTTCATTCCTAATTCGTAAGCTGGCTTTAAATTTCTTGCAATATCTTCAAAGAATATACAGTATTGTGGCTCAATTTTGTAATTTTCTACTAATTTTTTGTAAGGTTCTTTAGAAGGCTTTGGAATAAATTCACAGTCTCGAATATCGAAAATTCCATCGAAAAGCTTATCAATTCCAATTCTTTTTGTTACATTTAAAGCGTGAGCCCTTGATCCATTAGTG
>MDSW01083439.1_pt1 | contig 10134 bp, 8 predicted proteins | sample 811171 | NCBI WGS metagenome assembly MDSW01 (sample SAMN05326641, study PRJNA326480) | marine metagenome | isolation source: seawater | place: Atlantic Ocean: North West | collected 2012 | reverse complement strand
CCAGAATTTTTTTAGGTTTTACTAAACCAGAACAAATCAAAAAAATAATGGCATAAAGCCCAAAATTACTTGCCAAAGACAATCTCCAAAATTCTTTCTAGCGTTTCAAGTATTGATAATCTTAATTCTAAAATGTCTATTCCTGCATATTCTCTAACACCTTCTTCTGTCACCTCTTGTGAAAATTTACCAATTGATTTTCCATCATAAGAAACTATGACATCATGAGTTCCAACTTCATCAAGTTTTAGTACAGTTTCAAAATCTCCATTGTCTGAAGTTTTTACTGCAATACTTTCTGTTTGATATGTTGGTGAAATTGTAGTCACTGCAACTGGAATGTTCTTTATCTCACTTCCAACATTTCCTTCTATTTTATTTTCAAAAATTGTAACAGTTGGTTCTTGTGTGACAGTTTTTGATTTGATAACTATTGTGCCTGTTGAATTTGTGTTAACCCATTCATAAACACCTGTTTCATATGGCATGTTACCTGTCCATGTACCGTTAGTATACAATTCTCCAGAGGAAAATAATCCACCTGTATGACGTAAGTTAATTGTAGAATTAGTTAGGTTCTTTAGAAAAATGACATCATCTTGTTCTATCTCTAAATAGTTTGGTAGTGTATTTGTAAAATTATGTTGTTCAGCAAATGCACTTGGTGTAAGGGCAAAAATTGTAATTGCACTAACCAAAAGTGTAATTTTTTTAATTGGAAATGACTCTGAGCCCAAGTTGGTAGCTTGGTTAACAAGATGATAGCCCCTCAGAGTCAAATTTTCCATAAGGAAAGTGTACCGAAAAACCTATTATTCTACATGGCTTTAGTATGCATACTGTAGATACCATGTCAAATAACCTAAAACTTCGTGTTCACATCGCTCCTGTAGGCTTTGAGTTAGACAGAATTGTAATTCCTGCAAAAAAGATGCGTGCTGACAAGGTTTGGTTAATTTCACATACTGTTCGTTCTGCAGATAAGGCACGTCCATTTTTAGAAAAGATCAAAAAAACTCTTGAAAAAAATAACATTGAGGTACAAGAAGTCTCTGCAGATAGATATCGTCTTTTTGACATTGTTCGTGTCGTCAAAGAGATAATTCTAAAAGATAGACAACATGACATCTACCTAAACATAGCCAGTGGCTCGAAAATTCATGCTGTTGGAGTAATGATGGCAACTATGATTTTTGATGATAGAACAAATCTACATCCATTTTACGCACAAGCTGAAGATTATCATCATACCAAAGTTACTGAACCACAAACCACTGGAATTAAAGAAATTAATGATTTACCAACATATCAAATTCATACTCCGCCACAAAAACAACTAGCAGCACTAAAAATCATCTTAGACCACGAAGAAAATGGAATTAAGGTTGGGAAAATCAAGAAAAAAGACATGGCAAAACTGGCAATAAAACAAGGATTAATCAAAGTAGATGCAATCAATCAATCTCAAGCAACATATGCCAGTTTAGACAAAAACATCATTTCACCATTAGAAAATGAATGGGGATATGTTAGAACTGAAAAGGTTGGAAAAAATCGATGGGTTCATCTTACCGATGAAGGAAGATGGGCATCTGAATTTTTAATTTAGTTTTTTATATTATTCATCTCTACTCCATTTCCTAACTTTATTCGTAGAATTATCTAAAAATCCTGCAAAATCCCATGTGAAATAAAAAATTATTGCGACCAGTCCAAACCCGATTAGAAATCCGCCTAAAATCCAATCTATCAGAACAATCAAAAATCCTAAAACCAGACAAATTGTTGCAACAGATGCACAGGCCTGACCGACTGAAACCATTTTCTAAAACCTCATTTTTGAGAACCATCGTCTAATTGCATATTTTCTAACAAATGCAACTAATGTGAAGATGGCTGTAATTTGTAAAAATCCCACAATTTCTTGATTGGCAATTTCTCCTGCAAACATTGGTAGTACGAAAAAATTTATCGGTAGATACATCGCAAATCCGATTGCTATGTCTGTGATACTCTCAACAATTGATTTTTTCTTCGAATCTGTGACTGGTACTGAACAAGAATTGGAATTAGGCATGATTTTGGACCTCTTTCATACATGAAAGACACATCAAAGGACCCAATTTTTTCATATTTTCAATCATGGTAGATTTGCATTTTGAACAAATTCTTTTACCTTTTTCATTTTTCATGAATTATTATGAGTTTTTTGAATCTTAAAGATCTGTGAGTTAGTATGCATACTGTGAATACCATAAAATCTTATTTGATATGAAATCATTCAGACCTTATCATGGGGTATGAGGATATGAATAATGAAATTAAGGAAATTCATAAATCTGTAAAGACTTTTTCTAATGCAAGAAAATTTGTTTTCGATGAAAATGATGAAATTGTAAAGTATTGCAGAGAATCAATTAATGCTGCTCATGCTGGAAATGCAGCATTACCTGGTGCTCAGAGTGATCAATTAAAAAAATCTAAAGAAAAAGCATTCAAAGCTGCATATCTATTGAAAAAAGTTCAAAACAGACTAAAAACTGACTATGGAAAAAGTTGGAGACAAGACATGAATCAATTTTTGTTTAATTCTGAACAAGAAGTTGTTGAAGCATTTGCTCTAATGAACATGTTGAATGAACGAGGAACTACACGAGAATTATCATTTGAAATCAAGGATGCTACATATGAAACAAAAAAATCCAAAGTAAAAGTATCTGATCGTGCATACATTTTTGGATTACTAGATTGTATAGGTGAGATGAAAAGAGTTGTATTGGATTTACAAAACAGACATGATTCAGATACTGCAAAAAAAATATTTGAACAAATGCATGATCTTTTTAAAAAATTAGAGGTATTTACTGAATATAGTAATAGTATTTCTTATCTGAAACCAAAAATAGACGGTGCAAGACATGTTGTAAATGATACAAGTAAACTTGTGAGATAATTGATATGACTAGAGAAAATTTTGATGATTTATCGTGGAGGTCAATGGTATTACAGTTTGATGGAGAATGCATTCATTGTGGAAAAAAAATATCCAACGGAACTAGAGCACAATGGTTTTCAAAAGTTGGTGTCAGACATGAAAAATGTGCAGAACTATACAGAGATACAAAAAGGTTGGAAAAAAATGCGGTAATGGGATTATTAATTGGTGATTATTTTCAAGCAAAAAAATTTGCAGAAAAAGCATTTGATATACATCCGCAAAATGAGGCTGAATTATTAAAAATAGCAGATTATTTTTTTGATGGTAATGAATTTGAAAAGGCGGTAAAAATTTATGATAAAATTCTTAAGAAAAATCCACATTCTTACATTGGATATTTGAATAAAGGTGCTGCATTGACTTGGTTAGGTAAAAACCAGTTATCAATAAAAAATTACAAGCGTGCATTACGAGAAAAACCTGATGATATTGATACAATGGGTAGAATTGCTACGGCTTATGAATACATGGAGAAATATGACGATGCAATAAAAATCCAAAGAAAAATCCATAGACTTCAACCTGCTATCTCAGACCATCTCGATAGATTAGAAAAAATGTATCTAAAGATCGGTGATTTTGAAAATGCATTAAAAATTAATGATAAAATTCTTAAACTCAAAAAAAATACAAAAGAGGAAATTAATTATGATCTGCTTGATCGTGAAGAAATCTTCTCGAGATTAATTGATGAGCAACATTCTGAAAAAGATGCACTGATAAAGATTAACCAAAATACGAAAAATTCTGAAAAAAGTATTCGTGAATTTATTATGTGGAGATTTTATTATCGCTTCAATAAAGATGAAGAAGCTAGAAAAATTTCTAAAAAATATCTAGAATCTGAACCAAAAACAGATTATGAGATAATGCGTAAGGCCAATTACTATTACAATATACAGTCTTACACAAAAGCAATTGAATTTTGTGAAGAAAATCTCAAAAATAAACGAATTCGATCTCATCTACATGTAATCATGGCACGATCTTATCAAGAAAAAAAAGATTATGGTAATGCAGTAATTATTTTTACAAGATTAGTTAAAGCTGGAAATTCATCTATGATTTTTCTTAACGCATTAGCAGAAAATTTAGAATTAATGGGAGATTGGAAGGGTGCAATTCTTACATCTAAATCTGCCTTAGAAAAAACGTATGGAAGAAATAATGAAGCATTACACAGAGTCATTCGATTATTAAAGAAAACAAAAAGTAAGCCTGAATTAATTGAATATCTGAGAACTTTTCATAAAATTGCACTTTATAATAAAACAATTTCATTTGAACTCTTATCACGATTAATTGATAATTCTGAATATTACTCTTCAATGGAAATTATAGAACAATTAGAAGAGCAAGAACTAGACTCTGACGAGCTTGAGATGTTAAGGGTCAAAAAAGGAATCTGTTTGTATCATATTGGGGATAATGATCAGGCTCATGGAATTTTTACTGAATTGCTTCGAAAAAATCCAAAATTCAAAGATGCATTGGATGGTGTTGCCTTAACTTCAATTCGGCAAGGAAAAAATCGCGATGCACAAAAAGCTCTCAAGGCATCAGAAAAAATTGCATCAGAGCTTTCCAAAGAATCAGATGTAAATGAAAAGACAAGATTTTTCTCAAAAACTGAGACAAATGTTCCTGAACGTGTATTAATGAAGGGAAAAAATGTTGTGACAAAACCAACATTTCGATACAATCCTGACAAAAAAATTCCTGATAATAGTATTGTAAAGACTGCTCTAAATGCAATTGTAGCATTGTTTAATTCAAAGGGAGGAATTTTACGCATTGGAATTACTGATAAAAAACCAACTGGACTTACGGGAGATTTGAAAATTTTTGCAAGAAACAAAAGAATACCAAAAGAATTTGAGGCATACATAAGAAAAACAATTGGACAAAGACTTTCTGAACCACAAATTGAAAAATTTGTTACCATAACATTTCCAAAAGCTAAATCTATAACAATTTGTGAAATTGTTATTCCTAGCTCAAATGTGCCTATTTTTGTAAAATCCAGAAATAAGGACGAAGAATTTTACATCATGCAGGCAGGAAAACCAACAAGATTAGGACCAAAACAGCAGATAAAATACATCAAAGAAAATTTTGAAGAATTAAATTAAATTTAATTTTCATCTAGTGATTTTATTTCTTGTATTATTTCGTCATAAATTTTGTTTAAAATTTTATTGTTATGATCATAGTATCCATCTCTTGCTGACAAGGGAAAATGCCATGTTTTACTTTCAAGATTCACGTTTTTCTTACTAATCTCTTCAGGATCTATTCCTTCCCAATATTTTTTTGTGGTTTTTTCAACAAGATCTTTCTCATCTCTTCCATTCATTATGAGACCTCCGAATCTGCATTGTAGGTTATCTTTGTATGAACCAATTTTATCTCTCATCTCGGTATTCAATTTATCAGTATTTTTTGCATCAAAAATACATAGCAAATTTGGTTTTTCATACGGTTTTACATAAACTGTAAAATCTGGATTATGTAATTTTGAATATCCCAAAATACTTTTTCCATGATAAATTCTAACTTCCTTTCCATCAATAATAAATTCAAAATATTGTTCTTTTCCTTGAATTACTAAATTTTTTATAAAATGTCTTTCATAAAATATTGAAATTAATTTCCAAAATACCCAACCTTCGTATGCTAAATCAATATCTGTATTAAGTTCTAAAATAAAATTTGAGGTTAATTTGTTTATTCCACTAAAATCTATCTCGTCAAAATCTTCAATCCAATTTAATAAATTTTCATATTCGGGATTTCTAATTTTTTTCTGTTTTAATTCAAGACGTAATTTATGTTGTAAATCTTTTATTAAATAATGATCTTTTTCTAATTTTTCATATTTGTTAGCTTCATTAATTATCTCAGAAAATGGAAAATTTATTAAACTGTTTTTTGTTGTATCTAAAATTTTATGTAAGATCTCTAATTCTTTTTTGCTAAGTTTATCTTCAAAATCAATATGTAGTATTTTATTTGCCAATTTTTGTTGCCATTTGATACATAGAATTAATAAAATATTTCCTGGATGTTGAAATTTTTTTGCCCATGATTGAGTAAAAAAATATGTTGGAAATTCAGTTTTTGACATTTGTATTGTCTTTGACCAATTTATTCTCCCAGTTACATTTCTAGTATGATATCTCTCTACAGGATTTTCAAAATGTATATTGTAGACAATTTTTTTATAAATTTTAAAAAACTCACTATGTAATAGAATTAAATTTGATAAATCAGTAATTCTGTCTGGTAATGCATAACTTTTTTCATCCTTATTGATATCAAAATAATCTTTAGGTGTTTTTCTGTATTGTAATATTAAATCACATAAATTTTGTTTTAAAAAACGTAATTCATCATCTGATACAAATATCTCTCTTACAAATGAATGCCAGGGTTGATTTTTCCCTTTTTTTACTTTTTCAAAGTTTTCTAACCAACTTGGCCATATTTTTTCTACTAGATTATACTCTTGAAGATGAGAAAATTGATAAATTTTATTTCCCTTTGCATCCTCCCATTCAGAAACTTCCTTAATTTCTGCTTGTAGTTCTTGGTAATTCTTCATGATTTTACAGCATGTTTTTCTTCATTTCATGAATGGATTGACGGAATTTTCCGCCATCTATTGCATTCCCACTCGAAAGATTGTATTTTGTACCAAAATTGCATATGTCCTTAATTTTCGTAACAAAAGTTGGATCTTCAAAAGATTTACCTTGATCATATGCTTGTAGTTCTGCATCAATTTCTTTCTCATTTAGTTCAGTCCATCTTAAAAGGCATCTAAACATTTCTTTGTATTCGTCTCTTGTTGCAATATCTTTTTCTTTTTCTATAAAAAATTCAACTACATCGCCAAACAATAGTTCTTCTAATACATCTAGAAATTTTTTATCAACATCTTCTAATTGTGATGATAGATTATTAGCTAAAGCATAATCTAGAGGATCATTATTATCTAGCCTGTCACTAAGGTTTTCAGTTAAATGGTCAAAAGTAATAATAGTTTGAATTATAGATTTTAAAACTGCAGTTCCTAATGGTTTTACTTCTCTAACAAAACTTAGAATGTCAGCTCCAATCTTTATGTTTAAATCTACAGTGGTTAAACTTTCAACTTCAGATCCAATTTCATAATCTTCCTCGACATAACTTGGTAATTCATCTACAGCTAATTCTTTCGCAAGTTTTAACTCCTTTGTCTTGTCTGTTGGTATATCAATGTTAATTATTGAAAATCTACGTTTCAACGCATCTGATAAATGAAACAAATGATGTTTATCTGAAGTATTTAATGTACCAATTATTCTAAAATCATTTGGAATTGAAATTATTTTAGAAGACTGTTCTGGAATTCTTGTAGGAATTCTAATCTTTTTAGTTTCAACTGATGTAAAAATCTGTCCAAATGCTTTGTCAATGTCTGCTCTGTTAAACTCATCTATACATAACCAAATTCCATCAAACGAACGTTCGCTATCATCAATATTTGATTTTCTTTGCTGTTGTATTCTTTCTTTGCAAGTTTCATTTTTCCAATTATCTAAAACTGTTTGTGTAACGCAACCATATTCAATATCATAAACAACTTTTTCACCATTCATTTTTGGCGTAATTCCACCTATAACATCATGAGTTGTCCAATCTGCGGTTGCTGTATACACTTCCATATGATAATTCCAAAAAATCTCTGGGATCATTCGTGCAAGTTCAGTTTTGCCTGTTCCTACAGGTCCTGTAAGTAAAATATTCTTACCTGCAAGTAATTGTGCTAAAATTTCTACAATCGTCTCTGAAGGAATTAATAGTCTTTCTTGAATTTTTTCAATTCCCTCATTAAACTCATCTTTATCTAAATCTCTAAGATATACTTCGTTCATAGGACTATCAATCTCATCCTCGTTATTAGCCTCTTCATCTCCATATTCGTTCATAGGTATTTTGTTTAATGTGGCTTGTATTTCTGATTCATCATTCTCTAGCAATTTTTTGCCTTTCTCTGTTATTTTCCATGGTGATTTATTTGACGAATCTACTAAGAGCCCAGCAGGTGTTCTTAGAGCATGAATTGCAGTTACCATTTTCACATAAAAAACAGAATGCTTAGAATCCTCAGTCTTTATTTTTGAATATTCTTCTTTTGTAGAAGAAAATAATTTATCTGCAATCACTTCATCTGCTTGAGCTTTTGTATGATATTCTCCATCACTTAATAGTTCAAGAATTGGTCTCAACAAAAGTCTTGGAGTAACAATAATTGTATTCATGACAAGTTTGTCATTTTTTTTATAAACATTTGGTGCGTTATCAGGAGGATTTTCATCTTTAAACTGTCCCAAATAATTCCTATAACTTAGCCAGAAATCTGTTGATACATTACTTCGAAATTGGCTTTTTCCTAGATTGAATTTTTTTAACATTGCTACAAAATATGAACCACGAAATGAATCATCATATGTTATAGTTGTATATTTTTTATTATCGTTACAAGATTCTGATTTTTTAAACAATTCCCGTAATTGTGGTCTTTGAATATGGATTGGGTCTGATGGTTTGAAATTCTTACCAATACCAGCTAAACTCGGATTTCGAATCACAATTATTTTATCTGCAGTATCTACTCTATGACGATACCAAGGACCCTCTATTTTTATAGAAAATGTTTTAGCTTGTTGAATCATTTGAAATGAATTCAGTTCTTCTAATTTTGCTATACCTGTTAACCACATTTCAAATTTAATAATTGGTTTCTCAAAGTCAAAATTTAATTCAACATTTTCATCAACCTTTGATTTTTGTTTAGCTTGCTCTATAGCTTGCTCTAATCGTTTCATCTTTTCTTCCTGATCTTTCTTAACAAGGTTATCTTTTGATGGTTCTTTTTTAGAACTTTTTGAGCGAATATATCTTGCAGCTCTAACATATTTGTAAAGAGTAGAATTTTGTGATTGTATTGAAGAAAGAATTTTATCTATTTCTTTATCTGTAATTCCATTTGAAAGTATTTGTTGTTCTAATTTTGTTCTAATTTCGTTTCTTGCAAAATCTTTGTTGGCTGGATCATGAGGCTTGGCCATCAATCCATTGTATACTTTCCATGCATCATCATAACTCCAATTAAATTTCTGTAAAACTTCTTGTGGAATTCCAGATTTCTTTTTAATGTATTCCAATTGAGAATTAGATGCTACTCTGTCAATCTCCACAGGCATATTCTCGATGGATCCAAATCTGTGATTTAACTATGATCCATCCAATAGTATCCAAAGTATGGGGCATCTTCTTTTATCATTCTAGTACGATATTACCGTATGACTAGTATCACATTTCACGGTGGAGTAAATGATATCGGTGGAAACAAGTTCCTTGTAGAAGACAAGGGAACTAGAATTTTGATGGATTTTGGTATGAGTTTTACAGATGAAGGTAAGTTTTTCTCACAATTCATGAATGCTCGTACATCAAACAGCTTAGCTGATCTTTTCGAATTAGGCATATTACCTAACATTCCAGGAATGTATCGTAGAGACTATACAAGACACATGGGGTTAGGTGGTGATGAAAAAACAACAATTGATGCAGTTTTACTAACACATGCGCATGTTGATCATTGCAAATACATCTCTTTACTGAGACCTGAAATTCCAATTTACTGCTCTGAAGCATCTAAACTTATCATGCAAAATTATGATGAGACCGGAACTGATCAATATCTAACAATGAAAGAAAGATTTCAAGTTTATGAAAATAAAAGTGGTGAAGTTAGTAGAGCATCTGGTGATAAAGTTACAATTCCACGAAATATTCAAGTTTTTGAAGAAGGAAAGGAATTTTCTATTGATTCAATTTATGTAGAACCAATGCCTGTAGATCATTCTATACCTGGAGTTGATGCATTCATTTTACATACATCTTCAGGCTCCATTGCCAATACCGGTGATTTACGATTTCATGGAAGACGAGGAGCTGATACAGAAAAATTTGTTGAAAGATGTGGAGAATCATCTTTAGATTTAATATTGTGTGAAGGAACTAGAGTTGAAAAGAATAAATCAATTACCGAATATGATATTGAATCAATCTCTACAAAAATAATT
>MDSW01088775.1_pt1 | contig 10135 bp, 9 predicted proteins | sample 811171 | NCBI WGS metagenome assembly MDSW01 (sample SAMN05326641, study PRJNA326480) | marine metagenome | isolation source: seawater | place: Atlantic Ocean: North West | collected 2012 | reverse complement strand
TTCGTCACTATGCTTCGGCTGGCTCCAAGCGGAATCCAGAATAGAATGTGGAAGTGGTGGTACCAGAAATTAGCCAAGGCCAATGATGACTCAGGATTCCGATTCATGAATTACGGCTTCGAAGATGGCAACGGGCCAGAGTTAGAAGATGAAGACGAAGCAAACCGAATGTTCATCCAACTATACTCGATGAACATCAGAGGGGTTGACCTAGGAGGAAAACAAGTTCTTGAGGTCGGTTCAGGAAGGGGAGGAGGGGCAAGTTGGATAGCTAAAACCCACAACCCTGCCAAACTAACTGGAGTAGATTTCTCAGCAGAAGCAGTCGGTCATTGTCAGAGCTGGTATGCTGATCAAAGTAACCTCGAATTTATCGAAGGTAATGCTCAAGATCTACCATTCGATGATGCTACTTTCGATGTGGTATACAATGTAGAATCGTCGCACTGCTACGGTGATATGGGCGCATTTGTCGAACAGGCCTTCCGTGTTTTGAAGCCGGGTGGGATGTTTTGCTGGACGGATTTGCGGGATGCAAAAACTATGGAAACACTTCCTGCATTGTTCGAGTCGAAAGGCTTCGAGATAGTCGAGTCGGCGGATGTTGTAAAAGAGGTACTTCGCGCTCTAGACGAAATCAACGAAACTAAAATGAAAGCTATCGAAGAGAAGGTTCCAAACTCAGTCAGAAGGAGCTTCGAGACCTTTGCAGGAGTCAAGGGAACTCCTGTCTATGAGGGATTTGTCAGTGGTTCGATGGCCTATCATCGGCACTTAATGAAAAAGTCCGAGTCATAGGGCTAGCTCCAAACAGCTATCTTACGCTAAGTAAGATTATGACATTCAATTAGTACCAATCAGGAGGTAATCCCTGTTCCTAATCCTCATGCCCATATGATGCAGGCACTCCAATTGATAAGTCAGAAACAGTGTTACGTTTTGTTCAAATCAAAAAACAAAAGTTTGATCTGCGATGATAAAGTGCATGATTCGTGGACGACCCCACTATCAATACCGAAGAACAATTCGAAATGGTACCGAAAAATACATTCTTTGGTATTGGCAAGTCGGAAGGCCATTGTTTTACAATTCCGAAGAGAACATACCCCTGGATAATGAAAGGACAGGGGTTAAGCTTGGAGACGATGGAAGTAATCGTAGCACTGAAAATAGACAATTTGCATTATCCCGCCAGAATCAGATTGATTGACCAGAACCGCTCGAAGACACAAAAGTACCTTCCAGAAGAGCTGCCAAAGAGAATAGTGCTCAACTTCAACTGGAAGACCTACAAGGAGACCAAAGGTGCGATCAGAGAGTACTTTGAAAACTCATTCAACGCCCTGTCCTCCGGACAGAAGAACTTGATCGAAGGGGCACGATTTACCCACATAGGGGGGGGCACTTTCAGATTAGAAAAATTTGATCTGAGTTGAGATCCAACCCGATATTATCGAAAGCTCGTGATGATGAGTTTTTATACTCTCAATCTAATAACAAACTCAATGGTGAGTACACTGAGGGATTTGGAAGGCTCCCTGAAGGCAAACTACTTCAGCCCTCCGGATAATCTCGGGGATGTTTTCTATGGCCCATGTTTGAGGGCCTGTGAAATGGGCCATTACTACAGAGGAGCGGGATATTTCAGATCCAGTGTCCTAAGGATACTCGACAGTGATCTGATTAATTTCTGCAAGAAAGGAGGCAAGATACACCTACTCACTTCCACTGACTTCAATCGCGATGACAAAGATGCAGCACTTGAGGGATACTCCCTCAGAAGCATGAACAGCACGCTGGAAGAGATGCTACAAACAGAAGATACCGCGATTCCGACAAGGCTTCTCTGCGCCTTGGTAGCCTCTGGCAGTATGGAGATTCACATAGCGGTCGTCAACTCAGGATGCCTATATCACGACAAGATGGGGTTCTTCGAGGATATCCAGGGAAACACTGTGGCATTCGTTGGATCCGGGAACGAAACGTACCCCGCACTCCACAAGAAGGGAAATTTCGAGAGATTCACTGTAAGCTGCAGTTGGGAACCCTGCTACTCACAATATGGCAGCGAGTGGACGGAGATGCTCAGAGATGCGATAGACATGCACATTTTCGAAGGAGCAGAGGTACTGAAGATGGATGAGATAGACCCAGACCTCTTGAAGGAGCATAACATAGAACTGGACCTCAATCACTACTCACGTATCATTGAGGAATCAGATATGGGAGAAAAATCAACTCTTTTTGACTATTCAAAGATCCATGTCGATGGTCCCAAAGACCATCAGAAAAATGCCTTGGATAGATGGATTGAGAACGACCACAGAGTGGGGCTCGAGCATGCTACTGGGACCTACAAGACAGCGACCGGCCTGATGGCAGCGGCTGACTCGCTGGAAAACGGACTCAACTGCGTCGTAATCTCGACACCAAGGAAGATAATCTCAGAAAACTGGGTCGAGTTAGCCAAGAAGAGCTTCTCATCTGTGAAGGTGATTCCTTGTTGGAGCGATCACCAGGGTTGGGACATTGCAGCCTCGGAAGCGATTAACGCAGATAGAAAAACAATTCTCGTTTTCGTGAACGACTCTCTATGGGGGAATAAGGGGAGATCCATATTGCGACCCTTGGGGGATTCCTGGACTCTGATTGTTGATGAGGCACATAGGTGGGAGTCTGTGGGCTCAAGGAGCTTCATGGACGACTTCTCACCAGTACGCAGGATGGGATTGTCAGCGGAATTCGAAAATCCTCAGAATCCTGGAGGAATGGCCGACGTCATCGATTACCTGACCTCAGGAAAAAAGGGTCGTATGATCGATCATCTGGGACTTCCCGATGCAATCGAGATGGGTTTCCTACGCAGATATGAGTACGAGTTGAGAGCCATTGATCTCACTGATTGGGATGATGGACCGACCCCCCGTGCGACTGCGAACAACATCTGGAGAGCGTTCAAGCAAGAAAAAAAATCCCTCGCTTCCGCAGCGTCAGTAGACCTTCTACTGGAGGGGAAGGAGAGAGTACTGTCCTACACAGGGGAAACCATAGACGATGCTGATATACTAATGAGGGCAATTCAGCGAGAGTGGGGCGAGAGGTCGGGTTTGGCTTACAGGTTTGACAAGGTTACTAGCGAGGAAGGAGCGAAAAGAAGGTCAGAAATTATCGACGATTTCAACCACAAAAGAACCTCTGGCTTGATCGCGATTCGAGTTTTGGACGAGGGGGTTGATCTGCCTGTGGCGGATGCAGCAGTCATGGCCACCTCGACCGATGACCATAGGCAGTGGATTCAAAGAAGGGGCAGGATACTGAGGAAGAGGGAGGCTTCGGATCGGACTCAGGCGAAAATAATCGATTTCATCCTAGATATATCGACCTTCTCAGGGGCGGTTAGGGACTCTCTATTCGATTTAGGTACAGGGGATCTTAACAGAATAGACGAATTTAGTCAATCAGCAACTACTATCTCAGAGGACCGTGTCAGTGATGTACTTACACTTGCGGGGTGGACATGATGGCGGATCGTAATCAAATCATCAAGGGCCGCTATAACGACATCTTGCTGAAGAAGATGAAATCACAAAAGGAACTGACTGATTCACTCACCGATAAGCAATTGATGGAGTGCTTTCATGAAATATCGCCATTATTTGGAACCCAAATTTCCGAATCAAGAGTCAGGAAGCAGCTTACAAGGTTGATCAATAGAATGGTTGGTGACAATTAGATGGATAGCTTGAGTTATACCATTGTTGGCATAAACATCCGTAACTTCATGGGTCTAGAAAGGGTAGACATAGACTTCACTCAGAATGGAGATCCGAGAAAGTCCTTTCCAATTTTCGGGGGCCAAGGTGCTGGCAAATCGACTATCATCAGGGCCATACAGTGGTGCGCTTACGGAACTGAGGAAACTGGAAGATTAACTCGTGAGGGGATTTTGCCTAAGAGCTGGGGTGGCAAAGTCTTGGAAGATCAATCGGTAATGGTCAGATTCAGACCGAATTCTGCCACTTCGACGGCCTCAGATGATGTATATTGCACGAGGATTAGGAAAAAGGGCAACTTTGCCACAGATTCGATAACCTACAAAGATGAAGTGGAAGATTATAACGACAAGGCTTCTGCTTCTAAAGCATTCAAACGGATCTTTGGGAAAAGGCCCGCAATAGGCGTTGGGACGATGTGGGTAATAAGATCCGAAGAGATGAAGAAAGTTGCCAAATCAATCTCGAAGAATGAAGATACATACTTCCTAGAATTCATGAATATGGAAGCTACAAAGGACAGTCTAACCGAAGTAATAGCTAGTTTAACCAAAAAAGAAACAGAAGCAAAAATTTCGGGATCAAATGCAAATAATCTAAGGGTTTTGAAAGAAGAAGCGGAACAGAAAGTTAGCGAACAAAGAAAGAAAATAGAGAAGATGGATAATATAAGGCGGGAAATAAAAAGCTGGCTACTGGAGAATTCTCCAGACGATGCGGAAATCGAACAAGCTAGCTCAAAAGAAGCATTCGAGAAAGCCTCGCTCAAATATCAACAAAACTCTGCTGGTTTAAAGGAGGTGCAACTAAGCCAAGACGAAACAAATGATCTCGTTAACGCACTACTTTTTTCAGCCTTGAATTCCAAAGATGTGGAAATTCCAACCGCACATGAAAGAGACAAGTTTGACTGGTCCGCGATAGCAGATTACTGTGCAACCACAAAGCTGTTTACGTCAGAAGTCATTGAAAGGCTAAGGTCACTAAACGAAGGTCTCGGCTTTGATACCTCGGGGATGAAGACATCCCGCCCATCGGAATTTGTGGAGAGAATTTCACTTCTGAAGGAATCAATAAAAGAATATTATATTTCAGAGGAAAGAGTGGAAGAATACAAAGAAAATGGAATAGACGCAGATTCTGTATTGAAGGCATTCAACAAAAGTAAGAATCATAACGATAAGAAAAAACAGCTAGATAAGCTTCGGGAAGAAATTGGTATCGAGAAGCTTGAGCTAGATTCTTTGAAGCAACAGCATAAGGATTATGAAATTCGGTATAGAGGTTCAGTTGATTCCGGATCTATCGCTAAGAAAGTGAGTAAGAAGCTCACAATTGCAAGGGCGATTCATACCGCTATAGGCGAGACAGATGAAGAATACATGAAAGAGACATTCTCCGAGATGATATCGAGTGTCAAGAAATATTGGGAGAGAATCGATCAAGACGGAAAATACGTTCCAGAATTACGAGACGGAATTAACCTGATGAACAAAAAGGACGGTACCCTCATGAAGATATCAACTGACAATGACGGTAACGCATCGGGGGGAGAGTCACAACTTCTGCTTGTATGTATTTGCCTAGCTCTTGCCGAAAACAGTGGCTCCAAGATGCCGATAATTCTTGATGATTGCTTCACAGAGGTTGACAAGCCGACGAGAAAGGCTCTGGTAAAGGTAGTCTGCGAATCGTTCGACTCGATGATCTTCGTGACCAACGATCAGGACAAGGCGAGTCTAATGGAAGAATACGCAGATGGGACCTTGAAATTACATCAGTGGGGAGACGATCGAACCTCTGTCAACGATAATGATTGGAATGAGTGGAAGGTTTGGATTTAGATTGGTGATATTATGAAAGAAAAACCATCCTTACTAAAACCAATTACAACCCACGAAGTACCGAGCAAAATAAGTACAGGGTCCGGAAATATGGAAAATCTGGTTACCCTGAATAGACTATTACTCAGTCCTTTCAGAAATAACGCCCAGGCAGCCTCTGTTTGTGCAGCTTTAGCGATTATTGAGGCCGCCCAGAAAGGCGAGGTAATTCGTCCAGCTTCGTTCGAAAGAGAAGGGGAAAACAAGTTCAACTGGGGCGATCCGGGCGGTAGGCCGACAGCTGATTCGATTGGTTTTGCAATAAATTTCCTGCTTGATGAAGAAATAACTGGAGAGGAAAATCAGGAGCGCCGAGACTCTTTCTCAGCTCTAGTTCAAGAAGTTTTGATCCCAAGGGGGGTTGAGATTCTGGAGTCCATGAGATACGATGAGCTCTGTGACTGGTTTATTGAAATTCTGACCTCTAATGATTAGATCGATTTCTTCACCTTTGAGGCCGCGCGAACCGCTCTTCTTTGTTCCAACTTCCTCCAGGATTTTCTGATCATTGAAATAGATCTTTTATCCATTTTATCTTTGAAAATTAAACAGTCGGTGTAATCTAAGATTTCATCGATTGGTACATTTTCCCGGAGCATCCTATCCAGTATGGAAAATTCTTCATCCGAGCACTTGTAAACTGGTAGAATCACTCTCTCAACCTCACTCGGAACAAGTTCAAGGACGCCTCCACCGTAGTTTCTTCCCTCTAACTCACAAGATAAGAAAGTAAGACTATTGATAAAACTGAATGCTAAGTGTCGAGCTGTTATACCTTCATCATTTTCCAAGCATTTCACTCTGTATACGGTATCGGTGGTATAAGCTCCGACAGTATTGTGAATCAATCGATTGTATTCTGAAGCTCTTTTGAACATGGAAAGCTCGGAAGCATATACAGAGGGAATCCAAAACCATGGGTCTCTAATTCTACACTTGAATCTTGTATGCAATTCTTGACGTCGTCCCTCTCTAAGATATCTGTTTAATCTACTCGGTAAATGAGATTGTTTGTATTTGTCACTAAATCTGAGGAAATAGCAGCTTTTTCCGCTATTGGAATTATTTTTTAGATCTCTTCTTGTAAATTCAAGTCCACTTACTTCGCTACTTCTACCCATCATTGGCAATACTTCGAGGTAGCCATTTGCCTCATCAAATTTCCATTTTTTAACAGTCTCTTGGTTCACGCAAAAGAATTTGTTCGCGCCGGTTACAATGCCGATATCTATCGAAGCAATCTGTTCAAATCTGCGCTCACCAAAGGCCTCTACCGTTTTGTTAAAAAAATCCAATTCTTTTCTACTTAGGAAGTAGCAATTCCATTTATCTTGATCTTTAAGTACAACTGGGGCTTTTTTGTTGACATGTTTGATAATCGACTGGTCTAATTTGGAAACATCACTAAACTGAAGGAGCTTGATTTTCTTTTTCCGGCGACTCTGATTTTTTTCTCCAAGAAAAAGTACTACTTCCTGTTGGACTCCAGGGAAAACAAGCTTTTCGAAGGTGATTATTGTGACCGAGGATAGATTTTCTAGTAACCACCTCCTTAGATCCGCAGCGTAAGATATGTGCAGTAATTCAGCCGGGATTACCATCGCAATTCTACTATTTTGACTCATAACAGAGACTGATTCAGCCAAGAAATGTAGCCAGGCGTTTGCATGTTTTGTTGTCTTAATTCCGAGTTCTTCTAGACGTGATTCGGCAATTTCTCTACCATGTTCAAAATATTGGTAACGGATGTAGGGAGGATTGCCTATTACCAGATCGGCTCCGTTTCTAAGGGTCCGTTTTTTCTTTTTTGAAATGAAATCAAAAAATTCTCCACGTGTTACTCCTGTTCCAGAACAGCCTTTTTGTTCAAGATCGTAGAATTTTTTCCTTGCTTTTGTAGCTTCTTGTTTAATCAGTTCGACTCCATGAAAATCAACCCCATTAAGAGAATCAGAACATGAACCTATAGCCTGGATGAAGGCTCCATCTCCGCAACTAGGTTCTAGGATTGACTGAGGATTTATCGCCATGCCCCATCGAACAAGGAACTCGGTAATCTCAGGAGGTGTGTAGTATCCACCCCTAAGTTTCTCCTGAGCCTCTTGATGCTTGAGATTCATACATTACAACGTACCTCTCATAGCCTATTAAGTCTCATGTAGGTAATGTATACTGCATCAGACACTAGGATAGAAATGCCACATACATCAGAGGTCTATGCTTGAGGATTAGTGTAGAAGCGCAACTCAAATGGACCTTCCGAACCAGCCTCACCACAGAGTTCCACATAGCCACCTAGGAAAGCCTCATCGCAGAACGACTGGCGGATTTCAGGCGTGGTATGCAACCATGTCGTAGGCTCGCCACCACTTCCACCACCCTCTTCCGTTGTATCGGGGGTCGACCTTGCATCGTCATGACTGATTCTGAATTCGTAATCTCCAACGAATTCTCCTTGCAGGAATACTTGAATTGTGGCGATAGTTTGCACCTGTGTAACTCTCGTACGTCCTCCTGTAGCCTCCCATTCTAACCCAACGAACACATCATCTCTGAAATAAGTAGAAATATCTATTGGGGTATTATTAGCCGTATATCTAATCAGGACACCATTATTAAGTCTGTATCCATTAGTGAATTTGATATTCCCGGTTACATGAGTTCCACCACCATCGCGAGTAATCCCCAAATCACTACGACTGAGCCTCTTCCTCCAAAGGACGTTACCTGGTTCGCCGATTGGAACAGTATCCGCCGGGTCTGGTTCGGAAACTTCCGGCCTAGGTGGCATAGGGCGAGTTCGAATCATTCTGCGTGGTGCAATTTCCCTCCGCCTTGCTCCTCTACTAGCTTGAGCCACTCTCCACCTCTTGAGCCACTTCCTGGAGCGACCGTACATCGACGGTAGTTGAGACCTGTATTCGTTGTAGTCGATTTCTCCCATTCACTCTCCCCCTAGTATTAGGCGATCTACGACCACCTCATTCTCTACCTGCTCTGCTTGCTGTTGCCAGGCCTGCATCCGGTCGAAGAATTCTCTCGCTACGACGAAATCCTCATCGTCGAGCCCTCCAGCAATTTCGAGCATTACCTCGTAGTTGTTGACCAGTGCGGCGAAGGTGAGGTTAGCCGAGCCCACCAACAGGCATCCCATTTGGGTGTTTTCATTGCTGAACATGTACGCCTTGGGGTGGAAGGTCGCATCCCCTTGGAACGCGTACAGGTTCACCGCCCTACCCTCACCATCTAGTGCTAGATCACGAAACAAATCCACACCTTCTCTTTCGGAGCCGTGCAGAGAGTTCCCGAAGGTTAGATGCAGTTCTGTACCATCACGATCGAGAAACGTCTCGAAGGCGTTAATCAGGTCGAAGCTTCCCTCTCCAGATGGTGAGTTGCTGAATGAGTGGTTAATCCATGCTACTGCTATGTCGACACGGGTCCAATCGTCTGACAGGAGGTGGTCCTGTAGTGCAAGACCGATAGTATCGAACGGGCCTTGATGAAGTGGCATGCATTCGACTTAGATATAGTGTGTTTATTGATCTATGGGCTCAAGATACAATCGCTATTACGCGGATTTCATGGCATATTGATAATTATGCATAATTATCTTGATCCGCCTTAGAAGAGGATAGGTGGCGAAATTTAGGGTCAAACCTCTCTATTCGGAGATTAGTAATTCAAACTCATTACTTCCTAACTTGAAAAGTTCGAGTTTAAAGCCGGTCACGTCCTTATCGAACTCCAAGAAAGCGCTCATTATCGGCCCCCAACGAATTCCTGTAGTGTAATTACCTTGTCTTGCTTCCCCAGAGGGCTTATGGGCAATTTCCAGGATTAAATTCCATTCCCCCTCCTCCTCAATCACGATTCGGAATTTAGCGTGAGTCTTTTCCCTGAATGAGTAAGCTCTCTTTAGCCCTTGTACCTTCAACGCCTGCTCCCATTCGCAATCTCCGAAAATATCTTCACGAAAGTAGCGAGTCTGATCTATCACTTTGCCTCCGGCAATGAATCTTGCTTGAGTGAGCCTAATATCGCCGGTTTGGTTTCCCTTTTGACGCTGCGCGTCCGTCTTAGATAGCCTCTTCATCCATACCAGTTTCCGAGACACAATTATTGTTGGAATTAGATGGTGTATAAACCACACGTCAGAATATATTACTAGTTACAACACAGCCACTAGCGTCTGAAGGGCCCACTGATAATTCCCTGAATAAACTTGAAGCAAAGGGTGCCCATTGAGTCATGATCGATTTTTTAATCAGTACTGCTCGAGAACTAATTCAGTCTGAGTAGATGTGATGTCGCCCGGTGCTGTTAGCCACATTCGATCAAGTAAATCACGAAGGGCAACGGTGTCATCCACGTGGACAATTCCAATCAAATCTGCATCGCCAGAAATCTCGTAGACACACTCTACACCATCCCAGCCAGTGAACTCTCCAGCAAGACTTCCAATCTCTGTTCCAGGTC
>MDSW01131310.1_pt1 | contig 10136 bp, 7 predicted proteins | sample 811171 | NCBI WGS metagenome assembly MDSW01 (sample SAMN05326641, study PRJNA326480) | marine metagenome | isolation source: seawater | place: Atlantic Ocean: North West | collected 2012 | reverse complement strand
TTTCTGATGCTGGGACTGACGCAGTGCTTCTGCAAGACGTAGGTGCAGCGTGTCTTGCGAAAGAGATCTGCCCTGAATTGCCGGTTCATGCATCGACTCAGATGACCCTAACCAGTGCGGAGACAATCCGACTGGCTGAAAAGATTGGTGCACAACGGGTTGTCCTTGCACGAGAGTTATCAATTTCTGAAATAAAAGATATAGCGGCAAGCACCGACATGCCTCTGGAGGTGTTCGTTCATGGTGCGCTGTGCGTAGCCTATTCCGGACAATGCCTGACCAGTGAATCATTGGGTGGTCGAAGTGCAAATCGTGGTCAATGTGCTCAGGCGTGCAGACTCCCATATGAGGTTATTTGTGATGGAGAACACGTTGACTTAGGGAATCAAAAGTACCTGTTGTCTCCACAGGATTTAGCAGGCTTTGCCCTTGTGCCTGAACTTGTAGCCGCTGGAGTGACTTCACTGAAGATAGAAGGGCGGCTGAAAGCGGCTGAGTATGTCGCCTCAATTACACGGAATTACCGGCAAGCTATTGATTCAGCTGTATCTGGAAGTTCGGTCAATTTTGAGCCAAAGCAGATTGAGGAAATGGAACTCACTTTCTCACGTGGATTCTCTCCGGGCTGGCTCAATGGCTGTGATCACAAAATGCTTGTTCCGGCGACAAGCAGTGCAAAACGTGGTGTAGTACTTGGCCAGATATGTGGCATTTCACACGAACGTATTGCGGTTCAACTCACCGCGCCAGTGAAGCGAGGAGATGGCGTCGCTTTTGATACCTCGGCTGACGCAGCGTCCCAGGGAGCCAGGGTCTATGAGGTATTTAATCATGGTCGTTCACTCACAGAATCTGTAAGTCATGGCGTTGTTGAACTTGCATTTGGCCGAGATGCCATCGATTTCGATGCGATTGAAATGGGTTCGCAGGTATGGAAGACCGATGATCCACAAGTGACGCAGCGTCTACGAAAGTCTTTTCAGGCAAATAACCTGCAAAGGCAACAGCCCGTTAGCCTTGAAGTCATAGCTCATGTTGGTGAGCCATTGCACGTCACGGCAACACTTCCCAACGGCCTAAGCTGTCATGTCACTACCGAGATAGAATTGGCAGAGGCCAAGCGGCATCCATTGACACACAACGTGCTTGAAGAACAGTTCGGCCGTCTTGGTGGAACACCATTTATGCTAAGTGGTATCGAATCGACGATTACAGGCAATCCGATGGCACCATTTAGTGTCTTGGGGAGCCTTCGCAAAAAGTTGATTGCAGCACTCGAAGACTTGGTTATTTCTCGGCCAATTCGCCAACGCGTAAAAGATATCACCAGTGTCGTTCAGAAAGTTGTGTCGACTGGTTCACCAAAAAATACTATTGAGCAAGCCCGCAGTATCGAGCCCACGTTGCATGTCATGGTGCGAACGTTAAAGCAGTTGCACTCAGTACTTCAGCTAAGGGAGAGGAATCTTGTAGCAGATTTCTCAGACATTCGGCAGTATCGGGAAGCTGTGGAAATGGCGAAGCAAGAAAATGCTCAGTTATTTATTGCCACACCACGCATACAAAAACCATCTGAGATGGGAATATTTAGTTCGTTAGCCAAGTTTGATCCGGCAGGTGTTCTCGTACGCAATTTCAGTGGCCTCGAATATTTCAGGGACAAGCGTATTCCAGTCACTGCTGACTTTTCATTTAATGCAACAAATCCGCTCACTGTTGAGTTCTTTAAGCAACAGGGTGTTGAACGAATTGCAGTTTCCTATGATTGCAATCGTGAACAGTTGGTGAATTTGACCTCAGCGGTGGCGGGGAATCTTCTCGAAGTCGTCATTCATCAGCATATGCCAATGTTCCATATGGAGCATTGTGTGTTCTGTTCCGTTCTTTCTCCCGGTACAAATAAGACAAACTGCGGCAGGCCGTGTGATGATCACGTTGTGCAGTTGCGGGATAGAATCGCTGTCGATCATCTGCTGACTGCTGATGTTGGTTGTCGCAATACGCTTTTCAATGCTGTGCCACAAAGTGGGGCAGAAGTGGTGACGCAACTCATTAGTAAAGGAGTGAAGCACCTGCGGATTGAAATGCTGAATCAAAGTCAAGAAGAAATGGCAGGTATTCTTGAAGCATACAGAAAGCTTCTGGTTGGTGAAGTTACTGGACGGGAAGTGTGGGCAAAACTCAGAGCAGCAAATCGTATCGGGGTTACTCGCGGAACACTAGAAGAGCGACGAAACCCGCTCGCTATTCTTTAGGAGTGTTTCGCATCCATGCTTTACTACGGTATTGCGAAGGTGAAAGGCCAGTGTGTTTTCGGAAGGCACGAGTGAAGTGACTTTGATCAAAAAAACCACAGTCCGAAGCGATCTTTCCAACCGCGTTGTTTGAATTAATAAGTTGTCGCTGAGCAAGTTGAAGACGAAGACGCATAACGTATTCCCCCGGACTCATCCGAAATAATTTACGAAAGTCTCGTTGAAGTTGGCTCGTGGAGAGATCAGACTTTTTTGCCATTTCAGGTATGCTTACATTGTGGCAGCAATTGTTAAAAGCGTACTCAAGAGACGGAGTCAAACGCTGATAATCGTTAGGAGCGTTGTCGCCTGGCTGATCAATTTGTCTCATGACGCCAGCTAAGCCAATGATGTTGTTCTGAGAGTCTGAAAGAGGCAATTTAGTGATAAGGTACCACCGAGGCATGCCAGAGTGATGCGTGACCAATTCAGTCTGATCGTAGACTGGGTTTCCGGATTCCATGACTCGATTATCTTCTGCAAAATATTCCGCAGCGAGAGCGGGTGGATGAAAATCAAAATCTTGCTTTCCAATCATGTCAGATGCATCTGAGAATCCATGAAGGCGCACAAAGCAGTCATTGACATGGACAAACTGGCTTTGCCGATCTTTTACAAAGAAGGACACATCAGGGATTGCATTAAACAGTCCAGAAACCTGATCGACACTCATGAATTCGTGTAGTTTCCGTGTCATTTTTACACCCCAGTGATAGTAAGAACAACTGAGCATTATACCGCCGTGCGTCAAAATTACAAAAAACGATAGATTGTCCGCTAGGGGTGGTTGCTTTTTTTGTACTAATCCATTGCCTCCTGGGTGGGGTAAGCAGCCCAAAAACTGGTTGAAATTGGAGGGAGGGAAACAAAAGTGCTGGTGCGAGTGTGTTGTGCTGAAACGGGTGACAAAAGTAAGAAGAATTTCTCGAGATGACGCGTACACGCAGGAATGTGTGTTTCACGCTATCATGCGAGCAGCAAAAATTATTTTGAGAACGTCGGTGTGGGCACAATAGTGAGAGCACGCCGCGTGAGTAATCCCAAGGGAGTAAGGAATGTCAGAAGATTCACTCGAGAATGTAGTCATCATTGGGAGCGGCCCAGCAGGTTGGTGCGCCGCAACATATGCCGCTAGAGCCCAGTTGAAGCCACTTGTTTTTGAAGGGGCTATTACTGAAGAGAACCGTATGGCGGGAACCTTGCCGCTTGGCCAGTTAGCGCTAACAAGTGAAGTAGAGAACTATGCTGGCTTCCCGGCGGGTGATCTGGCTGCATTTCTAGATTCAGCACTCCCTGAAGATCGTCGAATGATGATGGCTCCCCACGCTGGTGAAGGTGTGACGGGCCCGGAGCTAATGGAACTAATGCGACAACAGGCAGTCAACTTTGGTACCCGTGTCATTACCGACGATATTCAGAAGGTCGATTTTTCTAAAAGGCCATTTACTCTGACGCGAGCAGGTGGTGGTGAAATACAATCACAGAGTGTGATTGTTGCAACAGGTGCAAGTGCCAACTGGCTTGGATTGGAGAGTGAAGAACGTTTTAAGAATCGTGGAGTCAGTGCCTGTGCAGTCTGTGATGGAGCGCTTCCAAGATTTCGAGATAAAGAACTCGTTGTAGTTGGTGGTGGAGATTCAGCTGTTGAAGAAGCCACGTATCTCACAAAGTTTGCAAGCCGAGTGCATCTTATTCACCGGAGAGATGAATTACGTGCGAGCAAGATTATGGCAAAACGAGCGATTGATAGTGAGAAAATAGAGATTCATTTTAATTCGCAACTAGTGGAAGTTCTCGGTGATGACAATGATGGTGTCACCGGTGTTCGCTTGCAAAGTACAACAGAATCGGGTGAAGAAACCACAGTACCTGCAGCGGGTGTATTTCTGGCAATAGGTCATACGCCAAATACGGCATTTCTGGATGGCCAATTGGAACTCAATCAGAAGAAATATATTGTTTGGCAAAACCACTTTCGTACATCGACGAATGTTGAGGGTGTCTTTGCAGCTGGCGACGTAGCTGACGATTATTACCGCCAAGCTATCTCGGCAGCTGGCACCGGCTGCATGGCGGCTCTTGATGCCGAAAGATGGCTGGCTGAACACGAGTAGGCTGTCTGGCGTTCAAGAGTCACAGTTTCTAGTCGATAGAACCGGTTCATATCGATAATTCTTGAAATGAATTGGCTCAGGAAGAACCACTGGTTCCAAAAAGAAAAACCCGGCCGGATGGTATCCGGCCGGGTCGATGTGGCATAGTTACTGAACTATCGGGGAAGAGTTCAGAGGTCACGCTGATTTAGATTCCGCAAGATGGCTCACAACCACAGGTTGGTTCACATCCGCAGGTTGGCTCACATCCGCAAGCTGGCTCACATGCTGGCTCACATCCGCAAGTTGGCTCACATCCACAAGCTGGCTCGCATCCGCAAGCTGGCTCGCAGCAGCGACGTTGTGCTCGTCGAGCCATCTTTGCTTCGTGAAGGTTTCGAAGCCATGTGCCGAGACGGCAGCATCGCTTCTTACTGCAGCAACCGGAATCACAGCAAGCAGGCTCACAACCACAGCTTGGCTCGCAGCCACAGGCAGGCTCACAGGCAGCTTCGCAACCGCAAGTAGGCTCGCAACCACATGTTGGCTCGACACCACACGTTGGCTCACAACCACAAGCTGGCTCACAGCAACCAGCTTGACCATGGTGATGACCGAAAAGACCAGCCTCGGCAAAAGAACCCAGACACAATAAAAGTGCGGCCGACAGACCGCCTAAGTAAAACGCACGACTCATGGGTGAGCCTCCTTGACACTTGAATAGGGAGAAAAACCGCCGAATCCTTTGATCGACAGTGAAGCGACGGAGGCGCCCGCAGCTTCCCTCAAAAATTGCACACAGAAGCCCGATGTCAAACTTTTCCGGGGGGTTTTTTTTAAAAAAAAATCTGGTAGGAGATTTTTGGCTTTTTTAAGGCTGAAATAGCTACATATCAGTGTAATTTGTTTCAGCTGTGTCGAGTTCTCAGGAAGCTTGTGGACCAAAAACAGGGTGCAACTGGCCCCCTGTAACGTGCTAGGAATGTGTTGTACCGGCTTTTTGTTCGCTAGTTCAGCATTTCACGAAAGCGGACGAAAAGAGGTGATGAATCGTGAGGGCCCGCTGCTGCCTCTGGATGGTACTGAACGCTTGCCGCAGCCTCAGTCTTATGGCGGATGCCCTCAATTGTGCCATCGTTGAGGTTTCTGTGCGTAACCTCAAGTGTTGGTGGAAGAGATTCTTCCTCGACGGCAAATCCATGATTCTGTGATGTGATTTCAACTCGACCAGTGTCAAGATCAAGAACTGGTTGGTTGGCTCCACGATGACCAAACTTAAGTTTAAATGTCTTTGCGCCACATGCCTGAGCCAGCAATTGGTGTCCTAGGCATATGCCAAAGATTGGTACTTTTCCAACTAAATCTCGGACTGTAGATACTCCGTAATCAACCACTTCAGGATCTCCCGGCCCATTGCTCAAGAAAACTCCATCTGGCTTTAACTGCAGCACCTCATTCGCAGTGGTGTTGCCCGGCAGGACAGTAACCTTACAGCCCTGTGAAACAAGGTGCCTTGCAATATTCCATTTCATCCCATAATCAAGTGCAACAACATGTTTTTCCCCGGCATACTGCGGATCGGGAGGAAATTCTCCACCCTCTGTTGGTTGGCGAAGTGGTGTGCCATCAGAGGCAAGCGGTTCGTCCCATTGACTTATTTCAGAAGGCATGACTTCTTGCACAAGATCTCGACCAACGAGTTTGGGCGCTTTCCGAGCCATTTGTACGAGTTTCTCTTCCTGAAGAATTTCACTTGAAACAATACCAGTCATCGCTCCTTGAATTCGGATGTGGCGAACAAGAGCTCGTGTGTCGATACCGCTTATGCCTACAACACCGGCTGCCTTCAGATAATCATCAAGCGTGCCGGTTGCGGTGAAGTTGCTTGCCATTCGGCTAGCTTCCCTGACGACGAAACCGGCCATTTGAAGATGACCGCTCTCTACATCTTGAAGGTTAATTCCATAGTTGCCGATCTGCGGGGCAGTCATGGTAAGAATCTGTCCGCGATAGCTTGGGTCAGTAAGAATTTCCTGATACCCGGTCATTGAGGTATTGAAACAGACTTCTCCAGTCACCGTTCCCTGGTGACCAAATGCATCACCCAAAAAAAATGTCCCGTCTTCGAGTGCAAGGGCTGCTTGTGCCACACCAAAACTCCTTTTCGATTTGGATTGTCGAACGGTGGAAACCTTGAAGGTGATTACACCGCTCCTGATCATAGCAGCACAAACTGCCGCGAAAACCAGTATGGTTCGTCTGCCGCAAAACACACAATTTCTCGGCTCCGGTTATGCTTGCAAAGGTGCAAAAACGGTGTGCGGAAGAAGAAATGGCTTTTTGGAGACATTCGTATGTTGGCGTTGAGTCGAGCCAAAGTGCGTGAGGTTGATGCGGTAGCGATGGAGGAATATTCCCTCCCGGGCATTGTTCTCATGGAAAATGCTGGCCGAAATGCAAGTGAAGCCATCGTACGTCTATTCGACTCAATTTCAGACCAAGACATCGTCGTGGTGGTAGGCCCCGGAAATAATGGTGGAGATGGGTTAGTCATTGCACGGTATCTGGAACTTGCTGGAGCCAAGGTTCGGGTGGTACTTGCAGCTCCACCACAACGCTTCAGAGGAGATTCGTTAACGAATCTTGAAATTATCAACCGATCAGGCATACACCAGGTATGCCTCGCCGGGGCTGTTGCCGAACAGTGGCAGAATGCCTTGTCGTCAGCGACATGCGTAATCGATGCAATTCTTGGAACGGGTGCGACGGGTGCCGCAAGAGGTGATTCAAAAGTCGCAATCGAATCAATTTTAGGTCGAATAGAAATCGATCCCCGGCCTTGTGTCATCTCTATTGATGTGCCGTCAGGTTTTGATTGTGATCGTGGAGTACCATGCGGATCCTGTGTTTGTGCCAATGAGACGCTGACCTTTGTTGCATCGAAAACGGGTTTTATGACGATTGATGCAAAACTTTATACAGGAAGAATTCAGATTATCGATATTGGAGTGCCACAAGTTCTACTGAATCGATTTGGTTTGTGATTTTCTGCAGGCAAAGTTTCAGACTAATACAGGTGTGTCAGCGCGGACCTCTTGGATGCGCACCGTGCCTTCTTTCCTTTAGCACAACAGGAGTTCCGCGGAAACCGCGAGGAATAACCGGCCAGGAATCCGTGAGGAAGTAGGCATATGTTCCCTCAGGGAAATCAGGTGTGATGCAGAACCTCCCATTGCACTCATCGAGATCACCAGTACCTACAACAAATTCATAATCCTGAATAAAAGCTCCATCATATCGACCACCTGGCCCGGCACGGCCGCTTGGTCGTTCCCCTTTTTTTAATTGGAAACTTGTTGTGAGTTTTACAATGCCACTTTTTGGGTCGTCTGGTCGTTTGTAACCAAAAGCGTAGTACACAGGAAATCCGTCTGCGGCCCAGCCGATGAGTGGGGAATGCCTGTCCTGCTCATCTTTGCCTGCAACAAAATCAAGTTCTTCAAGCAATCCGGTAGGAAGGCCGTGGTAGTGATAGATGCCACCGGGCTGAACATGAGCATGGTTGGAATCAAGTCCAAGACCAACTGCTCCTCCAAGCGCCTCGTAGTTCCAGTCAGCGTCTCGATCACCCATCCAGAACTCTGCCGTACCAGGCTCAAAAAGTACGCCGTTGATGGCAATGCCGAAGGGCATATTCGGTGGGCCCCGACTGGTGCTCTGATGGAGAGGTGTTATCGTTTCGCTTCGGGCTGGTCGAAGCGGAATTTTGATCGTCCAATTCTGGGCAGCAATGGTATTTGGATTACCTCTGTTTGGAAATTTTCCAACCGTATGCTTTGGAATGTCATTCGACTCAATGACTCGAAAGCCATCTTTTTCAGTTACTCGTATACGGTTTGCTGCGGGAGGTTTTTCATTTGCTGGAACGAGCTCCAAGGTTTTTGCCTCAGAAACTCTATGTTTCCGCATCCGCGGAGGACCTTGAGCAAAGAGAACTATTGAAAAAGTGGTGGCGACGAGAACAAAGGAGGTGGCACGAAGCCAATACCTCGGCGTTTTTCTGGTTTTTTGATCCATTGAATTCTCCAGCGGTTTTTTTAACACGACCCTTTGGTTTGTCCGTTTCCCATGACGACATATTTATATGTGGTCAATTCCCTCGGGCCACATGGGCCACGTGCGTGGAGCTTGTCTGTCGAAATTCCAATCTCTGCACCGAGCCCAAGCTCACTGCCATCATTGAAGCGAGTGCTGGCATTGACGAGTACCACTGCGGTATCGACCCGCGCAGCAAATCTCTCAACAGCAGTGTTCTCCGAAGTTACGATTGCATCAGTGTGTCGAGATCCAAATCGGTTGATATGGTCGATAGCCTCATCAATTGAACGGACAATACCTATGGAAAGTTTCGGGCCCAGAAATTCTGTTGCGAAATCTGCGTCGGTCGCGTTCCCTATTTCAGGAAGAATTTGGCAGGTAGCTTCGTCCCCGAGCAACTCAACGTCACGTAATCGAAGTTGTTTCGCTATTCGAGGAAGATATTCTTGTGCGATATCTCTGTGAACAAGAAGCGATTCTGCTGCATTGCAGACCCCCATGCGTTGGCACTTGGCATCAATCAAAATTCTTTCAGCCATATCAAGCTCAGCAGATTTGTCGACATACACATGGCAATTTCCACTGAAATGCTTGAGAACAGGCATGCGCGCTCCAGCACAGACTCGTCGTATCAAACTTTCACCACCACGAGGAATTGCGAGATCAATCAGGTTGTCAAACTGGAGGAAGGCACCAACAGCCTCACGATCTGCAATGTCAACGAGCTGAACGCAATCAGTTGGGAGGCCATTTGCAGTGATCGCCTGACGAATACTTTCAATAATTCTTTTGCTTGAGTGAGCCGCTTCCTTTCCTCCTCGTAAAATGACAGCGTTTCCAGAGGCCAGTGCGACTGCAGCGGCATCCGCAGTGACGTTTGGGCGCGATTCATAAACAAAAAATATGACACCGAGGGGAACACGCACCTTACGAACCTCAAGCCCATTTGGTTGTGTTGACGTCTCAATCAATTCACCGACTGGGTCTGGTAGATCGGCTACTGCTTCGACTCCAGTGGCAATGCTTTCAATTCGCTGGCTATCGAGACGAAGCCTGTCTGTGGCAGCTTCTGTGAGGCCAAAGCTGGGTGCTGCGGCGAGATCCTGAAGGTTGGCCTCCAAGATATCGGCCTCATCCTTCCGGATTGTATTCGCAGCAGCCCGAAGGCACGCCGCTCGCTGCTGGCCTGAGATTGTTGCTAACTGTATCGCGGCCGCACGACTCTTTTCAGCAGTATGATGGCAATGATCGTGAAGCTTGATATTTGAATCTGTTGTACTGTCTGGCATGAGGCGGCTCTTTATAAAGAAAAAGAAAGTTTATGCGCAGGTGTGGATATTTCTCCTGTAATGGTACGCTACCAAATACCATAGGTCTTGGTCAGCACACAGGACCAAAGACCAGTGTACGTCGAATTACATCGGCATGGAGGAGGTTATTTATGGTTACTCATAGTCGTCGATCTTTTATTGCATCGGCTGCTGCAGGTGTTGCAGGAATTTCTGTCACCCATGCAGCTGCACCAGTACCCTCCAAATTCAGCCTTGGAATTCAAGCATTCTCGTTGAGAAAATATTCGCTTGACGACGCTTTGCGTCATACAAAAGAGTTAGGTTTTGACGCGATTGAATTCTATCCAAAAATGTTTTCA
>MDSW01012120.1_pt1 | contig 10136 bp, 7 predicted proteins | sample 811171 | NCBI WGS metagenome assembly MDSW01 (sample SAMN05326641, study PRJNA326480) | marine metagenome | isolation source: seawater | place: Atlantic Ocean: North West | collected 2012 | reverse complement strand
GTCGGAGAGACTCGAACTCTCACGGGAAACCCACACGCCCCTCAAGCGTGCCTGTCTACCAATTTCAGCACGACCGCAATAACTTTATATGCGACAATAAATGAATGACTTTTTTTGTTCAAGTTGATAAATTATTTATATGTCTGCAGAGAATTTAGATCAAATTTACAATAAAATTTCTTCAGTAGTTCCTGAAATAGAATGGAAATTTCACGCTCCTATTATTGATAAGATTAATAAATTAAAAAAAGAAAAAGATGCTGTTATTTTAGCACATAATTATCAAACACCTGAAATTTATCATGGGGTTGCCGATATATCTGCTGACTCCCTTGCCCTTGCATTAGAATCGGCAAAAACACAATCTAAAATTATTGTTTTATGTGGAGTTCATTTTATGGCCGAAACTGCAAAATTAATGAATCCAAGCAAAAAAGTTTTATTACCTGATATGCAGGCCGGTTGCTCTCTAGCAGAGTCAATTACTGGTGCAGATGTAAGAATGTTAAAAGAAAAATATCCAGGAGTTCCTGTAGTATCTTATGTAAATACCTCTGCTGAGGTGAAGGCTGAAACAGATATTTGTTGTACTTCTGCTAATGCAGTTAAAGTTGTAGAGTCTTTAGGAACTGATAAAGTTATTTTTCTGCCAGATCACTATTTAGCAAATTACGTTCAAAAAAATACTAAAGTTAAAATTATTTCATGGCAAGGCACATGTATGGTACATGAAAAATTTACGGGCAAAGAAGTTGAAGATATTAAAAAAGAAAACCCAGGAATTAAAGTAATTGCTCATCCTGAATGTCCTCCTGACGTTATAAGTGCTTCTGACTTTGCGGGTTCAACTTCTAGCATGGTAAAATATGTAAAAGAAAAACAACCAAAAAAAGTTTTGTTAGTAACCGAATGTACTATGAGTGATAATGTGCAAGTAGAAAATCCAAATGTTCAATTTGTAAAACCATGTAACCTTTGTCCTCACATGAAAAAAATTACTTTAAATAAGATCTACGATTGCCTAAAGAATGAGACTAATGAAATTAAAATTGGTCATAATATAGCTGAAATGGCTAGAAAATCTGTTTTGAGAATGGCAGAAATTGGTAGATAATTTTGAGTGCAAAAAATTAACCATAAATATATTAATGGGATCACGCGTAAGGCTTTAAGGGAAGACCTTAGACCAAAGGGAGATATCACAACCCGAAATATTAAAAACAAGATAGTTTCTGCAAAAATAATCGTAGGACAAAACTGTGTTATAGGAGGATTAAATTTTGCAAGAGAGGCTTTTAAAATATCAGATAAGAAAATTTCTTTTAATATTAAAACAAAGGATGGACGGAGAATAAATAAAGGCAAAGTAGTAGCAACTTTAAAAGGTAAAGCCGCAGGAATTCTTAAGAGTGAACGTGTTGCTCTAAATTTTTTAGGATTAATTTCAGGTGTAGCAACAAAAACAAACCAATTTGTTAAAAAAATAAAAAAAAAGTCCTGTAAAATATGTTGTACCAGAAAAACTATGCCTAATTTAAGATTAATTCAAAAATACGGAGTTAAATTAGGTGGTGGAACTAATCATAGATTTAATTTAAGTGATGAAATTCTAATCAAAGATAATCATATAGCTATTGATAAAAATATACGTGATTTAATCAAAAGATCCATAAAGAATAAAAAAGGGAAAATAATAACTGTAGAGATAGATAATTTATCTCAATTAAAAAAAATACTAGGTCTTAAATTCAATAGAGTTCTATTTGATAATATGAGTCTCAAGAATCTTAGAAAAGCTGTAAAAATTTCAGAAAAACTTTATGAAACTGAAGCTTCCGGTGGTATATCAATTAACAATGTAAGAAAGGTAGCAGCAACAGGGGTTAAAAGAATTTCAATAGGTCAGATAACCCATAGCGTACCCTCAATAGATTTTAAATTGGATTTTATCTCCTAAGCTCAGCCTGTGCTGCAGCTAGTCTAGCAATAGGAACTCTAAAAGGCGAACAAGAAACATAGTTTAGACCCACCTTTGAGCAAAAATCTATACTTCTTGGATCTCCACCGTGTTCACCGCAGATTCCAAGTTTGAGCTTTTTATTTAGTTTTTTTCCCCTTTCAGATGCAATCTTAACCAGTTCCCCTACACCGTCAGTATCAATACTTACAAATGGATCTTGATCAAAAATCTTATTATCTAAATAATCATTTAAAAATTTTCCAGAATCGTCTCGGCTTATTCCAAATGTAGTTTGGGTTAAATCATTTGTTCCAAAGCTAAAAAAGTCTGCGTGTTTTGATATTGGTGCTGCTCTTAGTGCTGCACGAGGCAATTCAATCATAGTTCCAACAAAATAGTTAATTTTTGTTTTATGTTCATTTTGAATCTCATCTGCTACTCGATTAACTAATTTTCTCATAATTCCAAGTTCATCTTCGGTTGATACCAAAGGTATCATAATCTCTGGTATGATTGATTGTACTTTTTCTTTTTTACATTCAATTAGTGCTTTAAAAATTGCTCTACATTGCATCTCGTAAATTTCTGGAAAAGATATGCCAAGTCTGCATCCTCTATGGCCTAACATGGGATTTAATTCATGAAGTTCTGATACTCTATTTTTAATCTCCTTTACACCTAAGTTCAAAGATCTTGCTACTTCCTCCATATCTTTATCTGTTTTTGGTAAAAACTCATGCAAAGGTGGGTCTAAAAGCCTTACGGTAACTGGTAACCCTTTCATAATTTTAAAAATTTCTTTAAAATCATTCTTTTGATGGGGCAATAATTTATCTAGCGCAATTTTTCTATCATCTAAATTTCTTGATAGAATCATCTGTCTAACGGATAGAATCCTTTCGTCTTCAAAAAACATGTGTTCCGTCCTGCATAAACCTATACCTTCGGCTCCAAAATTTCTCGCAATTTTTGTATCTTTTGGTGTTTCGGCGTTTGTTCTGATTTTTAATTTTCTAAACTGATCAGCCCATTTCATTATTGTTAAAAAATATCCTGAGATATCAGGTTTAACTGTTGGAACAAGACCTTCCATAACTTTTCCAGATGCACCATCAATAGTAATTGTATCTCCCTCTTTGATGGTTAGGTTTCCAGCTTTAAATTCTTTAGACTCATAATCTATATTAATTTCTCCAGAACCAGAAACACATGGTCTTCCCATACCTCTTGCAACTACAGCAGCGTGACTGGTCATTCCTCCTCTTGCGGTTAATATTCCTTTAGCAGCATGCATGCCATGAATATCTTCTGGTGATGTTTCTACTCTTACCAAAATCGTATCCACTTTTTGATTGCTCATTCTCTCTGCTTCATCAGCGGTAAAAACAACCTTTCCACTCGCTGCTCCTGGAGAGGCTGGTAATCCTTTTGCTATAACTTTCTTTTTTACCTTTTCGTCTAAAGTAGGATGAAGAAGTGTATCGAGAGTACTAGGATCTAAACTTAAGATAGCTTCTTTTTTTGAAATTAATTTTTCTTTTACCATATCAACAGCTATTTTAATTGCAGCTTTAGCAGTTCGTTTTCCATTTCTAGTTTGTAACATCCATAGTTTATTATTCTCAACGGTAAACTCTATGTCCTGCATATCTCTGTAATGTTTTTCTAATTTTATAAATATATTTTTTAATTCCCTGAAAACTTTTGGCATTATCTCTTCCATAGAGTCTTCTTTTGCTCCTGCATCTTCTTTAGCTTTTTTTGTTATATATCTTGGAGTTCTGCTTCCGGCAACTACGTCTTCACCTTGAGCGTTGATAAGATACTCTCCAAAAAAATTATTTTCTCCGGTTGATGGATTCCTTGTGAAGGCCACACCAGTCAAGCAATTATCGCCCATATTGCCAAATACCATTGACTGAACATTTACAGCTGTCCCCCAATCCGCTGGTATATGATTTAGTTTTCTATAAGTTTTGGCTCTTTTACTTTCCCATGATAAAAATACTGCTTTGATTGCTCCAAAGAGTTGTTCATAAACATCTTGTGGAAAATTTTTCTTAGTTTTTTCAGTTATCAAAATCTTAAAATTTTTTATCAAGCCGTCCCAGTCATCTGAGCCTAGTTCTGTATCTAGTAATACACCCTTAGTTAATTTGTAATTATCAATCATTTCTTCAAACAAATGGCTTTCGATACCCAATACTACATTCCCATACATTTGGATAAATCTTCTATAGCTATCTTTTGCAAATCTTTCATTTGAAGTTTTTTTTGATAAAGCCTTAACAGTTTGATCATTCAATCCTAAATTTAAAATAGTATCCATCATACCAGGCATAGATACTCTTGAACCAGATCTCACTGAAACCAAAAGAGGATTTTTGTTATCTCCAAATTTCTTATCGGTTTTTTTTTCAATAATTTTTAATTCTTTTTTTATTTCTTTAAGAATATTTGGTTGTAATTTTTTTTTATTTTTATAAAAAATTTCACACATTTGTGTTGAAATTGTAAATCCAGGAGGTACTGGAAGACCTAATCTTGCCATCTCAGCAAGATTAGCTCCTTTGCCGCCTAATATATTTCTAGAATTTTTAATTTTTTTTGATTCTTTATTACCAAAACTAAATATATATTTTGACATTAAGATCCTTCTAATTTTGAGAAGTCTACAAAACTATTAAACGTAGAACACAGAATTTGCAAGAGCTCTAAACGATTATTTTTTAAATCTTGATTTTCATCATTTACCTTAACATTATCAAAAAACTTATCTGTTGATAATTTTGTTTCAGATAGCAATCTCAGGTGGTTTTCATAATTTTTCTTCTCGTCTCTAAGAGTAAAAGCTTTTCGAATATTTGTGATTTTTTCAAAAAGTTCTTTCTCTTCCTCATATTTAAAAAGAACAGCATCAGGTCCGTTTTTAGAGATGGATTTTTCTTGTTCTAAAATATTTGAAGCCCGCTTATAAGTTGAAACAGCATTTTTGCCTAAATCTTTTTTAATAAATTTGTTCATTATTAAAGTTTTCTTATAAAGCTCTAAAAAATTATCACTGATATGTGAACTAATCGATGCTTCGACGATATCTGCTCTAATTTTCTTTTCTTTAAGAATATTTTTCATTCTGTCCCTAAAAAATAAAACCAAATTTTTAATAACATCGTTATTTGTTTCTTTAACACCTTGCTCTAAGTAAATTTTAATTGAATATTCAATAAGATCATATAGCTTAATTGTAAGATTATTTTCAATTATTGTTCTAAGCAATCCTATAGCTGACCTTCTGAGCGCAAATGGATCTTTAGAACTAGTTGGTTTTTCATCTATTAAATAAAAACCTACAAGAGTGTCCAGCTTATCAATTATTGAAAGAGCATAGCTCACTGGTTTTTTTGAAACAGGAGAAGATATGCCAATTGGCAAATAGTGTTCACTTATTGCACGAGATATATCTTCGTCAAATCCTTGTGTCATTGCAAAATATTTACCCATAACTCCTTGCAGTTCTGGAAACTCCCCAACAAGACCTGAGACTAAATCTGATTTTGATACTGAAGCAGCAATTTCTATTTTCTCTCTATTTAAACTCAATTGATCTGAAATAAAATATGCCATTTTTCTAAGCCTTTGTGTCTTGTCGTAAATTGAGCCCAAATTTTCATAGAAAGTAACATGTTTTAATTTATTGATTTGTTTAATTAAATTTAAAGACCTGTCTCTATGCCAAAAAAAATTAGCGTCTGCAAGTCTTGCCTCGACAACTCTCTCATTTCCTGTTTTTATAATTTTTTTTTCATCTTTATTATTAATAACAATTACAAATTCATTTATTATTCTCTCTTTTTTGTCTGTAAGGGTAAAATATCTTTGATGAGATTGAAGTGTTGATTTTATAATTTCCTGAGGTAAATCTAGATAATTTTTATCAAATTTACCAATTATAACTCTAGGTTGATCAACTAAATTACTTACTTCTAATAATAAATTTTGATCAATATTTTCTGAGCAAGACTTATTTTTACAAATAGATATAATTTTTTGGGATATATATTTTAATCTTTCTTCGTGGTCTAAGATTATTGAGTGTTGCCTTAAAAAATTAGAGTATTCTATAAAATCTTTTACTTTTTTTTCCTTTAACTCTGTAAAAAGTTCTAAGATAGTAAAATTTACCGTTTCTAAATGCGTATATTTAAAACTAAGTTTTTTTTGGTCAAAAATGGCCAATATAGAGCGCAATGGTCTTCCCCATGCCAGATTGTAATCTGACCACTTCATCGATTTTTTCCAGGATATTTCGGAAAATATTTTTGGAAGAATTTTTTCTAATTCTTTTGCTGTATTTAATTCTCTTTCTTTTGTTTTTGCAAAATAAAAAGTACCCTTATCTAATTTCTTTTCATACAAATCACTTACATTTAATTCTTTAGATTTTGCAAAATTTTCAATTATATTTTCTGGTACACCTATTTTTGGACCTTTAATTTCGGTGGCCGAAATTTTTATTTTATTTGGTAAACCTGATACAACAAGCGTCAATCTTGTTGGTGTAGAAAATAATTTAAGAGTTTTGTAATTTAAATTTAATTCTTTCAGCTCATCAATTAATAATTTCTCTAACTGCTTTCTAGCATTGATTTGTAAACCCGGCGGTATTTCCTCGCTAAAAAGTTCAATAAGTAGTTCGGACATTTATTTTTCTTGGTTTTCTAACCATGCAGAACCTGATCCTTTGGCAAGATCTCGGATTCTATTTATATAACCTGTTCTTTCTGCAACTGAAATTACTCCTCTTGAATCTAATAAATTAAATATATGACTAGCTTTTAAACATTGATCGTATGCAGGGAGAGGAAGTTTTTTCTCTAATAATGATTTACATTCATTTTCGGCAAGTTCAAAATTTTTTAATAAAGAATCTGTGTTAGCATAATCAAAGTTATAGGCTGAAAATTCTTTTTCTGATTGGAAATATACATCCTTATATTTTATTCCATCACTATTCCAATCAATATCAAAAATGTTATTTTTTGACTGAACAAACATGCAAATCCTCTCTAGGCCATAAGTTAATTCTACAGAAATTGGTTTACAATCTATTCCTGTCATTTTTTGAAAATAAGTAAACTGTGTAATTTCCATGCCATCACACCAAACCTCCCATCCAAGACCTGCCGCTCCTAATGTTGGACTTTCCCAATCATCCTCTACGAATCTAATATCATGTTCTTTGGCTTGAATTCCAATAGCAGCCAAACTTTTTAAATAAATTTGTTTTATATTTTTTGGTGAAGGTTTAATTATGACTTGGTATTGATAATAGTGTTGTAAACGGTTTGGATTTTTTCCATATCTACCATCTGTTGGTCTTCTAGACGGTTGAACATACGCTGCTTTCCATGGTTTTGGACCGAGAGAACGAAGAGTGGTAGCGGGATGAAAAGTGCCAGCTCCAACTTCTAAATCATAAGGTTGTAAGATTACACATCCGTACTTACTCCAAAATTTTTGCAAATTAAAAACTAGATCTTGAAAAGTAATATGGTTGTTTTTATTTTTATTTTTTTTTGGCATTAGAGACCAAACTTTTGCCATAGAGCTTTTTCCTCTATAGCATCTGCTATGCTTTCAATCTGATTATCAATAGATGAAGATAATTTTCTTGCGATAAAACCTTTCGGTTTTTCTAATTTTTTTATAATTGCATTTTCTCCAAATTTTTCTCTTAAAACCTGTTCGGCATTTCCTATTCCGTCAATTAAACCTAATTTTAGAGATGTTGAACCAGACCAAAATTCACCGGTAAAGGTATTGTTTTTTTCGGGATCTTTTAATTTGGAACCTCTGCTTCTTTTTACTAAATTTATAAAATCTGCATGTAGCTCTAATTGAAGTTTTTTTATTCTTTCAATATCCTCTTCTTTTTCTTCCTTGAAAGGATCAAGAGTACTTTTATTTTTTCCTGCCGTATAAACTCTTCTTTGAATACCAATTTTTTTGATGGCATCTTGAAAACCGAATGATGCAGAAATTACACCTATTGAACCAACTATTGAGCTGGAATTTGCATATATTTCATCGCCTGCACATGCAATTAAATAACCTCCGGATGCAGCTACGTCTTCTGCAAAGACTATTACCTGTTTTTTATTTTTCTTCGCCAACTGCCTTATATAATCGTGGATTAAATGAGATTGGACCGGTGAACCACCTGGGGAATTAATAGAAATAGCAACACTTTTTGACTTTTTAAATGAAAATGCTTTTTTTATAATTTCTTGTTGTCCTGAAAAATCTATACCCTGTCTAAACCTACCTGCTGATCCGATGACGCCAGTCAATCGAACGTGTGGTATTACTGTTTTTTTTTTAAAAATAGAAAACATATGATTTTAGATTAACTCATTTTCTTATATCAGCACTTAAAATAAATTTAAATATAAATAACGCTACTCTTGGTTGAAATTGACATGCGTCACAGATGTATTAAATAATAATTTAATATTTTTACAAAGGTATATAATAAAAATCATGGGTTCAGTAATACCGCTTAAAAAATCTGCAAATTCTGCGTATTTGGATTTAAGAAATAATTTAGATGGAAAGCTTGAGTCGGTTGAAAAGCTTATAAACCTAAAACTTCAAAGTCACGTTAAATTAATTAAAAAAATGAGTGATTACCATTTAAGTTCTGGTGGAAAAAGAATCAGAGCATTATTAACAATGGGAGCAGCTAAACTTGGGGGATACTCAGGAGGAAAAAGAGATATAAATTTAGCAGCCTGCGTTGAGTTAATTCACAGTGCAACTTTACTGCACGATGATGTTATCGATGAAAGCAAAGTTAGAAGAGGCCTAAAAACTACTAACTCAATTTGGGGTAATCAATCGTCAATTTTAGTTGGTGATTATCTTTTAAGTAGATGTTTTGAAATGATGGTGGAAGATGGAAATTTAGAAATATTAAAACTTTTATCATCTACATCATCTAAAATTGCTCAAGGAGAAGTCATGCAACTTGAGCATAAAGGAGAAGCTGATCTATTAGAGGAAAATTATATAAAAATTATAGGATTAAAAACAGCAGCTCTATTTTCAGCGGCTACTCGAGTGGGCGCATGTATAGCCGTGCTTGATGAAAAAAAGAAAGATGCATTAGAGTCTTATGGAAAAAATTTAGGTTTAGCATTTCAGATTGCCGATGATGCTTTGGATTATTTTTCAAAAGAAAAAATTTTTGGTAAACAAATTGGAAAAGATTTTTTTGAAGGCAAAGTAACTCTTCCAATAATAATAGTTTTCCAAAAAGCAAATGCGATTGAGAGAACTTTTTTAACAAATATTTTTAAAAAGGAAATTCGGGAAAAAAAAGATTTCGAAAATACTTTAAAATTAATAAAAAAATACAAAGCTTTGGAAACTACTTTTAAAAGAGCTGAATATTTTGTAAATGTTTCTTATGATGCACTCGGTATATTTGATGACTCTGAAGAAAAAAATGTTTTACAAAATCTAACTGGCTTTAGTTTAAATAGATCTTTTTAAGGATAAAGTATTTCTTTTATCCATTCATTATTATTTTTTTTATAATTCAATCTTTCATGAATTCTGTTCGTTACTTCCAACCAAAATTCAATTTGGTTTGGAGCAACCCTCCAACCATTCCAATGAGGTGGACGCGGTACATTATTTTGATCAGGATATTTTTGTTCAAAACTTTTTATTTTATCCAAAAATTCATTTCTATTTTTCATAACTTGAGATTGAGAAGATGCCCAAGCGCCAATTCTACTTCCATATGCTCTTGAATTATAATATTTGTTTGCTTCCTCATCACTGATTATAGAAACTTTTCCAGAAATTCTTACCTGTCTTCTTAAACTTTTCCAGTGAAAACACATTGACGCCTGAGGATTATTTTTTAAGTCATTTCCTTTCTTGCTATTAGAATTAGTATAAAAAACAAAACCCTTGTCACTCAAACCTTTCAATAATACCATCCTGACACTAGGCAGACCATTGATTGAGGCAGTTGCTAGAGATAATGCATTTGGGTCATTGATTTCGCTTTTTTCTGCAACAGCAAACCACTTTTTAAACAAATCTATTGGATTTCGCTCGTCTTCAAAGCAAGCATCAAGTCCTAACGAATTTTGGCCACTTTTTT
>MDSW01213422.1_pt1 | contig 10137 bp, 5 predicted proteins | sample 811171 | NCBI WGS metagenome assembly MDSW01 (sample SAMN05326641, study PRJNA326480) | marine metagenome | isolation source: seawater | place: Atlantic Ocean: North West | collected 2012 | reverse complement strand
GGCATCAAATGGTCCCCCGGGAGTATCAACTATAAATGCAACCATCCCTATCATTAATAGAGGCGCAGTTTCTCCAAGTGCTTGCGCCATTCCGACTATAGTTCCAGTTAATATACCTGGAAGACCTAAAGGTAAAACATGATGAGTAACCACCTGTATTTTTGATGCGCCAACACCATAGGCTGCTTCTCTAATTGAGGGAGGGACAGCCCTCAGTGCGGCACGTGTTGCTATAATAATAATAGGCAGAGTCATTAGCATTAATGTTAAACCACCCACTATTGGTGCAGACCTTGGCAAATGAAATACTTGAATGAAAATTGCAAGACCAAGTAGCCCAAACACAATAGATGGTACAGCTGCTAAATTATTTATGTTTACTTCAATAAAGTCCGTTAAGCGGTTTTTGGGAGCAAATTCCTCAAGATAGATAGCAGTAGCCACTCCGATCGGAAATACTAATACTAGAGTAATTATAAGGGTAAAGAGGGATCCCATTAGTGCCCCCCCAATACCTGCAGCCTCAGGCTCTCGAGAGTCTGAGTTGGTGAAAAAAGAGGTATTAAAGACACCCCTAATAGCATTTTTAGTATAAAGAGTATTGATCCATTTAAGCTGTTTATTGCTTAAAAGCCGTTCATTTTCATTTACATCTCTAGGAGTCTGGTTTTTATGAAATAAATCTACGTCAGAATCTGCAGTTAACCATACAGTTTGCTTCGTTCCGATTATATTTCTATTTTTTAATACCATCTCCCGAAGTTCAAAACGTGCTGTAGAACTTATTAATTTTAATAATGATTTTTTATCCTTGCGACCAGCAACTTCAGGAAACATAGAAAATAATGATTGCCTAAGTAGTTTGGCATAGTTCGCGGAGTATAGTGTGGAATAGTCATTTTTATTTTCAGGATCCAAGATCTTTTGATCAAAATGAATCTCTAATGCCAATTCTGTTGATGTAAAGGCTGGATATCCCTTGCTAATGATACTTGATAACAAGATACCCAGCATAACAAGGGCAATACAGACAGCTGTTAGACCGTAAATTTTAAAACGCTTTTCAGCCCTATATCTTTGCTTGATACGTTTTTGTGTTCTTTCTGAGTCTTGCCAGTTTGATGAAGAGCTAAAATTAGTCATATTGCTCCCTATACCGTCTGCTAATATATATAGCGACTATATTTAAACCAAGGGTACTTATAAATAAGACGAGACCTAATGCAAAGGCAGCCAAGGTTTTAGCGCTATCAAATTCTTGATCCCCTACCAATAAAGTGACGATTTGGACTGTTACTGTTGTTACAGAATTTAGCGGGTTAGCTGTTAAATTTGCCGCAAGACCTGCTGCCATTACAACAATCATAGTCTCACCAATAGCCCTGCTTATAGCAAGTAAGCACGCGGCAACAATTCCTGGTAAGGCCGATGGAATAACTACTTTAGTTATAGTTTCGGAGTGAGTAGCCCCTAAAGCTAATGAACCTTCCCGTAAACTTCTAGGTACTGCGACAATGGCGTCGTCAGATAATGAAGAAATAAATGGGATAATCATTATTCCCATTACAAGACCAGCAGCTAATGCGCTCTCTGACGCAACAGTTAGACCAATCCCCTCCCCAAACCCTCGAACTGCAGGTGCGATAGTCAGAGCTGCAAAAAAACCATAAACTACTGTTGGAACGCCAGCCAAAATTTCTAGAATAGGCTTCACAGTTTTTCGAAAACGAGGACTAGCAAATTCTGCCATATAAATGGCAGAAAACAGACCTACTGGTAATGCTACAAGCATGGCAACAATTGTTATGGTAAGTGTTCCAGTAAATAGTGGGATAGCACCAAAAGAGCCGGATGAGGCAACCTGGTCTTCTCGAATTGCTGTTTGTGGGCTCCAATGAGTGCCAAATAAGAAATCCCAAAAAGATACCTGACCAAAGAAGCGAATAGACTCAAATATAAGTGACAGTACTATTCCAATAGTTGTTAATATCGCAATAATTGAGCATATAAAAAGAACGATTTTAATAACAAATTCAACATGGTTGCGTGCCCTAAACCTCGGAGAAACCCGTCGCCATGCCCATAAAAAACCAACTATGGACAATGATAGTCCTGCAGCTAATACAGAGGCTCTCACCGTTGAACGAAGACTTTCATAGTGATTAGAAGCTTCCATAACTTCAAAACTTTTATTTGTAATGAAATTAGAACCATTAGCTAGATTTCTTACATCATTTATAAGAACTTCAATCTGAGCTGGACCTAAATCAGTGATAATTGGTCCGAGGTGTGCCAATAAAAGAGCGCTTAAAATCTGTTGCTCAAATATTAGCCATATAATTATTACTATCACAGATGGAATGGCACACCACATGGCAACATAAGAACCATGGAAGTTTGGCATTGAGTGAAGAGGATTTGATTCTTTTTGTGCTATTGAAAATGCACGTTTTTTGCCAAAATAAAAGCCTATAGCACACAAAACTAATGAGGTAACAATGAGAATAATAATTTGCACGACCTTATTAGGCTCCTGTAAACTTGTAATTGAAAAGAGTTAGCCCGCTAGGCATCCAAATCAAAACCATTTTGAATTATAAACTATAAATGTTACGGATTTGTGACGGATTAAAACAATTTATATATCTATAGTAATCAAGATTTAATATTCTCTATTACACCAATTGTTTTAGTGGGTGCTGGTTGAAGAAAAACAGTGAAGGTGCTGCCTACACCTACCTCACTCTCAATTGTGAGTTCCCCCCTATGTCTACTGACTATATGCTTTACTATAGCAAGGCCTAAACCAGTACCCCCAAGCTCACGAGAGCGAGCTTTATCTACTCTATAAAATCTTTCAGTTAATCTTGGTATATGTTCGCGGTGTATACCGTCGCCTTGATCTTTTATAGCTATCGATACGGTTCCATGTTCCGATGATTGCCAGCCCACAGTATCAGGAGCTTTTGCTTTTATCTCTGCAACTACTGTAATAGTGCTATCAGACTTCCCATACTTAATAGCATTTAAAAAAAGATTATAAAAAAGCTGAACAAGTTCTTCATCATTTCCAAGAACATTTTTTACTTCAGAAGAAATGTTTAAATTAATAGAAACATTTCGTTCTTGTGCTTGGAATGCTAATTGGTCACGTACAGACTCTAAAATATCTGAAAGCCTTGTTTGTGCTGTTGGAGGAGTGTGTTCATTCATCTCAATTCGTGATAATGACAACAGGTCATCGATGAGTCGTGTCATTCGATTGGCGTGGCTTTCCATTATTTGCAAAAATTTTTCTCGAGCCTCTGAGTCATCTCGTGCAGGTCCTCTAAGTGTTTCTATAAACCCTATTAAAGTTGCAAGTGGGGTGCGAATTTCATGACTAGCATTTGCTATAAAATCTACACGCATTTGATTTGTCCGTTCTACAGACGTAAGATCTACAAGAGCTAGTATTAGAGCTGTTCCGTCTCTTGCTGGTCGATCTAGTGGCATCACACGTGCAAAAAAAGATCTTTGAATTGGGATTGGTAAGGTAAACTGTATATCTTGGGGGGAGTGACTCTGTATAGCAAAATCAAGAGCCTCTAGTAGATTAGGACTGCGCATTACTGTTGCTAAATCCTTATGTTCTAAAGTTCCACCAAATAATGATTTTGCGGCTTCGTTAGCCCGAATTATACAACGTTCAGCATTAACTTGTAATAGTGGACCCGGTAAAGCATCAAGTGCAATTTCTAGTTCTTCAAAATCACCTTCTCTTCTGCGTATACGACCTTTATTAACCTTATTAGAATTATCTATAGCAAGTTTCAATTCCTGACCGAGGCTGGTCCTAATTTTTTTAACTGATTGTTTATTTTCCTTATTGCTTTTTCTGGTAACTAGATGAAGAACAGCCATAAAATCTGACATGATAACCCAAACACCAAAACCAAAAATAGCTGTTAATGCCCCCCAGGTTGCCAGAGCAGCTGCAGCACCAATATAGCCAAGAGAGCCAAGTATTATAAACGCTGAAGCAAGTGTTGCTGCTCCAATAGTAGTTCCTTTCAAAACTCTTGAAACTAAGCTTTTAGGTGTTTGCATGAAACACTCCGGGAAAGTCTGTTAGGTTTCGACTATATAATGGCATAGTACTAATAAGATTGCGTTAATTATTCACATGCATAATTTGCTTCATCTAGTCATATTAGTGCATTAATGCAATTTTCAAATATTATGGATATTGTTATTAGGTCTTGTTCATCAATATATATCCATAAATAAACTAGAATATAATTATTAAAATTTAATGACTATGTTGCCCGACATTAAGTATTTCAGGCATTATGAATGCGAGAAGTATAAATGTATGCCAATTTATGTCATGATAAAATAGGTTGTTGAAGTATGAATTATAAATCCACTAACAACCCTGTAAAAAAAACCGATAAAACCATTATGGAGAGTAGCGAAATAACTCCAATGATGGCCCAATATAAAAGTATTAAGGATAACCATCAGGACAATCTTCTATTTTATAGAATGGGAGATTTTTATGAGATGTTTTTTGAGGATGCTATAGCAGCTTCAAATACTCTTGGGATAACTTTAACAAAACGTGGTAAGTATCAAGGTGAAGATATCCCAATGTGTGGTGTTCCAGTCCATGCCTCTGAGGGTTATCTTGCACGTCTTATAAAGAATGGATTTCGGGTAGCTATATGTGAACAGGTAGAAAATCCTGAAGAGGCAAAGAAGCGTGGTTATAAAGCTGTTGTAAAACGAGAGGTGATCCGTGTTGTTACACCAGCAACTATAACAGAAGAGGCACTTCTAGATTCGCGTAGCGCGAATTATCTGGCAGCCTTTTGTCAAATAGAAAAAACTATAGGTCTTGCCTGGTGTGATATATCTACCGGAAAGTTCTATACTCTAAATTTGTCAGAAAGTTCAATTGAAACTGAGTTAGAGCGAATAAGACCTGGTGAAATTTTAATATCTGAAAGTCTATACTCAAAATACTTTTCCTCTGAAAATTTGGCCGAATATCGAGATGTTATAGTTTCTACGCCAGAGAACTATTTTAATATTAAAAAAGCTGAACATCGATTATGCGAAGCTTTTCGTGTATCAAGCTCAAGTGCTTTTGGTGTATTTTCTGAATTAGAAATTTCCTCTGCAGCTGCCATTATTGAATATTTAAACATTACACAAAAAGGAATATTACCAAGATTAATTTTTCCAAATTCTATGAATTCAGATGAAACAATGTCTATTGATGTTTCAACAAGGCGTAATCTAGAGATTATGGAGTCTCTATCAGGAGAAAAGGGATCAAGTTTATTTGATATAATTGACCTGACTGTGACAGGACCAGGAAGTAGAGCTTTATGTGATAGGCTATCTGCTCCAATAAAAAACCCTAAAATAATTAGTGATCGTTTAGATGCCGTTGCTTGGTTCATTAATTCTGAAACTGTAAGAGATAGATTAAGACAAATTCTTGCTTCTATTCCTGATTTAGCTCGAGTTTTAGGCAGGATAACAACTTATAGATCAGGTCCTAGAGACCTTGCTGCTATTCGCGATGGTTTAGCTATAATTCCTATTCTAAGAGATATATTTTCAAATTATTCTTTTGAAAATGAAGTTCCTAAAGAAATAAATAATTTATTAAAAGATTTAGGTGAGCACTCAGAGTTAGTTAATTTACTTACTAAAGCCCTTATTGAAACCCCCCCCGTTATATCAAGAGAAGGAAATTTTGTTAGACTTGGCTATGATAAAAAATTAGATCACCTTGTTGCTTTACGCGATGAGGGCAGAAAGTTGATGGCAGAGTTAGCTGAACGTTATCGTAATGATACAGGTATTACTTCATTAAAAATTAAACATAATAATGTTTTGGGATATTTTATAGAAGTTACCAGTGGAAAAACCGAACAGTTAGGGGATTCATTTATTCATAGACAAACTCTAACAAATTCTAGTCGTTATACTACTATTGAATTGTCTGACCTAGAGCAAAATATAGTGACTGCTTCAGAAAAAGCTCTTGCAAATGAACTTTATATTTTTGATGAATTGATTAAAAAAGTTATTACTAATGCAGATTCTATTGCCGTAGCTGGAGATGCTTTAGCAAATCTTGACTTATCAGCAGCACTAGCTCTTTTAGCAAGAGAAAGAAACTATTCCAGACCAATTATTGATGATACTCTTGAGTTTGATATTCGCCATGGGCGACATCCAGTTGTGGAGTTTTTAGGAAATATAGAAACAGGTTTTATATCCAATAACTGTAAATTAGCTGATTCTGAAAAACTTTGGTTGCTGACTGGACCAAATATGGCTGGAAAAAGCACCTTTCTACGCCAAAATGCCTTAATCTCAATACTCGCACAAATGGGATCATATGTTCCAGCAGAATATGCCCACATAGGAGTTATTGATAAGCTTTTTAGTCGTGTTGGGGCAGCTGATGATCTAGCACGTGGGCGCTCCACTTTTATGGTTGAGATGATTGAGACTGCAGCTATTTTAAATCAAGCTACAAAACGTTCACTTGTAATTCTTGATGAGATTGGAAGAGGTACAGCTACTTTTGACGGACTATCAATTGCTTGGGCAACAGTGGAACACCTACATAATGTTAATAGTTGTAGGGCTTTATTTGCAACACACTACCATGAGTTAACAAAGCTCAATGAACAGCTGACCTCGCTCTCTTGCCAGACAATGCGGGTAAAAGAATGGAAGGGCGAAGTTGTATTCTTGCACGAAGTTACAGCTGGCACAGCAGATCGATCCTACGGCATTCATGTCGCAAGACTTGCGGGTTTACCTGATACGGTAATAGCGCGAGCTAAAGAAGTACTTACTCTTGTTGAAAGTGGAGAAGATAATAATTTGATTAGAAATATAGGTAAAGGTTTACCGTTATTTTCAAATATTACAGGTGAGAATTCTGGAGTTCCTTCTGAGAGTAACGCTGAGGAAAACTTTGAAGATCAAATCAAAAGTTTACTTGCTAATGTTAAGCCAGATAACCTCACACCTCGAGAAGCCCTAGACCTTATATATAAACTATGCTCAATTTTGTAATAAGATATTAAGATATAATTTAATGATTTTATAGAGTTTTACTGATGGCCATTCTTTTTCACAGTGACCTAGATGATCCGACTGAATGGAGAAAGGCATTTAAGCATTTTGCTCCAGATATGCCTTTCTACGTCTGGCCAGATCAATCTAATAGTTTAGAAGTTGACATTGCTGTAGTATGGAAACCTACATCTAGGATGTGGAAATCCTGTCCAAATATTAAACTGATAGCGTCTTTAGGCGCTGGGGTTGATCATCTTTTCCGCTTTCATACACTCCCAAAAGGAGTCCCTGTGACAAGGATTGTTGATAAAACTCTTACAGAACAGATGGTTGAATATGTAGTAATGGCAACTCTTTTTTGCCACCGTAATATGCCAACTTATATTGCTCAGCAAAGATCAAAGAAATGGCGGCCAGTTCCTCAGCCTTTAGGCCGAGATTGTAGTATAGGCATTATGGGTCTTGGTGTTTTAGGATCATCAGTCGCTCGTGCCTTACATCATTTAAATTTTGATATTAAGGGATGGAGTCGCTCACCTAAAGATATAAAGGGTATTAAAACCTATGTCGGCAATGAAGAGCTCAATAATTTTTTAATTGGTAACGATATTTTGATTTCTTTGTTACCTCTGACACCGGAAACTGAAAATATTGTTGATAAAAATCTACTATCATGTTTGCTACAGGGCGCACAATTTATAAATGCGGGTCGGGGTGCACATGTAGTAGAGCCAGATTTAATCAAAGCTTTAGATGAAGGTATTATTTCTCATGCTTTTTTAGATGTTACTAGGGAAGAGCCTTTACCAAAAAATAATCGGCTTTGGTCGCACCCTAATGTTACTTTAACACCCCATGTAGCATCTGTAACTGATGCATTCTCGAGTTCTAAACAAATAATTGAGAACTTTGAGCGTTTAGAGGCAGGACTTGAGTTACTAAATATTGTTGACCCACAAGTTGGTTATTAATTAGCTTTGTTAGATTATACCAGCAGGGTCTAGGGAGGATTTGGTGGAGCCAGGCGGAATCGAACCGCCGACCTCTTGAATGCCATTCAAGCGCTCTCCCAACTGAGCTATGGCCCCTAAAATTTTGTTCTGTCGTCTATAACTAATTAACATTAGACCTAAAATTTAGCTCATTTATTTTTATTTAGAAGATAAAAAACTATGCTTTGAGGTATCTTTTATGCAATTGGCTTTAAGAAGATAAAGATCTACGTATCTGGATTTTCTTTAGTATCTAAGCTATCGATAACTATGGAAACATCATCGTCATCTTCATTAAGGTCTGAAGTATCTTCAATTAGGGGTTCTGAATCCTCAGACTCTTCAATAGTTGGGTCTAGGACAGCTGCTAGAATTTCTTCATCACTATTTTCAGTATCCTTGATCTTTTCTTCTTTAGGTTCAGGAATACGACTTGCCTTTGCAGAGCGACCCCTTCTTGAAGTGATGGGGGCTGGTTCTACATACTCAGTTTCACATCTTGGGCAGATGATAGGATCCCGAAGCATATCATAATATTTTGCGCCACAGGATTGGCAGGTTCTTTTAGTTCCCCACTCGGGTTTGACCACGTTTGATCCTCCAAAGCTCTTAAAGAATATTCCCCCAGTTTATTTCCGAGAGAATTATCACAGTAAAGTAAATATTATAACCATAATTTAATTTTATATTTACTCGAATTGCCATGATAAAGTGCATCTGTCAAAATAAAATATAAATAAAAAAGCACTACTTTATTTGCCTTCTTCCATTCGTGTGTTACAGAAACCACGTGAAAAGAAAAGAAAACACATCCATAAAGGCAGAAATTTCTGCTAAATACCCGCTGTCGAGCCGCTTTAGAGGTCCACTTTGTGGGACAGTTTGTGTGCCTGGAGACAAATCTATTTCTCATCGCGCCTTAATAATTGGATCTTTAGCAGTTGGAAACACAAAAATTTCTGGTTTGCTTGAGAGTGAAGATGTAATGGCTACAGTTTCTGCTTTGAGAAAGCTAGGAGTAAATATTTTTCGTGATACCAACAATTGTTGGTTAGTTTCTGGAGTTGGGGTTGGTGGATTTAAAGAACCCTCTGAAATTATTGATTTGGGTAACGCAGGAACTGCAGCCAGGTTATTAATGGGCGCAATTTCTGGCTGTCCAATAACTGCATTTCTTACAGGGGACTCTTCACTGTGCTCACGACCTATGGCAAGGGTTACAGAACCACTCATGCTAATGGGTGCGGAAATGTTTCCTCGCTCAAAAAACTACCTACCACTTGGGATCCGGGGGCAGATAATACCAATGCCTATTGAATACGATCTCAAAGTCCCTTCAGCTCAGGTAAAGTCTGCACTTTTACTATGCGGATTATCTTCTCCAGGAAAGGTGATTATACACGAATCTATTCAGAGTAGGGATCATACGGAGAGAATGTTAAAGCAATTTGGTAACGATATAACGACAGAACTAAACTCTATAACTGGGGCTTCTAAAATTACTTTAACAGGTCAGACTGAGTTGGTTGCTGCCAATATTAATGTTCCTGGTGATTTTAGCTCAGCTGCATTTCTTATTGCTGCTGCTCTTATGATACCAGACTCAGAAGTTACAATAAAAAATGTTGGTGTAAATAGACTTCGTGTAGGTTTGCTTGATACACTTTTGGAAATGGGAGCTAAAATTAGTCTTTTTCCCAAAAAAAATGAAAATGCAGAGCCAGTTGCAGATATTTCAGTTTGTTATAGTAAACTATCTGGAATATCGGTTCCTGCTGATCGAAGCCCATTTATGATAGATGAATACCCAATCTTGGCAGTTATAGCATCTGTGGCTAAAGGTAAAACAGAAATGCGGGGTTTAGGTGAACTTCGCTTAAAGGAAAGTGATAGAATATCAGCTACAACAGAATTACTGCGAAGTTCAGGGGTTCGAGTAGAAGAGCATGAAGATGGTTTGACAGTTCATGGTTCCAATAATCCTATAAAAGGAGGCGCAATTATACCAACTCACTTAGATCATCGCATTGGAATGGCTGCTATCGTTCTTGGT
>MDSW01130557.1_pt1 | contig 10137 bp, 16 predicted proteins | sample 811171 | NCBI WGS metagenome assembly MDSW01 (sample SAMN05326641, study PRJNA326480) | marine metagenome | isolation source: seawater | place: Atlantic Ocean: North West | collected 2012 | reverse complement strand
TTTATCTAAATCATAATTCATGGAGTCTGCAATACCCAAGATAGTTGCTGAATTATCTAAGATAAATTGTCTGTCAAAAGTTAATCCCACTGAATCTTCCAGTGAAATAGTTTGTCCGTCAATTTGTAAATCATCTACTAAATGTATTGTTTGTATAGCCCCAAATTTATGATTGTCAAAAGATGGATTGTCATTATGAATTTTTATTGTTTCTTTAATTCCAGTATCTAAATCAAATTTTATGACTTGTTCTAATTTTAATAACGGTCTATCTTTTGTCACTGGTTCAGACCAAGCGATGAATCTTCCGTCAGGAGATAAAAATCTTTGAGTGACGAGAGTGCCATTACCAAACACATCGACTTGTTCTTCCACCCATCTATCTCCGTCAAATACATCGTATGTAACTCCGTCAATTACTATTGTCTCATCTTGTGTAAATACTTCCTCTATCCAAGTGACATCGGTTGTAACATCTTGACGGATTTCTTTAAGTGATACTAAATGCAAACTGCCGTCGTTTTGTTGTACTGTATGTAGCATACACTCAGCGTTATACAATTCTGTTAAGTTATTCCATGAATCTGTTTGGTCAACTGCCATACGAGGCATCCATGACACCGATGTTAGTATAGGAGTACCCGTAAATCCATTATCATATACACTATACGAACATGTGTTTTTATCATAAATTAATGAGCCAATTTCATTTGAAAAGAAATAAAATTTTTCACTTTCTTCAAAGTAGAGATAGTCATGCCATTCCCCTTCTTGGGAAATTCTTTCATGAGTTGTAGTTATTGTACCGCTTTGTGTAATTGGGTCATAATTTATGTCAAAATTTTTCTGTTGTAATTCAAGGGACTCATTACCCATAGCAGTTTGCTCAAAACCCGCAAATATAGTGAGCATTCCCATGACACCGAGTAGCAGAAACTTGTCCATATCATTCTAATATTCTTCGGTACTCCTTCGTGTAGAAGCCATGTAAGCCCAAAGTACTACTCCTCCAATTCCTATTAGTGGTATTAACAAGAAAACTGAATACAAATTATCTCGGTTTGCAATTAACTCCGTAGGCATATCATCCCAAGCATCGTTATTGTATGCCAATTCATAAACGATGGGCATGAATAGCATCATTACAATTCCTATTGCGAACAGGGATAACATTGTTCTAATGATGATATTTACTGCCATCCTAGATTATAGCCCGAAATAATGATACTTAATTCTTTAAAATTTCAGAAAAAAAAGAAGGTTGGCGTTCTAATTTTACTTAGAAGCCTTTTGATAATGCACTTCTAATGAGTGGGATTAAGCCCAGAATTATGAATACTGGGATGATTCCAAAGATCAGATTTGCGTTGTTCTTGGTATCGATACAGGCTTTAGCGTTTCCAGTTGAGTTAGCTGGAGTGGATGAGTCATAACCATCAAGTGTCGAACAATCAAGTGCGCCACTGAATGCGTTATAGACTATCAATCCGATAATCACGCCGACTACCATAATGACAATACCGAGTATGTCCATGAAGTCCATGAAAAAACTCGTTGTCTAATGATATATAATATTTCAGCTATCGTCCAGTTGCATAATAGACGATTGTTCTTACCAATAACAGACCGATAACAGACTGTAGTATTACTACCATGATGGCGGGCATACCTATCATGTTAAGAGTTTGCCAAACAAATCCACCAGTTAAGAAATTAACTATGTTTTGTGTTACTGCCCAAGGGAAAAACACACTATCGACGGTCATATCTAGCGGTACATTATTAGAAGTACCGTTATAGTTTTGAACGTTAACAGTAACATCTCCAATTAATTTATTCGTCGTAATTGTAGAGTTCGTCGCATAATCATACTCCATGATAGCGGGCATCTCCATCGCAGTCACTTGAGAATAATCCCATATATTGCCGACTGCCTCACAAGATGCTTGGTCTGTATATGTTGCGTTAAAATTTCCATTTGTAAAACAATGTTGTTCAATATCAAAAGGAGAGATGATAGGCGTATCTGTTAGTGCATCTACAGCCATAATACCGCCATTAATACATAATAAGAAAAGATAAATTTCTAAGAATAATTCCTGATAGCCCATCTATCTCCACACATCCTTGACCACTAGAGCCATGTTTAGTATTGCAAAACCTAAGAATATGTAAGAAAGCCACGAACCCTCCGTACCCGCAGGGATGAATACTTCTTTTGTAGTTATTGTATCTGTACTGTTTAATGGGACAATCGCCCCACTAAGAGGATTAATGCTCTCGTAAGTCGAAGTATTCGTCTGTGACGTAGTAGCCGATATCTCATATCCTGACCCTACAAATAGGGATAGCCCTAGAAACATAACTATTGAAATTACTCTTAATAGATAAGTGAAAGGAGATGCAAGTCGAATTAATCCCCATATCATAAACCCGAAACTGAATGCTATCATGAAAACAAAAATTCCAGTTTCTAACTGCATATCTCATCACACATTCTATGTTACATTAACTTTTTTTTGAGGCATTTAGTACCTCCTCTATGAAGTCATGTTGTTCTTTTGGCGGACTGGACGGGTCATTTGGGACTAATCTTGGTCTATGTAGCCTCTTAGGTTCATTCCTATGTTGACCAAATTTCCTTAATTCTTCTCCTAATACATCCCAGTCAACACTAGCCTTCTCAAGTAATTTCATTACATCCAAATACGCATACCAGTGTTTTCGAGACATGGCACTCCTAATCCCCTTTTGACAGCATAACTGCCTTAATACCGCAGTACCCGATTTATCATATCTATTCCCTACTATTTGGACTAACTTTTTTGCATCAATGTACTCATTATTTAATTTGTCATTTTTCATCATACAAAATTGACATCCATCTTTCCATGTTAACATAAACCGCATACCCTTCCTATACAGTACCGCACAAATCCTGAATGGTTCATTTGTTTTGTATTCTATTTCATGCTTCTTAGACAGGGATACTTTGAATTTACCTCTTACAAACTGGTCATAACATATATCCAAGAATTTATCTAATTTGTTATTATAGAGACCACCTGTAAATTGCTTGACATTGTTAACCTCCTCTCTTTGTATATCTGTGAAAATTTTCACATCTCCTAATGAACGCCAAATTTTTTCGAACGAAAACATGTAGTGTACGTTAATGATTGTTATTACTTTTCTTACATTCTCCTCCTTACCGTCATGTCTTACCGTGGTTAATGATTGAATAATTCTCTTTTTTCTGTCCTGAGACAAACCCGTTAATGCTTGGGACACATCATTGAATATGAGAATATGTGGGCTTCTGGGTAAGTCTTTGAAGATTCTATCTGCATTAAGTATGTCCTCTTTGTCAAACCATCGTATTTGATAGCCACCCTTCTTGTGTAATTTGTGGGCTAAAAACGTGCTGAGTGTTGATTTTCCTGAACCCATACCGCCAATTAGCATAATACTTGTGAAATGTTGTAATTGATTTTGAGAGTAAATATCGTCTATCAGTGATGTTGGAGAATGCCATCGAGCCATCTTATGCTTTGTCCCATTCGGTACAAGTACCTCAGTATAGTCAGGTTCTTGACGTTCTTTGGATGGCGTGAGTTGTGACAGTAGTTGTTCGGAGTCTGTCATATACGGTTTAACATCTCCAATTCTTGACTTCTAAATTCTGTAATTGCCATCTCGACAAGTCCCTCCCATCTCGTACAATAATTGAAAGCCTCGGCATTTGTTTTTGAACCATAATTAAATCCAAACTCCGATACTTGGAATGCCTTCATATCTGTAATCCTTGCCCCGTCGGGAAGTGCCAAGTTGCGAACATACAACTTGTGGGCTGAACCCACAAAGTCGCCTTTCTGAAAACAAAACAAATACGAGTTCCTAAGTTGCTGATGCTGAACGTCTAGGTTCTCCCAGTAGTTAGTCACACAGTAACCAAGAAGAAAGCACTATATGAATAATTAGTAATAAAGACCATAATAATATAATAATAAAGAGATATTATTATTTATAATAAATAATACATGAGGTCGAGGCACGCACATCGTATCAATTATTCTAGCAAGTCCTCTTTACATGTACGGGACTTGAGTATTTTTCATGAGGAATATCCCAGTATTACCTTAGAGTAATAACAGAATACCCTCATTTCAAAAAATCCTGACCGAAATGAGACCCCCTTTAAGGGCATTCTGGGAGTAAATATTTGAATATGATAATAATATTCTCACATCATGAGCGATTCAAAGATGTTCACGAGGAATAAAATGCCTCGTGGTTATGACTCAGTGTGGAAAGCATTCGGTAAAAAATGGGTAAGCACTAAGAGGTAAAGTACTTACCACTATAGTACTATACTTTGTACTTACCCCTAGTCAATTTTTCTAATAAATTAAATTTTAAATAGATAAAAATTCTAGTATTAGATACGAGTTGAAATGCGGTAGCATGCGGGATTATGGTTTCTCGATTGTAAGTTCCCAAAACTGAGGCAAAACGAAACCATAATCCACCGCCTCGTTTAGTATCCATAGTATCGACATAGTACTTTTATCCTAGTTTAATATCCTACAATATATGGAGATTTGTGGCGGTCAAATAGAGGGTATCCTTTATGGGGGATTGATAGCCCAGATTTTCTTCTTAGGCGGTTTAGCAGTTTTCTTCAAAAAAAGAGATGATAAAAAACGAAAAGAAAAAGAACGTATATCGTTATAATAGATTTTAATGGTATTTACTACCGAAAGACTAGATTTTCCGACGATGCTATGGCTATCGCTGATAAAGTAAGGAGACAGGGCGGGTCTGCTAGAATTAAGATTGTTGAGGACGGAGAGATTTTAAACTAAACTTTGGTTTTCTTAAGAGTATTTCGTCGTCAGTATCTAGTACCGTATGGCTTGTTATTTCCCTATGAATTTTAGCGGATAAATCATCCATGAAATTTAGGTTACACACATAACATTTTTTCATCGAAATTATGATTATACTCCATCGAAGAATGAGAAATGATGAGGTTTAGTCTTTTTAGATTCAAACCCCTGATATCCACATCTACAATCTATGAAAAATCTACCATTCACATCATGTCCCGCAGGGTATTTGGTCTTACAGTTAGGACATGCCATGATTATACGCCCCTGAAAAATTTTGGTTTTTTAGCATAAAGTTTAGTTAATTTCTTGGCTTTTTCGTCTTGTTTTCTATCCATAAAATCAATGCCATAATATTTGTCACTTTTGAATTTAACCCCATCCCATAACATGTTATTTTTGTATGCAATTTGCCTCATGTGAGCATCGCTTGTAGCCTGAGCATCGCTTTTACCTCTTGCTTTATCATCTATTTGCCTACGTCTTTTCTCTACATCTTTGGCATAATCCGAAAATCTACCCATGATTATACGCCCTTGAAAAATTTGCTTTTACTTGTTTTTGGGAGAAAATTATCATTGACTAGTTTTTTGGTCTTTTTCTTATTGGAATATCCTATGAATGATGGCATTACTTTAACCTCCTCATTACAGATTTTTTAGCCCTGTTTGATGAGCCTTTTTTCCAAACTCGATTCATGTAGGATGTTACATTACCCATGATTATACACCCACCAAGAATTTTGGTTGTTTGCGGTAAAATTGTTTTTTAATTTTTTTATCTTTCTTATTGCCTGTTTTTCCTAAAAATCCTCCGTCACACATTCCGCCCATTCCCATGTATTGAAGTCAGTTTTGTATGATAATTAAGTATTTTTAACTTCAAATAGTATGGTATTTTCCTACAATATGTGGACTGGTTGCTTGCCATTATTGGTCTATTCCTTACATCCCTAGTGGGTACTCACACGGGCATTAACATCCCAGACTCATGTACTGACTGCCCCGATTATGCTGAAATAGCATTAATCTATCCTGATAATTCAAATCAAGCGATAAGTGGGGATTTTAATTCGGATGGTACTAGAAACAATTTTTTCAATTCTAATCATTACAAGTGGTATCTCTATCAGCCCGAAGATAAACAATTTTGGTGGATTGACCCTCCCGCAGATACAATGTCCCGAATTAAATTAATTACAATACAGCCAGTAACAATTTGGAAAGGAGATGCTTCTCTTAAATTAATGATGAATGACACACGAGTTACATTTGAGCATACTAGATGGGTTGATGATAATTGTAGAAAGGCAGTAATTGACGTAGATTCTTGGATATTCACATTAGGAGATACAATAAATTACTTGCATAACGATTGTGACCCAAAGTACACAAACCTCAAAACAAACATGACTATGTGGTATAATTCTACGATACCTATTGAAAAAGACTTACACAAACATTATCAGTATTTGAAATGGGTAGAAAAAGCCAAAGAATCTTGTTTAGAAAAATGTTAGTTGTTAATTACTGATGCGGGGAGTTTATCTTTGTTCACTATTCGATGTATGTACGAATTTATGTTATGATAATGCCAATTAAAATCTAATTTGATTTTAAATTTACTTGTGTATCCTTTTTCTTTAGGAATACCATTATTTATCCATCTCATTTCTTGGCAATTATCACAAGGACAGCCCTTTTCATGGTTAAATGGATGCTCAGGATTAAATGTAGGAATTAGACATCCCCTAGAATAAAATGTCGTTAATTTTTTTCTACGATGTCTCTTTCCAGTTGAGTAAATTGTTACGTCACATTCAGCGCAGTCATACACTAGAAACGAGTCAATGCTTCCCCTACATCGGTCACAGGGTTCAATAGGTTTGTTTCTTATGTGAGTGTGTAATTCGTAGTCTCCTTCATAACAGCAATTTTCAACACAGTTATTTTCACAAAGAAACATTACACTTCTTTTCATTTCTTTTTTACAAGAGTGACATTTCATATATTGTAGAGAAAACTTCTGCGATATATATCTTGTGTACAAATGCGTGCATCGTTATGCCTATCACGGGCATAATAAAAAATATTAGGATTTGGCATAAAAACGCCTAGAGTCCCCCCTCTGATATTGTATTAAGTGGGGATGTTTGTCGTCATGAATTTCTGCATGGCATTTGTAGTGGACGAATGCGATTATTTCTGGGTCATAAGAAACATGATGTTTGATGAGTTCAAAGCCTTGTTCGGGTTCTTTGAAACACACCAAACACTTTTTTCTATCGTTTAGATATTTAGGCATTATCCGCTTGTGTCATAGTTTGCCTTCCAGTGTTTTAGCTTGCCATCCTTGCCTTTGATGTACCATACATGACCCCATCGACACTCCTCGTTCTCATCGACTGTTTTTCTTGCAAAACCTGAGCCTATTACATCACTTGAGACAATATCCTGAGCCTCTCTTTTTACAATATCCTCAGTCAAATTGTCGAAGTTTTTTTGTTCCATGTGTTCTCCACTTGCAAACTGATTCACTTCAATTACGTCTATCTTCATTATATCACCTCCCTTCTTTTAGACTGCCACTCTTTCTCCCAACAAGGACGACAAAGTTCTGACGTTACTTTCTTTCCTCTAAATGCTGAGAGTAGATGTTTACCGCAATTTCTACAGGAATTATCTGGGCGTTCTATTTTTCCCAATTTCTGATTTTCCCATTGTATGTTCTTGCATCTCCTTTCCATCCATATATTTCAGGATGTGCGAATAGATATTCTTGGAAGAACCCAATTCTTGCACTACTACCATCCTGTTCACGAAGAAACTTTGTTAATGCCCACGTAGCCTCCGAGCGTGAGTTATATCGTGCTACTTTTCTTCGTTGTGGTTTGGTTAAATCCGTTCTGCGGTCGTAAGTATGTCGATACGACTTTTTTAATTGTGTCACATACTCATATCTTACAACATGGGCGTTTTGTTCAACTCGATATAAGATGAATATACTCCATCTATGAGGTATGACTCTGTTTCCTCCTTTCCATTTAGGGCGGTCGTAAATCTTTGAAATTTTCCAAAATTCAGCCCCAAACTGTTTTTTAAACTCCTGAGTGGGTAAGCCATTCTCATCCATCCATCTCAAATCAGCCTGTATTGTTACAAAGTTGGACATGTCAAAATTATCCTTGGCTTTGTCAAGGATTCTTTTTTCCTCCTCCTCACTAATTTGTTCTCGTGTGTTTGGTATGTCAGGGATGCTTTTGACTCTTTCAAGAAAGTCGTGACATTCTGCATCACATACGCCGAATTTTTCCTCGAATTTTTTCTTGTGTGACATACTGAGTTGGAATTTTTGTGCTACTTTTCGGCATTCCACTGAACAATATTTTTGGATTTTTGGATGTCCCATGAATGGTTTCTGACAGACATGGCATATTATTTCTGACTTTGGGACTGGTTGTTTCCATTTTTTGCCGAGTAGTGCTGAGCAATTATAACACAATTTCCGTACCATTTGTCCTTTTTCAAAAATCATCCTAAACCCATTCCATTTGGATTTTGGTTGAAATGTATTTCCGCATTTTATACATTCCATTTCTCCTATGGGAGTATCCCGTAGTCCTAAACTTCTCATGTGGCGGGCTACAGATTTTGCCACGCCTCGATGTTTTGGGCAATATTGGATGTTTCCCTTACCCTTCCCATGTTCGACTGCAAAAAATTTACCACATTGTTTGCATTCCTTAAAGTCACCAATACGTCTAGGTGGATGGCGGGTCATGCTCTTAACCTCCTTTCATCTCGTCGTGCCTTCTTGAATGCTATTTCAAGTTCTTTGGAATTTTCTGGGACTTGGTTAAATCCGTTCATGGCTTCATGAAAAGATTTTTCAGACTCAGCCTCTATCTCATCCCTTCGTGGGTCTTTAGCCCATCTTTTTTCATTATGGATGTCTTTGTGAATTATTGCCCCACTCTCCATCATTTCACGACAGGACTTGCATCTTTTTGATGGACGGCACGAGGTCATGCTACTCGTACCTCCATTGGTTTTGCCACTTCGACGGCGGTTTGTTGTTTCTTGCGGGATGCTCTTTTCTTTTTTGGTTTTTTGTTTTCTTTGTTTTTCTTGTCGTCGGAAGTCTCCAAAATTAATTCTACTACCTTTTGGACTTTGGACATTACTCCAAGTAGTGAACGTCCTATTTGTTCAGGAGTCTTACCATTTGAATACATTTTGATATATTCAAAAGATGCTCTTTCTGTTTTTTGTCCGTACATGGTAGAAATGACACATGCTGATAGTTCAGCTATCATTTCCTGTTTTGCGTATTGTTCACTTTTTTTGTCGGCGTTTAATTTACCGTCAATCTTGGAGTGAGCCAAGTGAGCTAATTCATGATAGAAAGTTTCTGGGTTTGTAACTCCCATTACAATCTCATTATTTGCTTGAGAAAAGTGACCCTCCTGTCCACTAATTCTCATGTAAGAGACTTTCACTCCCCATTTTTCGGCTACTTCTTGTAATGGAAGTATTGCTCTTTTTACTGGGTCTTTTAGTGGGCATCCTTGTGTTGATGCAATATCAAAGACTGGGTATCTGTCGAAAGTCATGAAGGTACGTGTCTCCTCCTTTCCTGTCACTTTGTCTTTTTCTTTGATGGTTACTGGGACAGGTCTCAATATGTAAAATGCTTTTGAGCCTTTTACAACATGTCTGCCGACTGCTATCCACTGGTTGTATGTTCTTGCATCCACTGAACCATGAGCCATCATGATTAACTGGTTTGTGAAAGACCATTTTGATGATGGTTTGTCAACATTAGAAATCCAGTTTGTAGCCAGTGTGTCAGGGATTTCAAGGATTTTGTCACTTGAGAATAATTCGTAAATTTTCTCAAGTTGTTCTTTGACTTTGGAATTAGTCATTACCACATCTCCTCCCTTGCTTTGAGGACTTTGTATAATCTCATGGCTTCCATGAGTCCCTCTCTTTTTTGTTTGCCATTCTCAAGTGTGGAAAGTTGTGCGATGTGTCCCTCTACTGCATTTGATAATGCTATCATTTGGGATACATTGAATTGAAGGATTATTGTATTGTCCTCAATACCTCCCTTGTTTGTCCATTTACCTAGTTCCGACATTTTTAACACGGTACATTCTTCGGATTGACCGCTTTTGGTGGTTGTAGTTTTCATATATTGTAGAGAAAACTTCTGCGATATATATGTTGCGTACAAATGCGTGCAT
>MDSW01126378.1_pt1 | contig 10137 bp, 3 predicted proteins | sample 811171 | NCBI WGS metagenome assembly MDSW01 (sample SAMN05326641, study PRJNA326480) | marine metagenome | isolation source: seawater | place: Atlantic Ocean: North West | collected 2012 | reverse complement strand
TAGTATACACCCATCCTGTCAGTATAAACAACAGACTGAAATTTTAAGAGAGCAGGTAGAACATTTTTCCTATGCTGGGCTTTGGGTAGGAGGAATTGTAGATGGGGAAAGAAGAGTATCAACATCTATAGTAGATGGTGTTTTTGAAGCAGGGAATGAAGGATTTGAGCTTTTTGCAGATAGCCAGATACTTATTCAATCATCTATATCATCGACCACTCAAGATTCCATGGCAAAATACTATTCACCTAATGCTGTGTCGCATCAGGACATGTCTGCGAATTTTAAAGATTATGGTGAAACAGTATCAGATAATTTAGCGATTCCAAATCATAGCCCATTAGGTATTGATATTAATCTTGAGAGCTACGCATGGAATTATGCATATGCAGATGCGTTTGTTATCCTAAACTATACTTTTAAGAATGCATCGGAGGATACGATAAATGATTTGTATGCAGGTATTTGGGTAGACCCCTCTGTTGCAAATTTTAACTACACAGATTATTTTACTCCAGGAGGTGGTTTTACATGGTATGATAATCTAAATGGTTTTGATGAGTCTGATGATGACTCTGGTTTTAAAAGAAACATTGGATATCAGTATGATGCTGATGGTGATGATGGTTGGGCCCAGTCTTATTTTGGGATGGCTGTTCTTGGTAGTTCGATACCCATGGACTATATTAATACAAATTATTCCCAGTGGGTCTGGACCAATTCAAATAATAGTGACTATCCAGCGTACAGTATGCCACTAAATGATAATGAGAGATATTCAACAATGATCTCTTCCGTTCCAAAGGGCACTGGTCCAGACTATACATCTGATGGCTACCCAGCTAATGAAAATAGTTGGCTTTTTATTCTCTCTGCGGGACCTTCAGGATCAATTCCAAATTCAGACTCAACTGCTTGGAAATTACCACCCGGAGATTCTTGCAGTGTTGCTTTTACCGTGGTCTGCGGACTTTGGGCTGATGGATTTAGCGGAGACTCACCTGGTAGGAGAGGCAATATTCACGTTAATTATGACTGGGCACAGAGGGCGTATAACGGTGAGGATAAAAATAGAAATAATATTCTTGATGAAGGAGAAGACACAAATAACAATCAAAAAATAGACAGGTATATTCTACCCGCTCCTCCACCTGCTCCAAATATACATGTTGATATTCAATCAAAAAAAGTGACTATATACTGGCAAAATAATTCTGAATCTTTTCTCGATCCCATCAGTCAAGAGGCTGACTTTGAGGGTTACAAAGTTTATGGAGCAAGAAAAACAAATAACGGGTTATTGGATGAATATTCACTTCTTCTTGAAGCAGATAAAGTAAATGACGTAGGCTACAACACGGGATTTTCTATGGTGCAGATAACAAATAGCTTTGGTGATCCAGACAGTGTTAATATTAATGGTAATTACTACCATTATAAATTTGAGAATTCTCAAATTAAAGATGGATGGTTAAATTATTATGCGGTCACGGCTTATGATCGCGGTGATCCAGATGCAAACCTCGAAAGTTTGGAAAGTTCGATTTACTCAAATAGAGTATATATCTATCCAGGTAAGTCTGACTTAGATGATATTAGCTGGAATAGTGAACCCACAGTATATCCTAATCCTTATAGAGGTCAGGCGCTTTGGGATGGATACAGTAGTCGCAGTAAAATGATATGGTTTCGAAACCTGCCTACAGAAGCTGAGATACGAATATTTACTCTTGCAGGAGATTTGGTGGATATCATAGAGCATGATGAAAATTACAAAGGCCAAGATATTGAAAATATCAATGATAGTAAAAATCCTCTCATGCCAGGCAGAGAGCATGCCTGGGATATGATCACAATGTATGATCAGGCCGCTGCGTCAGGTCTTTATCTTTTTACTGTTGAAGATAAGTCTTCAGGAAAGATCAAAGAAGGAAAGTTTTTAATAATAAAATAAGGGTAATAGTTATGATTAAAAAGTTAATGATTGTAATAGCTGTCACAATTAGCTATTCGCAGGAAACATCTGGTATATTTTTTTCAGAAGCTGCGGAGGGAAGTTCAAACAATAAATATGTAGAGATTTATAATGGTACAGGTACAGATCTAGACTTAAGCAACTATTCGCTGTCTACTTGTAGCAACGGTTGTAATAATGAGAATGAATTTGACTACCCTAATAATGTTACCTTTAATGGCATTACTCTAGAAGATGGTGATGTGTATGTTGTTTGTCATACACAATCTGGTGACGAAATTGATGCTGAGTGCGATCAAACATTTCAATATTTAAGCAATGGTAATGATTTTTTTGCGCTTACACTTTCTGGGGCAACAGCTAGCACGTATACCGTTATCGATAAAATTGGTGATTTTGGTGATGACCCTGGTAACGGATGGGATGTTGCTGGGGTAACAAATGGTACCAAGGACCATACTCTTGTTCGTAGAGGCTTGGTAACCAATGGGAATACTGATTGGGTTGCGTCTGCTGGTACGAATGAAGAAGATTCTGAGTGGATTGTTTTAGATCAAAACACCTGGGACTATCTTGGCTCGCATCCTCACCAAATAAACACCACTACAGTTGTAGTAAACGAATTTCTAGCAAGCACCGGGGACTGCTGTCTTTTTGATGGAAGCACTGAGGATTTTGTAGAGCTTTATAATTATGGCAATGCTGCTGTGGATATTTCTGGCTGGGGATTTAGTGATACTGATGGTGAGGTTACTACACTTGCTCCTGAGGGAACATCAATTGGAGCAGGAGAATTTCTAGTATTATGGTATACGGGAGATGCTGACGGTTTCCCTGAAATTGACGAGAAGCTTAGTGCCGATGGTGAGGAAATCCATATTGCAGATGCTGATGGCAACACCATTATTTTAATAGAATTCGGAGAGCAAACAGATGATATATCATACGGAAGGGTACCAGACGGTGAAGATACATGGGTATATATTGATCCTCCAACACCTGGTGAAACTAATGAACTAGTTCTAGATATTACTACGATCTATGAGATTCAGTATGTAGAAGATCCTGCTGCAAATGATGAAAGTCCTCTTCTTGGGCAGGAAGTGAGTATTCATGGTGTCGTTACAGCAGAATTTTGGGGTTCCTATAATAATAGGCAGATGTTTGTACAAGATGCAGAGGGTCCATGGAATGGTATCCAATGCTATAGACATGAGGGATGGCATGATTTTGATTGGGTAGATGTATCAGGACTACCCTATCCATCTGGTCCTGCTGAGGGTGACGAGGTCACACTAACAGGAACAGTAACAAGCTTTTCGGATGGAACCCAGCTAGGAAGCGTTACTCTTGGAATGGTTCATGGTCCGGCAGACCAAATGATTATGCCATCGGTTATAACCCTTGACGATATTGGTGAGGCATACGAGGGATGTTTAATTGGATTAGAAGATATTCATGTTGATTCTGAAAACCCCGATGACCCAGATGAATTTGGGGAGTGGTCTGTCTCTGATGGAACTAATTCTGTCAGGGTAGATGATAAGTGGGACTATTACTACTATCCTAAATTAGATCAGCAGCTTGCATATCTTGAAGGTGTTCTCGATCATAATTATGGAAACTTCAAGATACAGCCAAGACTGGCACGTGATGTCGTTGAAGAGGGTCCAGCAAGAATACAGCGTATACAGCAGGTTTTACATAGTGACCTAATGAAAACCGCTCAGGATTCTGAATCAGATATATCATATATGCTTGGAGAAGAGGTCACAATAGAGGGGGTTGTAACTATGCCTGTTGGTCTGAGCTATGCTGGAACCCCTGATGAAGAGGGCATACCTTGGAAATTTTTAATTTCGGATGTAAATGGTGGCCCTTGGAGCTCTCTGATGGTATATAACCCGGGATGCCCAGAGTGTGGTGATCCACCCAATGTTTATGAAGGAGATCTTTGGACATTAACGGGTAATGTTTATGAGTTTTCTACAACAGATGTAACTACATCAAATTTGACTGAATTAGATATCACAACTGTTTTTGATTTATTAGATGTTAATCAGCCACTCCCTGAAGTTCCATTGGTTACTACAGGTGATCTTAGATCACCAACAAGTGCAGAGCAGTGGGAAGGTGTAATGGTAAGAGCAGAGGATGCAACAGTTACGGCTAATCAGTTTACGTATGAACTATTTGAAATAGATGATGGTACAGGCAAGGTTCGGATTGACGATGATTCGCAAGCTATGAAGGATTACTACAATATGAACATGGGGGGGAATCCACTTCCTCCTGTAGGATCTCTGGTTCAGTGGATAGAAGGCTGGGTGTATAACCATTATGGAAATTACGGAGATTCTACTGCTTATAGACTTGATCCTCTTTACCCTGAGGATATGGAATTTGGTGCTGGGCCACCAATTATATCTAATACTACAAGGGAGCCTTGTGCTCCAACATTGTCTGATAATGAGGTGTCAGTCTCTTGTATCATAACAGATAATTCTACCATTTCGGAGGCATTGATATATTATTCAGTTGATGGTGGTGCCAACTACAGTACTGTTACGATGACCGAGAACGAGTCTCTTTTTACAGGTGTAATACCATTCTCTGACGCTTCTATTGTATATTATTATTTTTCTGCTACTGATGATGGTGCTGACCAAGCGTTGCCTAAGACAAGCACCTTTCCATTTGACCTTGAAAATGCTAAGCTTGGTTTTCATGTCACGGATGATTTTACCATACAGCATGTTCAAGAGACTCCATTTCTATCAGGTGTTGGATTCTACGAGGGATGTACTGTAACAGTATCGGGCGTTGTAACTGGAGATATAGAGCAGTTTAATAGTTACTATAGTGCCTATGCATTGCAGGATGGAGTTGGCCAGTGGAATGGCCTTATTTTTGACACAGCAGGTGAAGAGTTAGATGTGACTCGTGGTGATGAGATTACAGTCACTGGTATGGTAACAAACTATTCTTTAGATCCTGCTAGTTCATATAAGTTCGATGGAAATACTAGATTGGTAAACCCTTCTGTTGTAGTTGGTGAATCAATTGGTGAGCCAGCACCAATGGCTGTGTTTTGTGAAGACCTTTCTCAGGATGCAGATGAAGTGGAATCATATGAAGGTGTTTTGGTAAAACTTAACGATGTGACTGTTGTAAGTGTAAACGAATATGATTGGTCAGTAACGGATGCTACAGGTGCAGTGGCCTTGATAGATGATGACATGGCAAACATGGAAGTAGATAATATGCTTAGTGCATTAATTCAGGGTCAACAGTTAGAAAGTGTTATGGGTATTTTTAATTATAGCTATGGTACATATAAGATTCAGATTCGTGATGCTGCAGACCTTGGTACCACAGTTGGAATAGATAAGGATGTGCATGTGAACCCTTTTACCTATGAACTTCGTGATAATTTTCCTAACCCTTTTAATCCAAAGACGCACATACGATTTTCAATCGGTGGAAAAGAAAACGTTAAGCTTATCATCTATGATATAATGGGCCAGCAGGTTCGGTCTTTGATTAATGGAGAATCGTACAGTCCAGGTTTTCATGCAGTGCAATGGAATGGTCTTGATAATGATGGACAAAAAGTTCCCTCAGGAATGTACATCTACAGAATCAAGGCTGGTAGTTTTGTTGCCGATAAAAAAATGCTACTTTTAAAATAGTTAAACCAAAAGGGCGGGTTATTATCCGCCCTTTTATTTTGGAGTCAATCTGAAAAGAATACAGCTCACGGTTCTATTTCTTTTCCTATCTTGTAGTAGGTGGGATTATGAAAGTCCATCAAGCCCCATTGAGTCAATTGCACCTGAGACTTATCTCACGCTTGTTGCGGCTGATACTATTTATTCAACTCTAGACTCATTAGGGAATACTGTTTATGCAATAGATGAGGATCCTAGTCCCGAATTTCTTTGGGATACACTAGATCAGGCTTTTTCAACTGTTACATCTAGCAAGCAGGAGCTCCACTGGTGGGGTGAAGACCCTGATGGTGATGTTTTGGGGTATAGGTATAAGTGGAACACGGACACAGCCTGGACTTTTACAAATCTTGAGAGTGGTGTATTCTATGTTCCTATAAGATCGGCATTGGATGTTTTTTCTTTTCAGGTTAAGGCCATAGACAATGATGGTAATGAGGATTTGTCTCCTTCTGTTCTAACACTACCAGTCAAAAATTCACCGCCAGAGATTAATTTCCGCTATTTGTCGAACCCGTTGGTAGCCAGTACAGGATTTGACACCAGTTTTACTTTTCCAACGCGAACCTTTGTCTGGGATCTTTTCGATCAGGATGGCAGTGAATCAATTACGGATGTGTTCTATGCATTAGATGACACCTGCGGTACCTGTTGGACACGGTTAGATGGCAATATTAGTAGTGTTACACTAACAGAATTAGATCCTGGGGAACGGATATTCTATATAAAGAGTAGGGATATAGCTGGGGCTGATAGTAAAATAATTAGTTTTCCTGACTCTCTTCGACCTACAGAGGCTCAGGTTTGGGTAGTAAAGCCAGTAGTGGGTAATACATTGCTGGTTGATGATTTTCCATTGGATAATTCGAACAATGCACTAGGCTGGTATGCTTCTATGATGGATACCCTAGTAGGTTCTGAGGGTTATTCTTTTTGGGAGATAGGAAAAGAATTACCGTATTCATCGTCAGATATCAGTTCAAATCTCAATTATTTTGAGAGAGTCATATGGTATGGTGCTTATAGTAATATTCTTAATGCAAGTAATCAGTACAATAAAGCAGAAGCAAACTTGGTTAATTATGTTATGAATGGAGGGAACCTTTTTATTAACACCATAGTATTTGACATAGAAGATACGACATTTGCCTGGTTTCCTATTGATTCTTTGGTGACTATCAATCCTAGTGGACGTTTATTTACAGGTACTAATGTTATAAGCGCAATTAATTCTGATCTCGATCTGGGCGTTTCACACCTGATCAATGTGAGGAGTAAGGGTCTATGGCCAGATGAATCTGAGTTTGATGTATTAACCGAGCTATATCATATGCCTGATCCTGGTGGTAGTGATGGTTGGACCGGTAACCCTACGGTGTGCAGCATGGGTCAATTTAGGATTTCACCTGTTGAGCTATCAGGTAAGGTAGTTATAATGACACTCCCGCTTCATGATGGAATTCGTCCAAAGCTTCAGGGAAATGGTTCTGCAATTAAATTCTTTCAATATCTTATAGAAAATGAATTTTAAATATAAGTATATAATCTTCTTATTTCTTTCTATAATGGCTAGATCCCAAGATGTTGGATCTCTTACAGGGGTGATTAAAGAATCAGGCACAGGGGTGGCACTTCCTGGTGTCAATATAATGATTAAGGGGACCTATTATGGTACCGCAACTGACACTGAAGGTAGATATCGTATTGATAAAATATCTCCCGGAAGTTATGATATACAGGTATCGATGATTGGATACAAAGTCATACTAAAAACTGGAACCTCTATAGTTGCCAATGAAGTAATCAACATTGATTTTACCATGGAAGAGACGGTGCTTAGTTTTGGAGAGGATGTCGTTGTGTTAGGCAAGAAGCCTTTGTTTGATGTAGACGAAACATCATCCATAGCAAGAGTGAGGAAGGAAGACATAGAAGCGAAGGTTGTATCCAGTGTAGAGGACATTCTATCAGAGCAGATAGGAGTCACAACCCAAGACAATGAGATTCACATTCGCGGTGGTAGGATTGATGAGAGTATGTTTATTGTAGATGGGTTTTCAGTAAAAGATCCTCTTTCTGGATATTCAGGTAATTTATTTGTTAATGCTGATGCAATTGAGGAATTAGAAATTGTAACTGGGGGGTATAATGCGGAGTATGGTCAGGCAATGTCTGGAGTTATTAATATTAAGCTAAAAGAGGGTCGTGATCATTATGAGGGGACTATTAAATATGCCAGTGACAGGTTATTCCCTGAGCAGTTCAATACTGATAGGATTGAATTCAATCTTGGTGGTCCAGATTTATTATTACAGACATTACCAAAAATAGCCGGTTTTGATTTACCAGGGAGGTTCTCTTTTTTCTTTAATGGTTATGGTAAAATGTATGATGGCAACCTGCCGGTTGCTGCTAAGTTGTATCCTCACCGTTATTGGAATACGTCCTTGCTAAGCGATAAAGATTCTGATAGTATAATGGACAAGCTTGCCAATCGACAAAATAATGACTGGCACTTGCTGTATAAATTGACATGGGAGCTAACATCAAAGAAAAAACTATCTGTTTCGTACGATGCATCAATGAATATTAATCAAGGTTATTTCATGCCAAGGGCATTTGCATCGACTTATTTCCCCTACAGGTATATGAATATTCTTGATAATTACAATACTATTACCAGAGATACCCGTCTATTTAATATGAATTGGACTCACACGCTTTCCGATAGGTCATTTTATGAGCTTACAGTGGGAAAATTTACAACGATGGAACACAGTGCAGTTCAAGATCTCCACTGGAGCGAGTATCAGCAGAGATTGGATCTTGAACCAATTAACTACAATGTAGACAACACTAATATGGATGGGAATATTCAAATAACATACGGAGATGAATTTTATGATACTGGTTTTGCATCGGAGTGGTATGACATATCAAGTGAAAACACACGAATGGATCTAGATTGGACTGTTCATACGCAGTCTGGACATAAGTTGAAAACTGGTTTTGAGCACACGATTACAGATATTCAGGTTTTAGATATTGATGAACCATGGAGTGGTTCTTCAGGATTTGGTGCAAATTATGATAATTATAATGCAAAAACTTATTTTGGTGCTTTTTTTATTCAAGATAGGATTATTTTTGAAGGAATGACACTTAATTTGGGTCTTAGATCAGATTACTGGATACCAGGAAGATATGTCGAGGAAGCTATAGCCGATACATCTAACATTATTATAACCGAAGAGGCTCGTAGAATATTTGAAAATGAGACCTTTGAACTTCCATGGATTGGAGGCGACCCTTTTAAAATGAAAGCAAGAATTAGTCCTAGGTTTGGTATTTCACATCCAATTACCGATAATGATGTATTATATTTTTATTATGGTCATTTTTCACAGTTACCTACTTTTCAATATGTTTACGCTAAGATCAATTCAAAAGCACAGTCGACTTATCAGGTTTTTGGTAATCCAAACCTTAATCCAAAAACTACAGTGCAGTATGAGCTTGGTGTTAAACATCGTTTTAGTGAAGATCAGGTCTTAGAGTTAAAAGCGTATTGGAAAGATATGTTTGACTATGAAACATCTCAGACCATTAGACCATCTAATCCAAAATATGCTCACCTTAGTTTTAATATGTATTTTAATGCAGACTATGCTAGGTCAAGAGGAATAGAAGCGATTCTAAAAAGCAGATTATTTAGAAACTGGTATATAGATTTGAATTTTAATTATAGCATAGTAACAGGGAAGAGCTCATCGCCATTAGATAATTTACTTGTTCAGGCGGGTCAGCTATCAGAAAAACCTTTGGGTGAGAATTATATGAGTTGGGATAGACCTTTTCATTTTTTCACCAATCTTTCTTATTCACACCCAAGTAATTGGGGTGTTTCTGCAAGACTAGAATATGAATCTGGCCGGAGATATACACGATCAATACAGGATACTATAATATATATTGATGATATTGCATATTACGAAGGACCAAGAGAAGACAATCGTCCCTATGCATATCTAAGTGAAATAGCAAACAAGAATATTGATCTAAAATTTTATAAAACTTTTCAATTTCAAAAAATAAAATTAAAAAGTTATTTAGAGATTGAAAATGCATTGGATGGACGAATACCAAGGCGAATTAATCCTTACACTGGACTTGGCTATGGCCCTGGTGAGATATATGGTTATAGGTTGGCAAATAGTCCAAATCCAAATCTAGATCCGTCACGCTATAGGAAACCACGTTCTATGGAATTTGGAATACAGCTAATATTTTAATGAAAAAGAAAAATATACCACTTCTATTACTGACATTGATAATGCATTCTGTTGGTCTATCTCAGAATCTTTTTCCAATACTAGGTGGACAGAGGGCTGGGACCAGTGTTTTTACGTTCTTGAACATAGGAGTAAGTGC
>MDSW01203902.1_pt1 | contig 10138 bp, 4 predicted proteins | sample 811171 | NCBI WGS metagenome assembly MDSW01 (sample SAMN05326641, study PRJNA326480) | marine metagenome | isolation source: seawater | place: Atlantic Ocean: North West | collected 2012 | reverse complement strand
TTCAGGGGCTTCGAACACACGCCATGCGCGACTTCTATTGCCAATGCGGCAACTCGATCTTTTTTCGCAATACCCAGTGCCTGGTGTGTCGCCGCAGACTCGGCTTCGCGCCCGAGGCCGGCATCATGACCGCGCTCGACGCACTCGACGACGCGCGGTGGCAAGTGCCCGCCTCGGGTCGAATCGAGGGCCGCATCTATCGTCGCTGTCGGAACGACACCCAGTACGACGTCTGCAACTGGCTTATCCCGGCCGAGTCGACGCACCAATTCTGCCCGTCGTGCCGATTGACCCGCACCATTCCGGACCTTGATGCACCAAGACACATCGAACTCTGGAGCCGACTCGAGAACGCCAAGCGGCACCTGATCTTCAATCTGCATCAGCTGGGCCTGCCGATCGTGGGCCGTGACGCAGATCCCGATTTCGGCCTTGCTTTCGATTTCCTCGCCGACGCGGACGCCGAGACCGAGTTCACCGAGCCGCTGGCCGGGCGCGCGCAGGTCACCACCGGCCACGCCAATGGCGTGATCACGATCAACATCGCCGAGGCCGACGACGTGGCGCGGGCGCGCATGCGCGAGCAGATGGGCGAGCACTACCGCACCCTGATCGGTCATTTCCGTCACGAAATCGGGCACTACTACTGGGCACGGCTGATCGACGGCCGCGCCTGGATCGACGAATACCGCACGATGTTCGGCGACGAGCGCGCCGATTACAGCGCGTCTCTGCAGGCCCACTACGCCAACGGCGCGCCGCCCGACTGGCAGGATCGCTTCGTCACCCCCTATGCTTCGGCCCACCCCTGGGAGGACTGGGCCGAATCGTGGGCACACTATCTGCACATACGCGACACGCTGGACACCGCAACCGAGTACCAGCTCGTACGCTCACCGCCGTGGCAGCAGAATCCGCGCGACTTCGACGCCCTCATGCACCGATGGACACATCTGGCGATCGGCATGAACGCGGTCAACCGCAGCATGGGCCTGGCCGACGCCTACCCGTTCGTGCTCAATGCCGGCGCCCGCGCCAAGCTCGAGTTCATTCACCGCGTGATCGAGCCCTTCGAGACCGCCTGACCGACCGCGCCGACACCACGCGGGCAACACTGCATTCGGGCGCGCTGTCTTGAGCCCGCGCATTGTCGGCATGGCGCTGACCGGCACGGGCGTGCTCGTCCTCAGCCCGGACTCCATCCTGATCCGGCTGCTCGATGCCGACGTGGCGACGACGCTGTTCTGGCGCGGCATCGCCATGGCTATCGGCCTGGGCGGATTTCTTCTCGTGCGCGAGCGCGGGCGCACGACCGCCATCGCCGCACAGATACGCAGCCCGCTCGGCTGGGGGCTGGCCTTGCTGTTCGCGCTAAGCAATATCCTGTTTGTTTTCACCGTCGAGCACACGACCATTGCGGATACGCTCGGCTGCCTGGCCACCGCGTCGATCTTCGCTGCGCTGTTCAGCGTGATCTTTCTCGGCGAGCGCGCACCGCTGCGTACATGGATCGCGGCGGCCGCCATTGCCGGCGGCCTGCTCCTGATCGCACTCGGCGGTGCCGGCAGCGCGATCGGGCGTGTCAGCGGCATCGCGACGGCGATCGTGTTCGGGGCCACCTTCGTGGTCATGCGCGCTACCGGACGCGGCGACACCCTGCCGGGCCTAGCCCTGGGCGGCGCGCTGATCGCGGCGACCACGGCCGTATTCGCCGCGCCACTATCACTTTCCGCGACGGGATTCGCCGCACTCGCCGGCCTCGCCGTCGTGCTGCCCACCGCGTTCGCCCTGATCGGCCAGGGGCCGCGCTATCTGCCGGCGCCGGAGGTCAGCCTGCTGATTTGCTGGAAACGGTATTCGGCACCATCTGGGCCTGGCTGTGGCTTGCGGAAGTGCCGAGCCGGCCGACGCTGTTCGCCGTGGCCATCATTCTCGTCGCACTCGCATTGTTCTACTGGCGCGAGGCGGTTGCCGCGCGTCGCCTGCAGGGAATCGCCCCATGAGCCTGATCGACAACATCACCTTTCACACGCTCGGCCCGCTGCGTTATGCGGTACGCGAGGCCGGCAATCCCGAGGGCGAACCGGTCCTGCTGTTGCACGGCCTCATGGATACGGGCGCTGGGTTCGACGCCCTGGTGGCCGCGATCGAGAACCGATCGCCCGCACGCTTTCGTTTCATCGCGCCGGACTGGCGCGGTCACGGCGCCACCGAGGCGATACACGACAGCTACTGGTTTCCCGACTATCTGCTGGATCTCGAACGCCTGCTCGACAAGCTGACCGGCCGCGGCAGCGCCAACCCGGTCACGCTCGTTGCACACAGCATGGGCGGACAGATCGCAAGCCTCTATGCCGGCACCCGGCCCGAACGCGTGGCACGCCTGATCACGCTCGACAGCCTGAACGTGCCCGACAGCGACCCGGCGAACGTGCCCGGCCGCTATCGCGGCTGGCTCGACGCCCATGCCAACCCGCCAGCCACGAAGGTCTACGAGGATCTCGAAACCGCGATCTCGCGCATCGGCCGTCGCTACCCCGAGCTGAGCGCCGAACAGACCGATTTTCTCGCACGCCAATGGACGGCCGAGGAGAACGAGACGGGACGCCGGCAGATGCGCGTCGATCCCTGGCACCGGGTCGCATTGCCCTACGCGTTTCGCGCCAGCGAGGCGATGGCGCTCTGGCGTGAAGTCACGGCGGCGGTGCTGTGTATCGACGGGGGCGACTCGCCGGCACGCTATTTCTGCGACGACGCGGAAATGCAGCGACGCCGCGCCTGTTTCGCGAACGTCACGCGCGTGGTGGTCGACGGATGCGGCCATATGCTGCACCTGCAGAAACCCGAGGCCGTGGCCGCCGAAATCTGCGCGTTTGTCGACGCACATCCCTGAGCGGCGCCGCTGCCGCCCCAGCACGGCGCGGTTTGCCGGGGCTCCGCGCTTGGCCTAGGCTGCGGTTAAAGTCCGATGCAGGCCGGTTTGGCCCGGCCCTGGAGCCTTGTCATGACCGCAATCGTCTGGATCGTCGTGTTCCTTGGCGCATTCGTCGCGCTGGCCTACAACCGCGTGGGGCTCAAGACCGCCACGGCCGTAACCGCCCTGCTGCTGGCCGCCTGCACGCTCACCAGCACCGGCTGGGCCGGAGGCCTCTTGCTCTGGCTGGCGTTTCTCGCCGTCGCGGTTCCACTCAACGTGACCGCGATACGCCGGCCCTACATCACGCGTCCGGTGCTCGATATCTTTCGCAAGGTACTGCCGACGCTCTCGGCCACCGAACGCACCGCGCTGGATGCCGGCACGGTCTGGTGGGAAGGCGAGATGTTCTCTGGCGCGCCGAACTGGCGTCGGCTCGAGCGCCTGCCCGCGGCCGAACTTTCCGCAGAAGAACAGGCGTTTCTCGACGGCCCGGTCCAGCAGCTGCTGGACCTGTGCGACGAATGGCAGATCACCCACGAAGACGCCGATCTTTCGCCCGAGGCCTGGCAGTTCATCAAGGAAAACCGTTTCTGGGGCATGATCATCCCCAAGCGCTATCGCGGGCTGGAATTCTCGGCGTATGCGCATTCCTGCGTGCTGGCCAAGGTCGGTAGCGGTCCGGCCGGGGGCACCGTCGGGCCGATCGTCGCAGTGCCCAACTCGCTGGGGCCGGCCGAACTGCTGATGCACTACGGGACCGAATCGCAGAAAGACCACTACCTGCCGCGACTCGCCGTGGGCGACGAAATTCCCTGTTTCGGTTTGACCAGCCCCCATGCGGGCTCCGACGCGGGCGCGATTCCCGACCGGGGCGTCGTCTGCAGGGGCGAATGGAACGGCGAAGAGATCCTGGGCATGAAACTCACCTGGGAGAAACGCTATATCACGCTCGCGCCGGTAGCGACCGTGCTCGGGCTGGCCTTCAAGATGTACGACCCGGACGGACTGCTCGGCGGCGAGACCGAACTCGGGGTGACCTGTGCACTGGTTCCAACCGACACCCCCGGCGTGCATAGCGGGCGCCGGCATTTCCCCGCCAGCGCGCCGTTCCAGAACGGTCCGACCTGGGGTACCGACGTGTTCGTGCCGCTCGACACCATCATCGGCGGCCCGGACATGATCGGCCAGGGCTGGCGGATGCTCATGGAGTGTCTGTCGGTCGGCCGTTCCATCTCGTTGCCGTCCGGCTCGACCGGCGATGCGATCTCCAACGCGCGCCTGACCGGCGCCTATGCGGTCGTGCGCCGTCAGTTCAATGTCTCGATCGGCGCGTTCGAGGGCATTCAGGAAGCCCTCGCACGGATTGGCGGCAAGACCTATGCCTGCGAATCCGTGCGCCGGTTCACATCGAACGCGGTCGATCTGGGCGAAAAACCGTCCGTGGCCTCCGCGATCGCCAAGTATCACGTCACCACCATGGCCCAGGACGTCGCCAAGGATGCAATGGATGTCCACGCCGGCAAGGCCGTCATGCTCGGGCCCGGCAATCCGGTAGCACGCAGCTTCCAGGCCGCGCCGGTCAACATCACCGTCGAAGGCGCCAACATCCTCACGCGCAGCATGATGATCTACGGCCAGGGCGCGATCCGCTGTCATCCCTACGTGCTCGACGAAATCGAGGCCGCCAACAACCCGGATCGCGACGCCGCGCTCGCCGATTTCGACGACATCTTCTACAGCCACATCGGCCATGACCTTGCCGCCGCGGCACGATCGCTCGTCATGGGGTTCACCGGCGGTCGCGGCACGACCGCGGGCAAGGTCGCCGAACTGGCGCCTTATTACCGCGCCATGAATCGCTACTCGGCCAACCTCGCCCTGCTTTCGGATATCGCAATGGCCACGCTGGGCGGCAGCCTGAAGTTTCGGGAAGCGCTGTCCGCACGTCTGGGCGACGTGCTGTCCCAGCTATATATCGCCAGCGCCACACTCAAACGGTACGCCGAAGACGGCGCCCACGCTGAGGACCTGCCGCTGGTGGAATGGGTGTGCGAAGACGCCTTTGCCACCATCGAATCACGCATGGCGGGCGTGATCCGGCACCTGCCGAACCGGCCCGCCGCCTGGCTCGCGGGCTTTCTCATATTCCCGCTCGGCCTGCATGCGCGCGTGCCTGGCGACGCGCTTGGTCAGCGCATCGCGCAGCTGTTGCAGACGCCCGGCAAGATCCGCGATCGCCTGACACCCCGCTGCTATATCTCGCAGAACGAATCCGAAGGTATCGCCCTGTTCGAGCGCGCCATGCAGGCCACGATCGGCTGCTCGGATCTCCTCGGGAAAATGACCAAAGCCCGCAAGGACGGCCGCATCACCGCCGACCACCCCCGCGATCAGATCGAGCAAGCGCTGGCGGCCCATGTGTTCGACGAAAGCGAGACCGAACGCATGCGCGAACTCTACGCGCTGCAGATGGCCGTCATAAGCGTGGATGATTTCGATCCCGCCGAAATGCGGTCCGTGCGCAAGAAAAACAACGACGACAGCTCCCGCGCCGCCTGATAAAAGCAGGGTTACGCGATTTCGCCCCGCGGCATCAGGCCGCGGAATCGATCGTGAATCAACGTCTTGGCGGGCCTTTCGAAAAAACGTCTGAACCATGTCGCGAAAGCCGCTATCGCGAACGAGTTTGCGCGCAGCGACGCCTACACAAGCGCATCGTCGCATCAATGGCGTTCGTGATGCCGACCGCGGCAGTGAACCGATGGCGGGGTTTTGCCGGGAAAACCGTCCCGAAAACCCTGTAATTACGGGCCGCCGGACACCCAGCGAGACCTCCCTGCCCGATTGCTGCAATGCGACAGATTCCCATTGCATTCAATATTTTTGCCCGGCACGTGTGGCGTGCAGTTCGAATCTCGTTTATTGTCACTTACGGGGCATTCTAAAAAGAACGCGTGTCGCAATTGACACGCCACACAGCAAGGGAGACAAAGCCGTGCTATCGATGCATTTTTCTCGGATGCGTTGTGCCGATTCTGCTCAGAATTCGGACACCATAACGCTCGCCCGCGCCTACACCGCGCGCCATCCGCGCTCCGGCCGCCTCGCGGTCGCAGCACTTCTCATCGCGGCAGCGGCCGTTCTGCCCGCCTGTTCCAGCGGCGGCGGCGGCGACAATGGTGAGCCGAACCCGCGTGACGAAGTCACCGTAACCGGGCTGAACTTCACCTACCCGTTCAACGGCCAACAGGACGTCGTACTCACCAGCCTGATGGTGGTCAATTTCGATGGTCCGGTCTCCGGCGACGCCGACGGCGCGCTTGAACTGCGTATCAATGGGCAGACGGCCGAACCGGCGTTGACCGTCGTCAAGGACGAAGATCAGCCCAATATTCTGCGCCTGAACCCCGCCCGCGATCTGCGGCCGGACCAGACGTATTCTGTGGTCGCCACCCGCGAGATTTCCGGCGGCAGCAAAAGCTTCGCTGCGGGCGACACGCTGTTCAGCTTTACCACACGGCCGGCCGAAGGCCGTCCGGCGGACAGCGACAATCTCGAAGTCGTAAGCACGACCCCGGGCGAAATCAACCCGGTGACCAAACGCACCAGCATCGTCACCGAGTTCAGCACCTTCCGCGTCATTCTCAACGAGCCGGTCGACCCGGCCACGGTGAATGCGGATACCTTTACCCTGACCGGCGACGACGGCCCGGTCGAGGGTCGTATTACCGCGCTTGGCCGCTACCTGGTGTTCGACCCGGTCAACGACCTGCCTGCCGGTGATTACACGATTCGCCTGGCGGATTCGATTACCTCGCAGTTCGGCAAGACCCTGGCAAGCGCCTATAGCGCCACACGCAGCGTCGTCGACCCAGGCGAGCTGATCAAGGCAAATCTGGTGCTTACGCCGACCGCCGACGACGTGTCCCAGCTGCCCGACAACGAGCTCACCGGGCTGGCCATCAACAACATCAATATCCAGTCGCAGCTGATCGCTTCCAACGACCAGCCTGCCAGCCCCTCGCCGCAGCGCGGCACGGTGCAGACCGAGCTGCCGAAATCCGGTGCGCAGGGCTTTGGCGATGTCATTCCCGCTACCATCCGGGCAGGCCAGAAGATTCAGCTGACCGGCCTGAACCTCGTGCTCAATGGCGACGTCCAGACCTCGATCAACCCGAGTGGCCCGATCGACGTCAACTTCATTAACGATGTCGACGTCAGCCTGATGTCGAACGACTACCGCAATATCGAAACGCCCACGGCCGTGCGCCTGCGTTTCGATCTGGGTATCGGCACGCTCATCACTGCCGCGGCCGGCAGCCAGTCGGCGATTGTCCAGTCGCTGGCCAACGGCGTATTCAACCAGAGCGCGCTCAACATTCAGCTCGCCGGCCTGGCCACGCCCATGGAAAACGGCGATCTCAAGATCGCGACCGTCGGCACGTTCCCGATCAACGTCAACCGCACCGACAACGCAACCGTCGATGTGGCCCTCACCCTGTTGCTGCCCAACGAGGCATTCGAGGATCAGGACGAACTGCTCGCCGATACCATCAGCCCGACCGTAACGGCCCAGTCGCCCAGCGCCTGTCTGTATGCATTCGGTTCGCCGCTCTACAACGCCTTCTATACCGGCGCGCCGCCGACGGCCTTCCCGGAGTCGTTCTGCACGAACTTCCGCAGGGGTGGCAACGGCCAACCCCTGCCGCCAACGCAAGGCGGGGGTCTGGGTGTCTCGGTCAACAGCTTCCCGATCGAGTCCAGCCCGGCGATCACATTCAGCGAGCCGCTGAATCCGGAAACCGTGAACGCCGACAGCATTCAGTTCACGGCCAATGGCACCACGGTGCCGGCAACTTACCGTGTTGAAGGCTTTAGCGTCGTCATTGATCCGGTCAACCTGCTTGAACCGAGCACCCAGTACCAGATCACGCTCAACAGCCCCAACGCGATTGAAGACCTCGCCGGCAATGCGGTGAGTTTCGAAAACACGCTCGGCCCGGGCCGCACCATCACGTTCACCACCGAACCCCAGGTCAACACCAGCCTGACGCCGCCGCTGCTCGGCACCCTATCGCCGGGCATTCCCTGTGCGCTCGAGGGCGGTAACTTCCAGACCGAAGCCAACGGTGACACCGCCGGCCATTGCGTCGGCGACAACCCCGGCGACGATTCCGAATCCACCAACTTCCCGGTATTCGAAAACCCGGCCAATGTCGCGATCGACGGCTTCTTCTCGACCTTCGTGAGAACCGACTCGATCGTTCTGGCGGATGGTTGTCTTATCAACGGTAACGGGTCGGCGAACAATGTCGGCAACGCGACGATCGCCATCCAGGAAATGGATGGCACCCAGTGTGTCGGCGTCGTTCCCGGCGAACTCGCGTTCGGTAACAGCACCGGCACGAGCAATGATCTGGGTACTGCGGGTGAAGGTATCTATACGCGCTCGTTCTCGTTCCGTCCGAGTTCGCCCTTCGAACAGGGCAAACGCTACTGGACGGTCATCTGCGGCACGGATGGCGGCGCCTGCACCAGCCAGATCACCGGTGTCGACGGCAGTGCGTTGAATACCGATCCGCTCAACGGAACAGGCTCTACCGCACAATCGGCCGCGGCGAACCCCGCTGGTGGACCGACCATCGTAATGCCGTTCGATGCAGTGGCACCGACGCAGAGCTACTACGCCAATCAGTTCACCCTGCCCGAGGCGGATACCAACGGTAACGGCCAATTCGACGAGGACGATACAGGTCCGTCCGAAATCGCACAGCCCGGCAACCGATCGATTGTGGACCTGAGCACGGGCGGCAACTCGCTGGGTCAGTATCAGACCTATCTGTCGCTAACCCGCCCGATCATCATCGGCGAGTCGGTGGACAGCTGTACCGACGATCTGGGCAACTTCTCCGACGAGACGCTATCGGTCGAAACGGATGCCTGTATCAAGGTCGCGTTGTTGCCGGGCGGTGTGAACTCGCTGACAAGTATCAACCTGGGCGCCGAAGTCGTCAGCAATCTGCTGAGTGGTCTCGGCGAACCGACCAGCCCGGTAGCCGATATCCCCATTCTCGGCCCGATCCTGGGCGGGCTTGGCGCCACGTTGGGCGAAGTCACCGGCGCGTTGCTTGATCAGGAAAACGGCCTGCTGCCGAACCTGCTAGACGGGTTGGGCCTGGGGGATGTGGACCAGCCGCTGCAAACCGGCCGTATTCTGCTGCGCTTCCCGAATGACGCGGATGCCGAAGATGGCGTGGCCCAGTCCGGCTATATCGTCGAGAAATGCTCCGGCACGCTCGCGGGGCGCTCGTATGACTACGAGCCCTGCTTCGTGGCTAATCTCGACCTGATCGCCAACGCGCCGGATGCACAGGTGCTGTCTGTCGACCAGCAATCGTTCACTACCGGCATCGTCGGTCCGGTCACGTTCGAGCAGAACGGCCGCCTGGTGATTTCGCTGAAGAACCTGGACGACATCACGCTGAATGCCACCGCGGTGATCCTGCCTGCACAGGCGACAATCGCGCAGGGCAACCTGAACTTCCAGCTGGTTGGCTCGCCCACCCACGGCGGTCGGGAGTTCCCGGACCGCTAGTTTCTAGCGCTCGATAACTGGTCCCGGCCGCGGGGAGCGGCCGGGATCCGGATTCTCTAAAAGACAAAGGTAACAAGGAGAAGGGAGATGATTCAGGACAACATGTCCGTACGTCGTGCGCTGGGGAAGCGAGCGGCCGTTGCGATTCTGGGGTGCGCCAGCCTGTTTGCCGCGGGCAGCGCCCTCGCTCAAGGCCAGATGCGCGGCGACGATTCGTCCGATACCGTAGAGGACAAGGGCAGCCTGCTACACCAGGTCTTTGAATATACGAAGAACAACAGCTATTTCCGTGTCGGCGTACTGCACTTCCAGTACTACGGCACCAGCTCACGACTCAAGGTCGAAAACGCCCAGGGCCTGGCAGCCCAGGGCTTCGGGTCCGGTGAAAGCCGCCTGGACCACACGGGCTCGTCCACCGGCAACCTCACCACGCTCGGCGGCACCTTCGGTATGTATATTCCGAAGACCGGCAAGCATCTGGCCATGGAAGTCACACTCGCGCCGCCGCTCAAGCTGGACTTCGAAGTCAGCAAGAATGCGATCGACGAATCGCTCGCGCCCGAAACGAATGGCGGCCTGCAAACAGGGATTCCACCGCTGGGTCAGTCCATCGGTACCCTCAAGGC
>MDSW01153739.1_pt1 | contig 10138 bp, 11 predicted proteins | sample 811171 | NCBI WGS metagenome assembly MDSW01 (sample SAMN05326641, study PRJNA326480) | marine metagenome | isolation source: seawater | place: Atlantic Ocean: North West | collected 2012 | reverse complement strand
ACCTGCGACCCTCTGGTCCCAAACCAGATGCGCTACCAGGCTGCGCTACGCCCCGATTGCTGTACTAATACAGCAGATAAATTGAAATTCAAAGTATATTAATGAGGATTTTTAAGAAAAAATTAACAAATTAATATATAAGTATGACTTATGATTGTCACTTGTCCTAATTGTAATAAAAAATTTAATTTAGATGAAAATCTTATTCCTGAAAAAGGTAGATTATTACAATGCAGCAATTGTGATCATAAATGGCACTACATAATTCAAAAAAAAGTAAAAAAAATACTAGAGAAAGATAATCAAACTAAAAATATTAAAAAAGTCACAAATATTAGTTATAAAAAAAATTTTCAGAGATCTCAATTAGGAGAATTAAATAATAATAACCATAAAAAATTTAAAAATAACATTAAAAATAAAAACCAGAATACAGAAAGTCAAAATAAAAAATTATCTTTAGGAATTATCTTAAGTAATATTTTAATAATATTTATTACATTTATTGCTTTGATTTTAGTTTTAGATACTTTTAAAAACTATATTTCTAATTATTTACCCATATTAATTCCATTGTTAGATAATTTATATTTATCTGTTTTTGATTTAATTTCTTTTATAAAAGATTTATTTAATTAATATGATAAAAAATGTAACAAGACCGTTTAAATGGTTTTTTAAACTTGAAGCTTCAAGTGGTTTAGTTTTACTATTTAGCGCAATAGTGGCTTTAGTTATTAGCAATTCAGATCTATCAGACTTTTACTTTAATAGCTTGGATAAATATATTTTTATTGGTATCAACAACTTTGGTTTAAAGCTTAGCTTGCTACATTGGATTAATGACGCCTTAATGGCAATATTTTTTTTCTTTGTAACATTAGAAATTAAAAGAGAATTTTTACAAGGTGAATTGTCTAATGTTAAACAGGCAATGCTACCAATAATTGCTGCTATTGGAGGAATGGTTGTTCCAGCTTTAATTTATATTTTTATTAATTTTGGCGATAGAGAAACATTAAATGGTTGGGCAATTCCTTCTGCTACTGACATAGCTTTTTCATTAGGAGTTCTTTCACTTTTGGGAAAAAGAGTGCCACTTTCTTTAAAAGTTTTTTTAACAGCTCTTGCAATTATAGATGATCTTGGCGCAATAGTAATAATTGCATTATTTTACTCTGGTGATCTTAGTATAAAGTATTTATGCCTAATGCTGTTAGCTTTCTTAGTTCTGTTAGTAATCAATAAGTTTAATATAAAAAAATTTCTTCCTTATTTAGTTGTTGGAATTTTTCTCTGGGACTTTACACATAATTCAGGCATACACGCTACTATTGCCGGGGTTTTACTGGCAATGACAATACCTCATAGAAATAATGATAAAGATTTTTCTTTACTAATTAAGATTGAACACGCAATTAGCCCTTACGTTGCTTTTGGTATCATGCCATTATTTGCTTTTGCTAATGCCGGTGTATCTTTGGAAGGATTAACAATTTCTTCATTATTAGACAAAGTTCCATTAGGTATAGTTTTAGGATTATTTCTTGGTAAACAAATAGGTGTTTTTGTTTTTTCATATATCTCTATAAAACTTAAGGTGGCACAAATGCCTAATAATTCAAATTGGTTTAATTTCTATGGAGTAGGAATTTTGACTGGTATTGGATTTACTATGAGTTTATTTGTTGGAAACTTAGCATTTGTTGAAAATATGCAATATATGGATGGTGTTAAGATAGGGGTATTAACTGGTTCATTATTATCCACTTTATTTGGATATTTTTTAATTCTATTTACACCTAATAAATAATTAACTCTATGAAAAGAATTTTATTAATTGGTATAGCTATAACAATGTTTTTATTCAAAAATATTTCATCAGCAAATTATGATAAAATTTTTTATGATTTTAAAATCGATAGTATAACTGGACAAGTAATTGATTTTAAAGATTATAAGGGTAAAGCAATACTTCTAGTTAATACAGCTAGTTATTGTGGATTTACTAAACAATATAATGATCTACAAGAATTATGGGATATATATAAGTCTAAAGGACTGATAGTACTAGCAATACCATCAAATTCATTTAATCAAGAAAAAAGTAATAATGAAGACGTAAAGAAATTCTGTGAAGTTAATTTTAATATAAATTTTCCTATTGCAACAATAACCGATGTAAAAGGAACTAATTCTCATGAAATCTTCAAATGGGCAAAAAATAATTATGGTAATTCAGCTGTTCCAAAATGGAATTTTCATAAAATTTTAATCAACAAGAAAGGTAAAGTTGAAGCAACATTTACACCCTTTACAAATCCTTTATCAAAAAAATTAATTTCAAAATTAGAAAAAATTTTATAATTCTAACGTTAATCCATCGTGCGCAGGAATAATATTTTTTGGTAAAAGTTTTTTAAGTTGATTATAATCTAATACAGGAGACAAATTAGATAAAATAGCAGTTTTTGGATTAAATTTTTTTATAAAAAATAACGATTTTTCTAAATTGAAATGCGATGGATGATAATTATACCATAAGCAATCTATAATTAAATATTTTAAACTTTTAAAGTGAGCAAAATCTTTTTTATAAATATCACTTACATCAGTAATATATGCTAATTTTTTATCAATTATAAAACAATTTGATTTAACATTACCGTGCTCAACTTGAATTGTTTGAACTTTAATGTTTCTATTATTATGCATAATAAGGAAATTTTTTTTAAGTTTATTAAATTTTAAAGTAGCTGGGTATTCTTTTGAATATTTTTGAAAACAGTAGGAAAAACTTTTCTTTAAAAATTTTGCAGTAGTTTTGTCTGCAAATATATTAATTTGCTTATCACTATTCAAAAAAAAAGCTCTTAGATCATTTATGCCATGAGTCTGATCGGCATGCATGTGAGAGTAGAACACTTTGCTAATTTTTTTTATCTTATGACGTAATAATTGATGACGTAAGTCAGGAGATGAATCAATTAAAATATTTTCATTAGATGTTTTAATTAATGCAGAACATCTGGTTCTATAATTTTTTTTATTTTTAGGATCACAATTTCCAAAAAAACCATCTGGTCTAGGTACACCCATAGAACTTCCACAACCAAGTATTATAAATTTAATTTTCATATTTTGGAAAACAAATTATAGAAATTGTTACTGGTAATTTTTTCAAGTTCATTAAAATCAACTGACTTTAATTGAGAAAGTTTCTCAAGTGTATATCGAATAAATGATGGTTCATTTTTTTTACCCCTCATAGGTATAGGCGCTAAAAATGGACTATCTGTCTCAATTAAAATTTTATTATTATCTATAAATTTAAATGTTTCTTGAAGATCTAAACTGTTTTTAAAGGTAATTATTCCACTTGCTGAAAAATAAGCGTTTAAATCCATTAATTTTTTGGCAAATTCTTTTGAACCTGTAAAGCAGTGCATTAAAATTTTTAAATCTCTATTTTTATATTCATTTAAAATTTCAAAAGTTTCTTTTTCAGCACTTCTTGAATGAACTATTAAAGGATAATTTAAAGATATTGATGCTTCTATATGTTTGATAAAACTATTTATTTGATCATTTTTTTTGCTATTCTCATAATAGAAGTCTAGTCCAGTTTCTCCTATACCAATAATTTTCTTATAATTGATAGCACTATCAATTAAATATTTAGAACTTATTTTATCTTTACTAGTTTCATGTGGATGAATGCCTACTGTACCAAATATTATTTTATCAATTTCAACAATTTTTTTTATATTTTCAAAACTTTTTAAACTAGTAGATATTGTTAAAATTTTTTTTAATCCTATTTTTTTAGATCTTTCAATGACTTCATTAATATTTGAAAATAAAGGTTCATGGTCTAAATGACAATGTGAATCTATCATTTTTCTATTTTTTTAAATAAAATACCTAATTTGTTAATTTTATTTCCTTCTTTTAAAATTTCATTATTATTTAATGAAGAAAAATTTATTTCGTTTTCTTGAATATTGAATGTTTTTAATACTTTAAGAGATGTTTGTGGTGTTACAGGATATAAAAGTATTGAAATTTTTCTAATCAACTCAATTGCTGTGTAAACAATTGTAGAAAGTCTTAATTTATCTTCCTTTTTTTTCCAAGGTTCTTGATCATTAAAATATTTATTTGATGCAAAAAGAGCATCAACGATAAAATTCATATATTGATTGATGTCTTGATTATCAACAAACGATCTAATTTTATCCAATTTTGTAATAGAATTAAGAATAAATAAATCATCATTATTAAATTCATGTTTTGGCACAGTCAGTGAACAATTTTTTTCAGCAAAAGAAAATACTCTTTGACACAAGTTTCCATAATTATTTGCTAGATCACTATTGATACAATTCTCAAGTTTTTCTTCGGAGATGTTTCCATCATTTCCAAATGATACTTCTTTTAAGAGGTAGAATCTTAAGGGATCCAATCCATAAGTATTAATAATTTCTAAAGGATCTAAAATATTCCCTTTTGATTTAGACATTTTTTCATCACCTGAAAGAATCCATCCATGTCCATAAACTCTTTTTGGAGGCTTTATATTTGCTGCTAATAAAAATGCAGGCCAATATATTGCGTGAAATCTTAATATATCTTTGCCAATTATGTGAAGATCTGCAGGCCAAAAATTTTTGAATAAATTATTATTTTCATCAGGATATTTTAATGAACTTAAATAATTTGTTAGAGCATCTAACCAAACATAAACTACGTGTTTATCATCGTTTGGGACTTTAATGCCCCAAGAAAAAGTTTTTCTACTTACTGATAAATCTTTTAATCCACTTTTAACAAAACTAATAACTTCATTTTTTCTACTCTCAGGAAGAATAAAATTTTTATTTTTTTTATAGAATTCTAACAATGGTTTTTCCCATTTGGATAATTTGAAAAAAAAAGACTCTTCCTCAACCCATTCGACAAAAGATCCTGAAGATTTAGCAATCTTTGTTCCATTTCTTTCCTCCACTTCATTCTCATTGTAAAAAGCTTCATCAGATACTGAGTACCATCCAGAGTATTTAGAAAGATAAATTTGCTTATTATTAACAAGAATATTCCATAAATTTTTAACAGATTTTTTATGTCTATCTTCAGTTGTTCTTATAAAGTCTGTATTAGACAGGTTTAAAGTTTTTGTTAAATTTTCAAAAGTCTTACTAATCTCATCACAAAATGACTTTGGATCTTTTTTTTGTTTTTCAGCAGCTCTTTGAATTTTTAAACCGTGTTCATCTGTTCCAGTCAAAAAGTAAACATTATATCCATCAATTTTTTTAAAACGTGCAAAAAAATCTGCAATTATACTTGTGTAAGCATGACCCATATGAGGTTTTGCGGATGGGTAATATATAGGAGTCGTTATATAATAATTTTTATTCATTTAATAACTCATTCTTAAATTCTAAAAAAAAAGTTTCGTGATCAAGATTAAATTTTTTGATATTTGATAATTTTGAATAATAATATTTTTTCACTTTGTAAGAAATTTTTTTTGTTATGTTTATATGATTATAAAAAAATAATTCAATAATGTAGTTTATGTTCTCATTTACAAAATTATGTTTATTATAATATTTATTTTCAATAATAATTTTAACTAAATCATTTATATTAATTTTATTAATTGAAAGATCATTTTCTCTTAAATAAATTATTAAAGATATCAAAAATTTTGGTGTAGAGTAGTAATTTTTAAAAGTATCATCAATATATTCATAAATATCTTCGTCAAAATAATTATCTATAATCAATTTAGTATCTTCCAATTTTAATTTTATTTTGTACTCCAAACATCTAGATTTAATTGTATCAATAATATTCATTTCTGAATTAAAAATTAAAAAAAAATAAACATTGAAATTTGGCTCCTCCAAAGCTTTTAATAAGGCGTTTGAAGAATTAATATTAAGAAATTCAGCATCATCAATAATTATAAATTTTGATTTATTATTAAATGAAGATTGATTAATAAATTTTAAAATTTTTCTTACTTGGTTTATTTCGATATTTTTTTTATCATCTTTTTTTTTTATAGTTAATATATTTGAATGTGTTTCAATATTTATTAATTTTTTTGACTTTTCGTCATCAAAAATATTATACAGAAGGTTTTTTATTATTAATGACTTACCTATACCTTTTTTTCCAGATAAAAGTATCTTTTTGGGAAGTTTATCTTTTTTATAAAGTGATATAAAATTATTTAAAATAAATTTATGTCCTATTAAATTATCTTTAGACATTTTAAAATATTTTATCTAGTTTATTAATTATAATCTTTTCAACATCTTTAATATTTATTTTATTTGAGTCTATAATTATATAATTTTTATTATTTTTTGATATTTTGTAATAACCTCTTTGTACCTTTGAATAAAAATTTAATTTAAATTTATCATACCTATCTAATTTAATTCTTTTTCTTAATCTTGATTTTAAATTTTTTATATTTACAGTGCTTAAAAAGGTAATATCTGGCTTAAAATCTCCAATAATTAATTTGTTTAATGATCTAATGATTTTTAAATCTATATTCATGCCATAATGTTGATAAGCAATTGTTGAATCAGAAAAGCGATCGATTAATATAATTTTTTTTTTATAATATCTTTTTATTATTTTCTCAAAGATTTCGGATCTTGCGGCGTAAAATAGCATTAAATCTGTTTTATTATTTAATTTTAATTTTTGATCAAGAAGTAGTTTACGAATTTTTTCTGAAAAAGTAATACCACCTGGTTCTCTCAATTTTATAAAACTTTTATTTCTTTTTTTTAAATAATTAACAGCGATATTTAGGTTTGTTGATTTTCCTGAAGCCTCAATACCTTCAAATGTAATAACTGGATATTTAGACATCGCCCCATATAAGATAATTTACTGAAGTTAACAATCTAGTAATTATATTCTGTCTCTTTATATTTTCAGAAGCTAATAAATCATAAGAACCTATATTCTCATCTTTATAAAAAATATCTAATTTTGCTATTTTTTCATTTTTATTTACTGGTGCTGATATAGGGCCATCATAAGTAACTTTTACCTTCAGGTATTTTTTTTTAGTTTTAGGTATTGTTTCATAAATGTCATTTTTAACGAAAGCTTTAACTTCTCTCTTTTTTCCTTGCCAAACTTCTATAGTAGTAAAAGTTTTATTTTTTTCTGCAATTTTGATAGTGTCAAACTTTGTTAATCCCCAAGTTAATAATTTTAGTGACTGTTTAGATCTATCATTTTTAGTATTAAAACCACTAGCAACAGCTATTAATCTTCTTCCTTTTCTTTTTATTGATGAAGCTAAAGAATATTTTTCATAAGCAAGATATCCAGTTTTAATACCATCAACACCTATATTTTTATATAAAAGTGGATTTCTGTTACCCTGTTTTATAGGATCTCCTCCAGTTCTATCCCATGTAAATTCTTTTTCCTTAAAGTATTTGTAATAATCTGGATAATTTTTAATTAAATAATGTGACATAATTAAAATATCTCTTACTGTTGAAATATTGTTAGGTGAATTAATTCCTGATGAATTAGAAAAATTTGTATTTAACATTCCAATTTCAGCGGCCTTTTCATTCATTAATATTGCAAACTCTTCTTCCGATCCAGCAATACCTTCAGCTAAAGCTATACATGCATCATTGCCAGAAGATATAATTATTCCTTTAAGTAAATTTTCAACAGTAATTTCGTCACCGACCATAATAAACATTGATGAATATCCAGATTCTGCAAGTCTCCAAGCATTTTCAGATACAATAAATTTATCATCTAAAGATATTTCATCTTTTTTTAACAAATCAAAAGCTATTATTGATGTCATTATTTTGGTCATAGAGGCTGGAAAAATTATACGATCAGCATCTTTTTCATATAAAATTTTTCCTGATAGAAAATCCTGTAATATTACTGTTCTAGCTTTAATATCAAAATTTGCATAAACTTTAGAGGAACTAAATAAAATTAACAAAAATAATAAATTTTTAAATAATTTATTCATAACTTTATAATCTCAATATTTTCAAAATTTAATTTAATAATATCAGTATATTCACTTTTTATAGAATCCAAATTATAAAATGGTCCTTTATAAACTCTATAGCTATTTTTTGACAATTTTATAACTTTAACACTAGAAATATTATATTCGTTCTGAAGCCTTTCTTTTAATAAATTGGCCGAATCTTCAAAATATAGATCGGCTATTTTTATAATATAGCTAAAATTTTCTTTTGATTTAGAATAAATTTTTTTTGATTCATTTTTACCCTTATCAATAGAAATATTTTTTATCATAATCCCTTCAACAGGAGCTTTGTTTGCAACTTCCTTTTCCTCATCAAAGGTTTTTGCTTTTCCAATAATAAAGGAATTTTTTTGATTTAAAGTTTTGATTTGAATGTAAGGTTCATTTAAATCTATATTTAAATCTTCAGCTATTCTTTTAGAAATTACAGAATTATAAAAAAAGGGATATTTTGCATTTTTACCAACTTTTGCTACTAAATATTTTCCATTTAACATATTGGTTATTCTAACAGGAGTTTCTTTTTCTAAAAAAGTATTAAAAACTAATAGAGATCTATCATTTAACTTTTTATCAACATATTTCTTTTTGTATAAACTTTCATCATAAACAAGTGCAAAACCTTTATTTTGATAATTTTTAAATTTTTTTGAGTAATTAATTTTAGTAGACTCAGTGCAAGATAACAAAAATATAAAAAAAATAATTTTATAGTTCATTTTTAAATTTATCTTTTAACGTGCATACGGCAAGTGCAAATCTTAAAGATCTATTCCATTTTAAAATTAATTTGTAATTATCAAAAATAATATATGCTGGTGACAATTTATCTGGATTTTCAACTATTTCAGCATCAGGAGTAATTATTGCAGCATTTAAGTTGCTATAAGTATTTAAAAAATTAGAGTCATTTATATATTTTTTTAAATAATTTACTTTTTTCACACTATGTATTTTTTTTGCAGAAACATTTAGATATATATCTGGTACAAAAGATTTAAGATTAACTTTAAAAAAACATGGATTAGAATTATCCCAACCTAATTCATTTAAATAGTTGGCAGCTGAAGCAAATGAGTCTTCAGTTTTTTTTAGACTAATTTTTTTATCATTATCAAAATCAATTGCATAATCTTTAATTGTTGTTGGCATAAACTGAAAATTACCAAAAGCACCTGCCCATGAACCATATAATGTATCTGGGTCTACTATTTTATTATCTATTAATTTTAGAAGAGTTATTAATTCATTTGTAAAGAATTCACTTCTCCTTTTATCAAAACTTAATGTTGCTAAAGATGAAATTATGTCCATTTTCCCTAAATAGTTTCCAAAATTTGTCTCAATACCCATTAAAGATAATAATAAATTTTTATCAACTTTATACTTTTTCGAAATTGTATTTATTTTGTTAATGTTGGTGTTATAAATTTTTTTTCCAATTTTTATTTTTTTGTTTGAAGTTCTTTTTGAGATATATGTTTTTGTATCTTCATAGAATTCTGGTTGATATCTATCATATTTAATTACATCAGGTAAAAATTTACTTTTGTTTATATGATCCTTTAGTGTTTTTGAACTTACACCTTGACTTATAGCATATTTTTTAAAATTAATTTTCCATTTATCAAAATTCTCATTTGCAATCGCGAAGTTTAAATGAGTTGTTATCAAAATAATAAATAAAGTATGTTTAATTATTTTCATATAAATCCTTTAAATAAATGAATACAGCAATCCAAATTAAAATGAAACTAAGTAACTTTTCAAAATTCAATGGTTCATAAAATAAGTAATAACCCAATAAAAATTGCAAAGTAGGAGTAATATAAAAAATCATTCCTGTGGCCCCAAGACCTGATAGTTCAACTCCCTTTACATATAACAATAAAGGAATCACTGTCATGGGCCCAGATAAAATTAAAATAAACATTAATGGAGGATTTGAAATTTCAAAATCATTTAAATTATTTTTTGTAATTATGTAAAAAGCAACAAGTATAAAAGGTAAAACAAATAAACTTTCAATTAATAAACCTATATCTGTTTCAACATTAATTTTTT
>MDSW01053582.1_pt1 | contig 10138 bp, 7 predicted proteins | sample 811171 | NCBI WGS metagenome assembly MDSW01 (sample SAMN05326641, study PRJNA326480) | marine metagenome | isolation source: seawater | place: Atlantic Ocean: North West | collected 2012 | reverse complement strand
TCCTCTTGAAGAATTTCTGCCAGATGGCCTGATTCTTCAAGCAGATATCTGTCAAATTGACTCGCAATTAGTAGTACTTCCCTTACTCTGAAAGGAGTTAGCCTTTCGAATTTGTTCCAATCCTCTATGCTCCCGTCCATTTGATTTGCACGGTCTATGCCATAGCATATCAGGAGAACGGAAGGTTGCCCCGCACTCAGTGCGGGACGGTGTGTGTTTGAGATCTACTTATTTTCGGCCTTTCTGGGGGTTCTTGGAGCCTCACTTGCATCATAGCCAACTGCATTACTGAGTTTTTTTGCTCTTCCTCGCAAACTGCTAAGCCCATTCCCGAATTTTGTCATTCTCGAAGAATTTTGGTTGGGGGAGCGGATGTACCGCTCCCCCGGGTTTTTCGCGTGCATCCCAACATCGCCCATATCTCTCTCACCTCAAGCGTTTGAATCTTCATCGTACCTGGAGCGCAGCTCCTCCATGCGTTTCGAAAGTAATTCGACTACCGAAGCATCTTCGATAATCTCCTTACGAATCATCTCTCTGGCTGATTGTCTTAGAACAACATCTGCAGACTCCCCGACAATCTTACAGTAATCCCTCATTTTTACTGTTAGATCTGGGCCAAGGTCAACCTCTATCCTGTCGCCTTTTCCGGGTATTTGGGAACCCAGCATTCTCTTCACAGCTTCTCGAATCACGTCGGATCTGTTTCTCATGCCGTCAAATCCCACTAATCTGTCCAACTCCATTAGGTGATCCTCAGGAATTCTGAGGGATACCATCGGACTACTGCCTGGCAATACTTGCTCCTCCTAAGCTATCAGAGCAGTGGATGGCATATAATTGTATTGCAAATGAATTACAATTGAATTACAATGCTTGAGTCATTTGGAAAACTCTCAGTCGAGCGATTCAAAGTGGAAGCCCTTTCAGCAACATTCGGGTTTAGATGAAAGTCATCAATGATGCAATACATGGCCAGTTCAAGTTAGATGGAGTAACCGAGGATTTACTTTCTACTCCAGAGTTAAACAAGCTAAGTCACATCAAGCAACTGGGATTGGCACACCTTGTTTTTCCCGGAGCCCATCATACCAGGTTCGAGCACTCTCTTGGTGCATCACACCTTGCTGGAAAAATGGCAGATTCCCTAAACATGGATCCTTTGGAAAAAACCACTCTACAAGTTGCTGCCATGTTGCATGACGTCGGTCATGGGCCATATTCCCACACTTTAGAACATATTTTGGAGGAAAGAGGAGGCTCGGACCACATGACAGTAACTCAAGGAATAATATTAGGGGATTATGACGTACTTGGTGATGGCGAAAGTAAATCCCTAAGCCAAAGGACATCGATACCCGAAGTTCTTGAAAATTATGGGTTAGATCCTAAGACGGTTGCTTCTCTGATAAGGGGGCCGGACGCTTCTGGAACCGAGAGATCATTGCTTAGTTGGACCGAGGGCAGGAAAGATTTCAGTAAAGATGACCTAACAATGGCGAAGCTAATTCACGGGCCAATCGACTGTGATCAACTAGATTACCTTCTAAGGGATTCTCACTTCACCGGGGTCAAGCACGGAGTGGTGGATCATAGAAGGCTAGTGGGGTCACTTAGAAGTGAAGCAGGCGATGTTGCAGTAGAACAAGGAGGGTTGTCTGCATTGGAAGGGATGTTAGTTGCAAGGGGTCTAATGTATAGTGCAGTTTATTTCCACAAGGTAACCAGAATTACCGAGGTCATGCTTTCTAGGGCCGTAGAGAGAACAAGTGAAGGACTTCCTGATTCAATTGATCTACAAAGAATGGTAGATGCGGAAATCTGGGGGGCGCTTGAATCAGCAGGGGAATTCGCCAAAGATATGGTTACCAGACTGAAATATAGGAATCTACTCAAGGTTTGCATGAGCCTAAGGAAGGAGGATCTCAGTTCCAATCAAATTCACTCACTCTTGAAAATAGCAAAAAACTCCCAGCTTAGAAGAGAGTTGGAAGACGACATTGCATACAGATCGGGATTGGAACCAGGTTACGTTGCAATCGATGTACCCAGCGTCAAGCTCCTCCTATCAGAGCCAAGGATGACTCAGGTAGACGTGAAAGTGGTCGGGAAGGATGGGAAGACTAGATGGCTAAGGGAGATGACGCCTATGGCGGAAGCACTTAGGAAGAGGCAGGTAAGTCAAGACGCGGTTTACGTGATGACATTGCCCGGAAAAGAGCCAAAGGTGTGCGAAATCGCCCAGCGTAGACTTTTTTCATAATGCAAAAAATTCAGTCTTTTTACTTGGAACATTGAAAAGGGCAGCATTCTCAGCGAAACCCGCCCGGCATCCGGGACATCAGTATCGTTGGTGACCAAATGGACAGTGCGATGAAATCAGTTTATGAGAGAGTGATAGCAAGAGACCCAGACCAGCCAGAGTTTCATCAGGCTGTAGAGGAGGTGCTGGATAGCCTGGCACCAGTGATTGAGGACAACCCAGATTACATGGACGTCGTAATGGGAATGGTGGAGCCCGAAAGGGTGATGCAATTCCGAGTCCCGTGGTATGACGATGATGGGAATCTCCATGTCAATAGGGGATTCAGAGTTCAATTCAACAGTGCGATAGGGCCATACAAAGGAGGTCTTAGATTCCATCCAAGCGTTAACCTCTCAATCTTGAAGTTTCTTGCCTTTGAGCAGATATTCAAGAATAGCCTAACTGGTCTACCAATGGGTGGTGGAAAAGGCGGGTCTGATTTCGACCCAAAAGGAAAGTCTGATTCCGAGGTTAGAAGATTCTGCCAGTCATTTATGGCAGAGCTATGGAGGCATATTGGCGCCGATCTTGATGTTCCCGCAGGAGATATAGGGGTGGGTGGAAGAGAAATTGGCTATCTTTTTGGAATGTATAGGAAACTTGCTAACGAGTTTACTGGAGTTCTTACCGGTAAGGGAATCTCATATGGTGGTTCGTTGATTAGACCAGAGGCGACGGGGTATGGTCTTGTTTATTTTGCCAGGGAAATGCTCTCTTCAAAGGGCAAATCTTTCGACGGTGCCACTGTTGCCATTAGCGGCTCAGGAAACGTTGCACAGTTCGCGTGCGAGAAAGTGCTTGACCTGGGGGGAAAGCCTGTGACCATGTCCGACAGCGGCGGATACATCCACGATCCATCAGGCATCGATCGAGACAAATTAGCTTGGATCATGGATCTTAAGAACAACAGTAGAGGCCGAATTAAGGAATACGCAGAAAGATTCGATGGAGTAGAATACACCGAATCCGAACCAGAGCCCAATTTGAACAAATTGTGGGGGACCAAAGTTGACGTTGCACTACCTTGTGCTACTCAAAACGAAATAAACGGAGAAGAGGCAAAGATGCTAGTTGATGGGGGGGCTATGGCAGTAGCCGAAGGAGCCAACATGCCTTGCACCCCAGAAGCTGTCGAGGTTTTCCTCAAAAACGGCATCCTTTTTGCTCCGGGCAAGGCAAGCAACGCCGGTGGAGTAGCTACATCCGGTTTAGAAATGAGTCAGAATAGCCTAAGGATGAGCTGGAGTAGGGAAGAAGTAGATCAGAAACTTGAGGGAATTATGGTGAATATACACAAGAATACCTTTGATACCGCGGAAAGATACGGTATGCCTGGTAATTATGTGGCTGGAGCCAATATCGCTGGATTCCTGAAGGTAGCAGAATCAACTATGGCCCAAGGCATCCTATGATTGACCATCGGGATCCTTGTTGTATTCTTCCTCAGAATTATTCTCTCTGTATATTGATAGTAAGAAATATCCGCCTATGGAAGCTCCAACTAGAAGGGCGATTATTGCAGGAACAAATGTTAGATCCCCGTCGTTAGAATCTTCAACCCAAGTCACTTCATTGCTATGCATCGCACCTCCTCCGAAAGCGGTGGCATCCGCCAGCTGGGTCGGGGTCAGAATCTCACAGTTCAAGCTCTCAGCACCTAATAGGCTGGAACGCCATTCAAATGTAATAGCTCCTTGTTGTCCGGGATCCACAAGGGCGCTAGGGAATGACGGTGATATCTGGGCATCCGCCCCTGTTCCAACTTCCTCGCATGATATCGCAAAAGAAGCTGCTGCAGATCCGCTATTAGTGACTATTCCCTCCATCAGTAAAGATGTTCCCAAAGGAGTCTGGTTCACTACCATTCCTGTTGAGTCAACGGCTCTTAGCGAATCCCAACTGATGTAAGGAGTTCCCGAATTGGCAAATATTGTTGAATTCCAAGAAAGCTGAAACTGCCCACCCCCATAATTGCCTATGCTAGATGAGGCTGGATTCCAAGCCGTTCTATATTCAGTGACTGAGACAATTGCTTGCTCTGTCCAAATTGGGCCCGAGTTCGATATATCATCAGACCAAGCTATCTCGACGATCCTCTCTTTGCCACCATCTATGAAAGAAATTCCATCCTGATTACTAAAATTAGTGTAAAGTTCCATCTCGTACATGCCAGTTATTTCATATGTGACGAAAATTGCATCGAATACTAAGCTCTGGCCGGCCACCCTGCGCTCCCATTTGTTTGTCAAACCTGCTGACCCTGTGACATTTTCACCCCATTCGATTTTCGAAAATGCTCTAGCCTGTAAATCATGATTTTCGCTACTATTTGAAAAGCTGCTATCGCCTTCTAAAAATATTGATGAGTCATCAGAAGACAAAATTATCGGTCCTACCCTGTCCAATGCCGTGTTGTTAATGTACAGAGATCCCGAGCTTGAAATATCAGCTCCTGTAATTGTTGAGTTACTTGTATGCATCTGCCCATCGATAATTAATGAGAAACCAACACCAACAGCCTCTAGCTCACTCGTCGAAGCACTTTGAGCGAAGAAATCAACGACTTCTCCGAATGCGTCATCGCTGCTGAACGGCAAATGGTGATCGGCATCATTGCTAATCACGTGTCTGGGGCTCGAGAAATTACCTGCCAGCTCATCTGACCCATATGCAAATGGATCTTGTTCACCCTCAAAAATAAGTGAATTAGTATCAAACGGAGCATTCTGCTCTATAATTTCAATCAATCCATGGTGCGTGGTTGGCATGTACCCATTGAACATTATCGCCATTTCGAAGGTAAAGCTAGACTGGGCTAAGTAAACTGGTACCATAGCAGCACCCTGGGAAAAACCGAGTATCCCATAGAATGGTCCATTTTCAGATATATACTGGTCAAGAAAACTAATCGAAGTATCGGCCCAATCGGGATCTGAGGTGCCCTCATCTTTTCCTCCTGGTGGATCCCTTATCCAAAGTCCACCTTCCTCTGGAGCGTCAACAAAAATGAATTCAAATTCCGAAACTGCTTCAATCAAATCCTGCATCGCAGGATCAGACTGGAATATCGTGGCTGAATCCCCTCCTCCATGTAGGCACAATATCTTTGGAAGAATAGTTGTCGAATCATCCGATTCATCTAGTAATGACGGACTAACCGTAGCTCCATTAATAGAAATCGAGGAATTGGTGTCCACGAAAATCTCCACTCCATCCGAAACAGAGAAGTCAGCATTTGACAGTGTCAGAGAGCCCCCGTCAACCACTCTCACATTTTCCGTTATGGTCATGTCATTAGACCAAGTCAAATCTGACTCTACTAAGATTCCACTAGTCTCTGCTACAGAGCTTGGAGGAATCGAAACAATTGAAGCGACCATAAGGAGACAGAACATCGTTGACAACCTTCCTTTCATGACCATTGGGTCTGGCAGAAAGGAAATGAACCTCACCCCTAAATGACTGAATATTTTCTTGAAATCAACCTATTGATGGGGCGAAGGTTCATCCTCCAGATTTTTCTGGGAGTGCTCATGTCTGCTGGAGCAACTCCTTGGGGTGACCCATTCATTGCACCTTTGTTGGTTCTATGGTTATACCTTCCAGGGTACCTCTCCAATACAGCCGCAATGTTGGGTGGGAAGTGGATTCCAGACATTACGGGGATAAACGTGTACAGAATCGATGGCGGCAAACAATTGGGTGACGGACACAGAATTCTTGGTGATGGGAAGACATGGAATGGCCTCATTGGAGGCACAATAGGGGGTGGGATAATCTGTATGTTAACCCACTCTTTATCGAGAGACAATCCAATTTCATCTTCCCCATTTGTCGACCCATTGGCCACATATGAGCCCGGCAACGCAGGAATTTCTGATGCTTGGTTTTACCTTGGTAGTGAAATTTTCACCGCCTTCTTTATCGGGTGTATCCTAGGGTTTGGATGTATGATTGGAGACTCAGTCGGATCCTTCTTCAAACGCCGACTGGGACACAAAAGGGAAGGCAATGAAAGCTCTCAAGCGCCGATACTCGACACTCTCCCCTTCGCAATTTTTGCCTTCCTGTTCGGTCAGCTTTTCCTAGATCCTCTTCTGATAGGCAGCTCAAAACTAATCATGGGTATGCTGATCCTTCTCATGGCTACTCCTGTAATGCATCGAGCATTCAACATAATTGGATATAAACTAGGGCTTAAATCAGTCCCCTATTGAATTGGAAAAGTTTACTGAATGTAGCAGACGGATGTATTTTGCATGGATCAATTAGAAGTTTTAGTTGTGGGCAATGGGGGCAGGGAACATGCAATAGTTTTGGGTCTGTCCGAAAGTCATTCGGTCTCTACTCTACATTGCACACCCGGAAATGCAGGAACCATCGATTTAGCAATGAATCACAATGTCTCAGCATCAGATATTGAGGGAATTGTGTCCTTGTCCAAAGAATTAGATGTTTCAATGGTGGTAGTGGGGCCAGAATCGCCCTTGGTCGACGGTCTTTCGGACAGGCTTAGACGGGAAGGCATTCCTTGCTTTGGCCCCAACTCTGAAGGAGCTATGCTAGAGGGGTCAAAACTACACGCAAAAAAAATAATGGAACAATTAGGCATTCCAACAGCCAAATTCAAAATTATCCGCAACCAATCCTCGATCAATGAATCGCTAGACGAATTCAACCCTCCCTGGGTGATAAAGCGAGACGTCCTAGCTGGTGGAAAGGGCGTTACTGTTACATCCTCAAGAAAAGAAGCTCATAATGTACTCAAGGATGGAATTGAACTCGACAAATTTGTGCTTTTGGAGGAGTACCTTGAGGGCGAGGAGGCTTCAATACTGGTAATTATGGACGAGTCAGGGTACGTCATGCTGCCTCCCAGTCAGGATCACAAAAGAGCATTTGACGGCGACATAGGTCCTAATACGGGCGGAATGGGTGCTTATGCGCCCGCACCTGTTGCAAGCCCGTCAGTAATTGCTAGAACTAGAGAAGAAATTGTTGAACCCATGCATCACCATTTGAGGAATTCCTCTACGCCTTACAGGGGCTGCTTGTATGTCGGACTAATGATTAACCAAGACGGATCCCCCAAAGTAGTGGAATTCAATGTTAGGTTGGGTGACCCCGAAGCCCAAGTGACAATACCCCTAATTCGATCTGATTTCGGAGAGGCTCTCATGGCGACAGCTTTGGGAAAGTTGGAGACCGTCGAAGTAGATTTCAGCGATAAGCACGCCTCAACTGTTGTATTGGCATCCGAGGGCTATCCAGGAGAGGTGATATCGGGAAGATATGTGAGTGGTTGGGACACCAAAATTGAGGAGGGAGAAGTACTAGGTTTGTGCCATATTGCAGGAGCTGTAACTAGTGATGATGGGCGACTCATTTCCACGGGGGGCCGAGTCTTGTCCGCCACAGGCGTAGCACCAAGCCTAGCAGAGGCCTTAGAGGCGTCATATCAGATTATTGAAGGCGTTCAACTGGAGGGTTCCCACTATAGAAAGGACATAGGATCTGGAGGACTTTAGTGATGGAAAAACTAGTAGATTTTATGAACGTAAATTCCGACCGTTCTACGAACGGTTAAAACAAGCGTTTGGGTCGCGGCGCTGCTAGGTAGAAGGAAACTAGGTCCGGTGGATGGGATGGAGACTGATATTGAGAGTGCCAAAGAAGGACAGAGATTACCTATTTTTGCAGCCCCAATTGCTATCTCAATCTCGCTTCTTTTACTTCTAATTGCTGTTTCTTCCCTAGATGGAAGGGAAATTTCTGGAGAATACGTATCTGCAGCAGTTATCATCTCATTATCCGCATTATTGCCTGCATATGCTGGCCGATCCAGCAATCAAATTCCATTTGGGTCCGGCAATCTGAGAATCATATCTCTCTCCATTGGTCTTCTGATCGTCTCACTGGTCGCAAATTGGATTGATGACTCAAACTTCAGCAACATGTTTGTCGCTACATTCCTCCTCCTTGGGATAGGTACAGCTATTCTAAATGAATACGGCAGATTGGAGGAGTCCTCTGTGCTTCTATCTATTGTGCTTGGAATGAGGCTCGCAGTGATATATGCGTCAGAACTTGGAATCGCCCAATCGACTTCAACCGCATTGGTTGACCTACAAAGGGCTTCAATTGGTAGCGCATTCTTCTCCTTTTGGTTTGCAGCAATTTCCCTCGGGTTCTTGGTGATGATTTCTATTAGAGGAACGCTCGAATCTCGTGGGAGAGGTACTCTGTTCTCTGGGATTCCTTACTTCAGTGAGAATAGAGAGGTAGTCGCCTATCCATTTCTTATTTTCGCAGGCTTCTTGATACCACTTCTATGGTTGGGTAATCTAACCGATCTTACAGAGTATTCTGAGGGTAGACACCTAGGAGTAGTTTGGGCAATTTTCTCAGCACTGATAATCCTAATCTTTTCCTTCTTCAGATCCGAGGGATGGCACGTTCTAAGCTCTATGTTGGTTGTAAATTGGCTCCTGTACACATTAGGTCACCTTCACGAGATTGGCAACGAGCTTCCATCATTGTTTTCAGAGGATGGGTTCATCGGAACATTCACATGGTTCTTCCTAGGATTCTGGATGAATTTTTTTGCTATCTTTTTCGCTTCCAGAGGGGCATTTGGGGATATTGCCCCCAGAAGGGACAACAGCGGATACAGAATTTGGTGGTCCAATAACTCCTATCCCGTCATGATTGCATTTGCATTCTTAATTGCACTAGTTGTAAGGGTGGCATGGAACGTAATCCCTGCAATGAATGCTTCAGGAACCGGACTATGGGATATGACGGGCGGTTCAGACCCGTGGTACATGAAAAGAGTCGTTGATTTCGTAATAGCTGAAAGGAGCCATCTAATCTACGATCATGACAGGGCATACCCATCAGGAGGAATTAATCCAAGACCACCTCTTTTCTCATGGTCTTTGGCGTTAGGTGCTATTTTCATAACATGGCTACTGGAGATGCCGGTTAGTGAATCCGTATGGTGGTCAATGTCGGCCCTACCAGCAGTTTACGGAGCTCTGATCGTCTTTCCCATCGCTGGAATAGCTAGCAGGGCACACACTAAGAGATCGGGAATCTTTGCGGCATGGCTCATCGCTCTAATGCCGGGTCACATGAGTAGGTCCACTTTCGCTATGTCCGACCACGATTCTTTCGCGATGTTGTTTCTTGCAATCGCCTTTTACTTTTGGATCCGTGCTCTCGAACACCTGGAAAACAGGAAGGTATTCAATGAAACAAGCACTAATCCGCTATACATCCTTGCGGGCATTAGAGACACTTGGCAGAAAAACCCTGCGTTGATGGCCAACGCGACAATGTCAGGGATTGCGTTCTCTGTGATGGCACTAGGTTGGAAGGGGTTCGTTTACGGTCCAGGAATTTTATTCCTAGCCTACTCGTTTCAGGTTGCTATCAACATATTTGGAAGAAAAGACAGTTTACAATTTACTTCAGCAGCATTGCAAATGATGCTCACATCTATCCTTATCCCCTTTGCATTCTATGCCTGGCCTGGGATGAACCTGTTGTTTGCCCCAAGCGGAATGCAGCCAATGTTCTACATAATTGGATTTACATTTGCGGTAGGATGGGTTTCAAGCTCGTTTAGGGACAAGCCATGGTTGCTGGTGGTGATGGGTGGAACAGTGCTCTTTGGTACAATACTCGCGCTTCTTTGGATCCTACAGGAAGCAGAACTCTACAACGGTTGGGACATACTATTCACTGGAGGATTCTACTTCTCTAAGAACAAAATATTCGGTACAATTGGAGAGGCCCAAGCACCGGATAGGGGTGTCCTATTTGCTTCAT
>MDSW01217184.1_pt1 | contig 10139 bp, 6 predicted proteins | sample 811171 | NCBI WGS metagenome assembly MDSW01 (sample SAMN05326641, study PRJNA326480) | marine metagenome | isolation source: seawater | place: Atlantic Ocean: North West | collected 2012 | reverse complement strand
TTTACGAGCTTTGCAAAAGAATTAGATACTTTGGAAGCTAGGTTTGAAAAATGGGATTGGTTTGAGAATACAGAAAATACCGATCCAACTAAAATAGTCTTTATAAGGCTTTATAATATTATTACATCAACAGATGTGCCATATAAGTTTGCTTTAAACTATATTTCATTTAGCGATGATTTTGGTGGGATGGATTTCCATTCGAATGATAGAGAAATGAATCAATCTTTTCTTAAAAAGAAGATTGAGTTATGTACATTTCCAAAGTATTGGGACATTGGATGTGATGTTGCATATCTGCTTAATTGGTTAGCTTGGGCAGATGAAGATGCCAGCCAAGTCGAGGGTGAACATACTCATAATATGTTATTTAACGAACTATACCTAGGTGACTTCAAAGCTGAAACAAAAACTCCATGGGATATCGTTGTTAAAAGTAGATCAATTCTATCAGATGACGAAGATGAATTGAATTTTTACTATATAGATAAATTAATTGAAGATGACCATAAACATCCAGAAAGAAGAAATATGCGTCTAGGAGAAATTTTAGACAACATAAGAGCCGTTACAATTAATTACTATTCTGGAGATATAACAAAGACCAATGAGTTTTTATCCACAATACTATATGTATTGCAAGAGACAGCTTTTGCTGATGATAAATTACATCAAAACGAGTACGAATTTATTAATCTTGTTCAATCTCATTGGGGTATAGATACAAAAATTTGGAGCGAAGAAGATTTATCAAAGATAGAGTCAAGCGATAATAGTAATATAGATTCAGTAAGCGATGAGCAGTCCACTGACAATAATGAAGCAGATTCAATTCAGGATTCTGAAGTTGAAATGTCTGAATATTTAGAAAATTATCCTGGTATTTTTTATGAAAAAAATTACCGCTGGGATAACGGTCCTTATGCTTCGAGCTATCCACTAACTATTACTCCTTTTGCCAATGTATTTGATTCTCCAAGTGACGAAGAATCTAAATTTGATAATGATGGATTATTTAGAGTGTTTACACAAGAAGAAGTCAATCAAATAGTGAAAAAATTAGAGGATACTAAGGCGATGATTTCGCTACCTTTTATCCACCAAATTTTAAGTAAAAAATTTGATATGAGAGGACTCAAACCTCCTTTCTGGTTTGATCCATTTATTATTGCAGGGACAGATAAGGGTGGGCTATTTTATTTTGAACAAAATGGATTTTATGTCAATCATTCACCAAACGATATTCCTCCAACCGGCATGGAAATGTATTCTCATGTTGATACTTTCTCTGATGTCAGTGTTGTTCCAGGGTATGATGCTTATGCTGAAGGATACGGAATTGATGAAGGTGTTGATGAAGATATTTTAAGTTCCTTGCGCATTGACTGGTATAATCCAAATTCTGGAAATTCAGGCGTAGCAAATTTCTTTCAAACTCATGGAAAAGATTTTGCATGCACCTTACCAATTATTAAAGCTCTTTGGGATAATTGGCAACCTACTGTTGAACAATCAAAAGGAGCTGGTTCATTTATTTTGCCTAACAATTGGGAAAGATTTGATAGTTGGGATGAACTGCTTGCCTGGGCTAAGGATTCAGAGGAAGAATCAGGAAGTGATTCTTCAAATGATGTGGAAATACAGACTTCATCATCTCAATCAGATGAATTCTCTTTTGATGATTACATAGATACATATAAAAAAGAACACCCAAATGAAGATCAAGATGAAGATCTTTTAAGAGCTTCTGTAGATTTTCTTTATGAAACTGTTGATGGAGCTGATGGATTATTGGAAGTATTTAGTAGAACAGGTGGGTATTCAAAATATGCAAACAATAAATTGAAAAATGGAAAATTTGCACAAGTTAGATGGGGTAAAAGCGATCGTAAAGAAGGAAAGCCGGCTCGCTATTTTGTTAATTTGTATTTATTAAAATCTAAAATGAATTATAAAATTGATTCTTTACCAAATCAGGCTTTACAAAGCCCGCATGCTCATGAATTTTATGTGATAAGACTTTATTCTCAAGACGATTTGTGGAATAACAAAGAGTTATTAGAAAATTTGATCAAGGATAGTTTAAAAGCTCGTCAAAAAAATAAACTTATTACTAAACGAAAGAATCTTTCGAAGAAGCAGTTGAAATTAGAATACTTAAAAGATTTAGGTTTGTAAATAAATTTAATTTCTTAAAAAATTTTTAATAAAAAGGAAAATGTTATGAGCCCGATTAATGCAATAGGATTTATATATAACGCTTTTGCTCACGTTACAGATGGTGAACAACTTGCAGAAGAGCTTGTAGTTGTAGCTGATTCTCTACAGTTATTTGAAGTAGATAAAGAACAATTTTTAGAAATTTACACTTGGTATACTGATGTACATTCAGAAGGAGAAGAGAAGCTCCAGAACACTCTTCATGAATGTATAAGTGTTGTTGAACAATTTTTTAAACAAAACGATCCCGATAAAGTTATTAGAATGATATTTATCGAGCAGCTTGTTAACATAGCAAAAGCGGACGGTGTAATAAAGGATTCTGAAAAAACATGGCTGAAAAATTTCTGTAAAGTTATGGAAGTTGACGAGCCTGCATCCATGCATGAAAGTATAAATGAAACGCCGACAGATAACACCACATCAATCAAGATATTGACTATAATTTGCGATCAGAGCTCTACTCTCGACCAAATCAAAGAAGTTGTAGAGGCTGATCCAAATGCAGTGCACGCTCAACAAGATGATAAGTATCAAAACGGAGCAGATGAAGGATACTCAGCATTGCATTATGCCGCCTGGGATGGAAAAGCTGATATTGTAAAATATTTAATTGATAAGGGAGCAGATGTTAACCTTAAAGGAAAAGATGGACATTCTCCAATACTTTTAGCAAGTCTTACGCCCAACCAAACTGATTGTGCTAAGTTGCTAGTTGAAAATGGAGCTGTCCTTGAAAATCGCAATATGATGCCTAATAGATATTGTCCGAAAGGAGCAACCGCTCTACGCTTGGCTGTCCTGAATTGTTGCTATGATACAGCAGATTTTTTAATTGAAAAAGGAGCTTCTGTTGATGTGCTATTTGAACCTTGTGATGAACCTAAGGCAGGAACAGCAGATTTTTTTGTAGCATGTACATTAGTCAAAGAACATTTTCCTGGTATTTTTGATTTAGAAAGACTTAATAAAATCATTGAAAAAGTCTCAAGCGATAAATCTTCTGAAGCGAACGAAGCAGTAGAAGAGGATGATGAAAAAAAGACAGGACCAATGGCACTTTCTTATAAAACAAAATCAGAGCAGGAAAATCAATTTTTAAGCGGTTTTATTGTTAAATGGATGGCTGAAACGGAAGATTTTGCCTATGCGATGAGTAAAATACAGTTTCCATCATTTTTAAAAGAAATAGATGATGCTTGTCCAGTATTTACAGATGATGAAATAACTTTTATTAATCATCATATTGATTATGAAAAATGTATCCCTTCATTGCCTTATGTTCATGACCCGACATTTTACAATCATACAAAGCAGGTATGGTGGGTAGCTCCATGTGTTTACTGGGGGGAGAAACTGGTTTCATGGGTAATGGTTGATAAAAATGGATTTTATGCTCCACACCCAGAAAATTGGGATGATCAAGATGATGTCTCAGCAATTTTTAGCTGGGAGATGGTTGAGGATATTACCTTTGACATAGATGAATTTGAAGATCATGCTATCGCTACATTAAATATTGAAGCAACAAATGGAGGCGAACTAACATTTTATGAATTTTTATCGCTAAATGAAGAAGTTTCCAAAGCATCAGGTGAGCCTGTTTTTAGAGGATCTTATCTTAGTGTATTTAAATCTATTTTTGATGTGAATTATGAAAATATTATTCAAAGTAGAGGAGCTCATACCTGGAACCACGGAGTTGGAATGGAAGGGTTTAAAGCTTTTAAAAATCCTTCTGAGTTGCTAAACCAAAGTATTTGGGAAGAAGCAAGAACCGGAAGAATGAATTATAAAACAAATGAGATCTTTGATTATAATCCTGATGGAGAACAAGACTCAGCTACAGAAAACAAAATAGAAGATAAGTCGGATGAAAAAGCTAGTTCCAATGAAGAGAAAACTGAAAGTTCAGCTGACGAATATTATTTTGAAGATTACATCGGTGAATACAAACTTGACCATACTATTGATGAAAGTTTAGAACATTTACTAGAATCAGTTGCTGATTTTCTTGACAAAAAATTAGAGGGAACCAACGGTTTGTTGCAGGTTTGCAGCCGAACAGGCGGTTATTCCCTTTATGCAGACAATAAATTGCGAAACGGCAAGTTTGCTCAATGCAGGTTCGGTAAAAGCGATCGCAAAGAAGGAAAGCCTGTTCGCTATTTTGTTGATTTATATTTATTAAAATCTAAAATGAATTATAAAATTGATTCTTTACCAAATCAGGCTTTACAAAGCCCGCATGCTCACGAATTTTATGTGATAAGACTTTATTCTCAAGATGACTTTGAAAATAATAAAGATATTCTTGCAGAAAGAATCAAGGAAAGCTTAAAAGCACGACAAAAAAATAAGTTGATTACCAAGCGCAAGAATCTTTCTAAAAAACAACTAAAAGAAGAATATTTAAACGATCTACAATAAAACCATGCAAAAAAAACTTACAGTCTTCATTGAGGGAATTGGTTCAGAGTTTGTACAGGGAACTATTAAAAAGGAAGAGCTTGATACATTTAAATCTTCTGGGTTAAGCTGGCAAGATTATTGTATTCAGGAATTAGGGTTAGATGGATATTGGGATGTAAATAATATTGCTCACTTGACAGGAATTACCATAGATAATGCACAACTAAGCATAATGATTGATGACAAAGAAATTTGGTCTGGAGATTATTGGTCAATTTTTGAAGAGAATGATGAAATGACTTCTAATATTCACTCGTCTGACCATGGTGTCTTGGCTAAAGGAGACAATGAAGTTCCTGATACACATGTTTTAATTTCAGCAGTGACTTCAGAAGATCTCCACGCTGAAGCTTCTGTTATGTTTGATGATACTATCCAAGATTTCAAGTTGGAACTGCCATCGAATGATAATGATGGTAGGTTTTTTATAAATAATTTTGAGTTTGGTTTTATTATTGAAAGCACTGATGAAATGGGATATGGATATGACCATGGTGATTACATTTTAGGATTTATTTTTGATGGAAAAAAATACGAGTTCGAATATCCTGGCGGGATGGGTATACCTGATATTTATGTAGACAAAAAACCTGATTGGCTTAAGTAGTTTTTTTAAAGCAAACTACTAATCATTTATTAAATTACTATGATTCAAAAAAAACATGAAAATGGAAAATAAAAAAAATAATATAGTAAATATTTATACACACTGGTGGTTTTCTGGAACTAGTGAGGTTGCACAAGACAAAGAAAAAGTAAAGAATGTAACTCTCTTGAGAAAAAAAATTATAAGTAAAGTTGAAAATGATATTAATCTACCTTTACAACATACCAACTTTAAGTTCAAAATTCATTTTCATCCAATGAATGATGAACAATATACTCGTGAGAGCATATTAAATTTTTTTGATGAAAAAGATATAGACATTGTTTGTAAATATCCTAGAGGTTTTAAAAAAGAAGACAACAAAAATTATTTTGAAAATAAAATTATTTTAGATCCAAGTAATACCTTTAATAATGCAACTAATGGTACACATAATCACCCAAATCTTTTTCATATACCAAGTGCAAATACCCTTGTAAATACATATAACAACGATGTGCCTAAGTTATTTGATGGAAAAAAACTTACAAAGTTAATTTTTGTTAAAACAAAGGAAGATAGTTTTTCAGAGAAAAAAATTAATCTTCTTGAAAAAGAAGCTGTTGAAAAAAACTGGCATTTTGAAATTATTTATGATTGGGAGGCAAACGATTGTAAAGGATTAAGAAATGTTCTGTTGAGATTAAAAGACAATCATGTGATATTATTAGATAAAACAAGTTTCATTGATGGTAATGGTAATGTGTGTGATGGCCCGACATATGTAAGAGGGAGGAATAAAGTAGTACAGGTTTTCATGGAAACTGAAACAAAGCTTGATATTGTTGGATTTAGATTGCACATACCAACAATTATGAAAATGTTTAAAGAAATAGATGTTATTAAAAATAGCAATGTTTATGTTTTCGTTGGAGATGATTACGTAGAAAAATTAGAACTTCAAGACTTCATTTTATCTTTTAATCCAAAAAAATACGATAATCCCACTTTATTTATTCAAGATCAAATTGACAAAATTAAGCTTTTATCTTACTTATATAAAAATGGAGATTACACTTATACAAATAAAAAAGATTTCATTCAAGAAACAAGGAAACGATTGTTAAGACTTAATGGAGTTGACGATTCTTTTTTAGGTTTAACGCAATTAAATTATTTTGATAAAAATCAATTTTCAAGAGTAAATCCAAATCCACTTATCCAATTTTCTCCAACTTTGAATGGAGCAAAAGCTAATTATTACTCAAAACAAATTGTAAGTCAAAAAGGCGGTTTGGAACTAGTTAATGTTAGTTATAAAAATTTTGATTTTTTGTCTATAGATCATGTTTCCATTGAAAATAATGAATTTTCAGTGACATTTAATCTTGAATTAACTACACCATTCGATGAAGGTATTGAAATACTTCAATTCAATAACTTGTTAAGAGATAGCTTACAATACAAGCTTTTAAATAAAGATAAATTAGCAAACGGCTATATTTATTTTAGATATTTTGTAAGTGGAACTTTTTCTTTCATTCCTTATGCTGAAAATTATCCCTTTGATACTCAGTCCGTTTTTATTTCGTATTCTCTTTCAGGAAATAAATTTGGTTTATTGGAACCCATAAAGAACTATTATGATGACAAGCTTATTTCTGACGGCTGGAACATTAATGGTTTTAGATCTGGAATCGTACGAAGAAAAGAGCAGTTCAACCCAATTTTTGAAAATCAATATATGCTGACATCAGAAGAGCATAAAATAGAAATTTTGATAAGTAGACCAAGTTCGTACACTATTACAAAAACATTAGTTCCTTTGTTATTTTTGGGAGGATTAGCTTTATGGGCAACTTTTTTACCAATAGATCAAATAGAGGCTATTATTGCTTCAGTTACAACTGCTTTTCTTTCTGCAATTGCACTTTATTTTTCTACTGAAAAACCTAAGCCTTTAACTTTAACTACAACTGATTTAATCTTTTTGCTTTTTTACCTTTTTGTTGGATTAGCTTCTGTTTCTATTTTCCTATTTATGCAATTTTTCCCTCAACACTATTATGATGGTATGGCTTATACTAGGTGGGGCTTAGGGCTGTTTTCAGCACTTTCTGCCTTTTATATATATAAAAGAATAAAATATTAATTAAGCTTTTTATGAGAGAAATTTTAACAAAAATTAGACTAAAGCTTTATTTAATTAGAAAAAATAGATTTTTTGAATCTTTTGTTGTTTCTATTATTATTTTATCAGCATTAAATATAGGATTAAGTACATACGATATTAATCCAAATCTTTTACAATCTTTATCTATTTTAGATTATGTAATTACATTTTTTTTCTTAGTTGAAATTTTAATTAGAATGTATTCTTATGAGAAAGTCAGTTCATTTTTCAAAAAAAAATGGAATATTTTTGACTTTATTATTGTTTTGTTAAGTTTAATACCCCTCGAGCTATTTGAAGCAGTTATTATTGCAAGATTACTAAGAGTCTTTCGATTATTGAGAGTAATTAGTTTCATTCCACAGTTTAGAGTTTTAATTGAATCTTTAGCGCAGGCTGTTCCTAGAGTGGGTTATGTATTATTATTTATTTTTATTGAAACTTATATTTTTGCAGCAATTGGTTCCATATTATTTGGAGAAGTAGATCCTGAGCATTGGAATAATATTGGAGTATCCATGCTTACCTTATTTAAGGTTGGTACAATTGATGGATGGATTGAAATAATGAATAACACTTTACCCGTCTTTCCAAATTCATGGTTTTATTATATTTTATATATAATTATAACAGGCTTTATATTTTTAAATATGGTAGTTGGAGTGATAATTGATGTAATGATTCGTCAAAATACTCAAGACAATGAAAATTCTGCTGAATTAGAAGCAATTCTTGGTTTAAACAAGAAAATTTCTACAATTGAAAGACAGGTAGGGGAGATTGCATTTGCTGAAAATGAAAAAAATATAAAAAATTCTGAATTTTCTTTAGTAGATGAAAATGATACAGATATTACAGTTGGAATTATTATTGAGCATAAAGATAAAATACTGTTGCTTCAAAGACCAAATGGTACATGGGCTATACCAAAAGGACATGTAAAGGAAGGTGAATCAAATTATGAAGGAATGGTTCGAGAATTGAAAGAAGAAACACAAATAGATTTACCTGCTAAGGCTGATTATTTACATGAAACAACCAATAAGACTGGGAGCGTATTACATGTATACTTCCTTAATGCTAAAAGTTTATTAAAACCATCGATTAATTCTGAGCATATTGGTTGGGCGTATTTTTCAAAACATGCTTTACCTGAGAATATAGATTTTGCATTAAATAAATACTTGAACAAAGAAAAATAAAAGCATATGAATGATTTTTTAAAATTTATGAAAAAAGAAATAACTGAAAAAGATGTTATTGAAACTTATAAAAACTTAAAGAAAAAAATTGATGAATATGGATTTACTGTAAGTGGTACAGTTGATGGAGAAGGTGCACTAGAAAGACCTTTTGCACATACTTTTGGTTTTTCTTTTATTTCAGGATTTGAAATAATATGCTTTTTTCCAATCAAGGATAAAGGTTTATCAATTGTTGGAGGTTTTTTAAATAAAATAGTTGAAAAAGTAAAGTTAAATGAAATGTCAATTACCGATCAAATAATTGATCAAGAAAGTATTTACTATTTACCGCTTGCAATGCACGTTTTTGACGATGAAACTCAAAAAGACGTTGAACGAGTTTGGGCAAAGCAGTTAGAAAGAGATGGTGCCTTTTCAGAGCTTTCAACAGACAATCATAAATTAGCTTTAATAATTGCTACTGATAAAAATGGTAATTTTCCATGGGATGAAGATTGCGAAAGTTATTGGCCTGAAATGTGTCCTCCTCCTTTAGCAGCAATGGCACAGATGTCAATCCTTGGAGAAGATACATTGCTCACCAAGCTTGAATCAGCTTATAAAAAAATTAATACAGATAATAGTTAACAAAGGAAGTAAAATGGAAAAAGTAACAGAAACATTAAACACTATTTTAGATAACATAATTGAAAAAAACTCTGATGATTTTATAAATAATTCGTCATTTAAAGTTCGTCCAGGTTACGGACCTGACAAATTTTATCTTGATAAAGCTAATCAAGACTATGAGTCTTCATTAGAAAATCTAATTCATCATATTTTATTTGAAGAAGAGCTTTATAATCATTTTCTTAATGAAAGACAGTTAGGCAACTGTAAAAATGTCATTGAAAATGAACCTGACTCCATTTATCGTCCTGATCTAGAGGATGAAGTAATTTCTGATGAAGAGTTCGAGCTTGAAGAAAAGGCATCTGAAATATTAGATGATATCTATGCAAGCGCTTTAGAGTTTACAGAAAATAAATTGTGGGATTATGACTTTTTTGAAGGATTCTCTGAATAATTATGCGATACAAAACAATAGAGTTCATTATAGCTACGGAGTATAAGCCAGAATTAGGAAAGTTGTATTATTTAGGAGCTGATGGCAATATTTATGAAACTACCATGGGTCCAAAATCTAAGGGGTACAAAGCACCGATGGTTGTTGAGCTTAATCTTAAAAGAGAGAATGGTTGGTTGTATTATATTAAACGCAATCCAGGCGTTATATATGACATTGTTGGAAATGAAAAAAAAGCAAGGTATCCTGAAGAGTCTGTTCTAGAGGTTTGGCGAAATCTTGAATCTTCAGAATATGGTGTTTTTGATATGACTAAAAAAGAAATTCTTGAAGAAATACTTGAAGACTGGGAATTCGTTTCTGAATCTATGACGGATCAAGAATTAGACGAGGATCGTGGTGAATCAATAAAGCATT
>MDSW01115803.1_pt1 | contig 10139 bp, 13 predicted proteins | sample 811171 | NCBI WGS metagenome assembly MDSW01 (sample SAMN05326641, study PRJNA326480) | marine metagenome | isolation source: seawater | place: Atlantic Ocean: North West | collected 2012 | reverse complement strand
AACAAAAAATCTTTCTAGAAATATTATTAAAGCACTAAAAAATAGAACAGCTTGTTTAATTGCTAATCACGGTCAGGTTGCTTTGGGAGAAAATTTAGAAAAAACTTTTGAACTTGCACAGGAGATCGAAAATATTTGCCATCAATATATAAATGCCATAAGAATTGGAATTCCTAAGATTCTTTCAAAAAAAGAAATGAAAATAGTCTTAGGAAAATTTAAAAATTATAAAAAAGGATAGTTTTTAATGATTAAGGTAGGTGAGCACATTACTATCGATTTTCTAGGTGTAAAAAAGGATTATTCTCCAGAATTTTATGAAAAAGTTATATACAAAATAGCTAAAGCTGCAAAAGTTGAAATACTAAATGTAGCCTCACATAGATTTGAACCACAAGGTTTTACTTTAGTAGCACTTTTAGCTGAAAGTCACTTCAGTTTTCACACATTTCCAGAAAAGGGAGTTATAAGTTTTGATTTTTTTACTTGTGGAAAAATAAATCCAAAAGTTGCGTTGAAAATATTAAGAAAAGAAATTGATCATACAAGAGTTGTTACAAATGCTTTTGATAGAAGTAGTGTTGGTTTGTATGACGATATTTATAGTACACCGGGACAAAAAAAGTTTTACGTAGTAAAGGATGTATTAGAAAAATTTACTTCAAAAGTTGGTCAATTCGTTGAAATAATGGATTTAGAGGAATTTGGACACGCTTTATTTATAGACCACGAAATTCAAGTAGCTGAAAAAGATGAAAAAATTTACAGTTCAAATTTTTTTAAATCAAGTTATGATTTAAGTAAAAAAAATAATAATGTTGCTATAATAGGTGGTGGAGACGGAGGTGTTGCTAGAGCTTGTTTAGAAAATAACTCTAATTACATCGACTGGTTTGAGTTAGATCCAGAAATTGTAAGTGTATGTTATCGACATCTACCAAAAATTTGTTCTAAAGTAAAAAAAAGCAATAAGATAAAAACTTTCTGGGGAGATGCCTTTAAAAGCATCAAAGAGATAGAAAATTCTAAGTATGATAAAATCTTTGTAGACTTAAACGATGATCAATATTGTATTGATTTAGCAAAAAAAAATATGAAAGGTCTTAAAAGAATTCTAAAAAGGGGTGGAGTTATAACTGCTCAGGTAGGAAGCAAAGATAAAAAACCAAAACAAGTTGAAAATTGGTGTAAAGTGCTAGATAGAAGTTTTGGTAATGTAAAAATTTCAGGCGCATATATACCAAGTTTTGATTGTAGATGGAATTTTGCGTCTTCAGTAATGAGATGACTTTTATTTAGGTCTGTAAAAAGATCTCAAGGAGATAATAGATGAGATTATGCCTAATAGTTCTACTAAGCCCTCAACTATTCCAAACTTCTTTAGTTTAAATATATTAATAACTATCTTCTTTAATGATTTTATTATGTTAGGGAAAACTTTTCTTAAAGCAAAAAAATAACTAAAGTTTTTTTTAAAAAAATAAAATTTTGACCAATTGTAATGAAATGCTCTAGTCAATGAAACAATATTATTAAACTTTTTATCGGTCGATTTACTACCTGGATGATGAAATTTGATTTTATTACAAACAAAAAGTTTTAAGTTATGATCTCTTAATTTTTTACAAAAATCAAAAGTTTCGAAGTATAAAAAAAATTTTTCATCAAAAAAACAATCCTTTAATTTTTTTTTGTTTATGAAGAAACAATTATCGATGATATCTACTTCCATTATTCCAAATTTTTTGTAAATTCCGTGATTTAACCTTACTCTATTCTCATATATTTCATAATTTTTAAAAATTTTTTCATTTTTGTATGTAGGAGCAATTATACCAAAATTTTCAATTTTCTCCGCGCATTCAAATAAATTTTTAATAGTTTCATTGCTAAAGCTATGATCAGGATTATTTAAGAAAACGTATTTAGTTTTTGCTTTTTTAATCCCAAGATTATAACTTTTTGCTAATCCCAAATTTTGTTTGGGTATTACAATATCGACATTTTTAAATTTTTTTTTCTAAATCTAATTTTATGCTTTTATCTAAAGAATTTTCTATTATTATAATTTTATATTTTGATGAAATTTTTTTGAGTACCTTATTAAGTAAATATCGACTTTGATAAGCACTAAATACAATTGTAATAAGATTATACATAATATTATATAATTTTTAAAAAATCATCATATTCGATTAAATTTAAATATTCTTTATAGTTCTTTGAATAATCACTATATTTTAATTTTGCAAAATTTTTAATATCTAAATTAAGAAAATTTTTATTTTTTCTTTTTAAAATGACACCTATCCCCTCATCTGCATTTAAACAATATACATCCAAATTGCTATCCGTCCTTTTTTCTACTAGGGCCTTCCAAGTGTCCCCATTCCAATTAATTTGACACCTAGGAACTGCTTGATAATAGTAATTCCTTGGAAAACAATCATGTAATAAAATAATTCCATTCTCTTTAATTATCTTTAGAGAATTATTTATATCTTTTTTAACTTGCTTGTATGTATGAAGACCATCAATAAATATTAAATCAAATTTATCATTATTTTTTAAAAAAAATTCATCACTTGTTTTTCTTATATTTCCACCTGAAACAGGATCAACACCAATCTTTTTATGACAAATGACATGATTAAATAGATCATCTTTAAAAGTTCCAATTTCTAAATAATCTTTAAACTTTTTAATATTGATTAGTTCTTGTACAATCTCTTGTCTTCTTTTTTTTTTACTAAAGTCTACTTCTAAACTTTTTGAATTTATACCACCGGTTAAATAATGATATAAATAAAAAAATTTCATTATTTTTTTGCTAACAAACAATCTTTGAATTTTATTTTTAATATAATTTTTCATTTAATAGACCTTTTATAGTTGCAGTCTTTACATATATTTGATTAGATTTTAACACAATAAAAAATTAAATTTATATTAAAGGGAATTAACAAATGTTTAAAATTTCTTGTATACAACTAAGATCAGGCAATAATATTAAAGATAATTTAAAAAAAACTTCAAATTTAATAATTAAAGCAATTAAGAACAAAACAGATTTTGTTATAACTCCTGAGGTTTCCTCAATAATGTCACTTAATAAAAAGGAATTATTGAATAAAATTTCTAATCTTAAAAACGATATTTATTGTGATGGTATGAAGAAAATTGCAAAAAAATATAAAAAATGGATTTTGATTGGATCTCTAATTACTAAAAATTCAAAAAATCAAATAGTAAATAGATCAATTTTGATAAACCCAAAAGGAAATATAGTGACTTACTATGATAAAATCCATATGTACGATGTTAAATTAAGTCTCAAGGAAAAATATTCAGAGTCAAAAGTTTTTACCGCGGGGCGAATAGTTAAAACATATAATTTGCCATGGGGTAAATTAGGTTTTTCAATATGTTACGATTTACGATTTCCTAGCATGTTTAGAAAATTAGCAAAATCTGGCTGCTTATTTATAAGTGTTCCATCAGCATTTACGCACACGACAGGAAAAAGACATTGGCACACTTTATTAAAGGCTAGGGCAATAGAAAATTTTTGTTATATTTTTGCTCCAGCTCAAGGAGGCATACATTCAAACGGAAGAAAAACTTATGGACATTCTCTTATTATTTCACCTGATGGTAAAATTATTAAAGAAATCAAATCTAATAAAGAAGGTTTTATAACCGCTTTAATAGATCCTGACAAAGCGAAGAAATTGAGACAAACTATCCCAAGTTTGAGTTTAGAGTAACTATTTATGTGATTTAACTTCTTTAATGTTTGAGCCTAAAATATTATTTATTTCCAATTTTATTTTAGCTCTTTCATCATTTGATTTATAAACATTTCTTGCATTTTCAATAAAATCTTCTCCAAATTTCTTTTCCTGTTCTGCTTTTCTTTTATTATTTTCTATATCCCATAATTTTAAATTTACTTTTTTTAATTGTATTTTATGCTTTTCAATTAGACTTTGATCAGGAATAAATTTATCAATAGTTGCATTTAAAGATGTTAATTCCTTATTTATCTCAATTAATTTATCAGAATCTGAAATCTTAATCTTTTTAATTTCTAAAATGGTAATTTTATCTACTAGTTCGCCCGCTGATATTTCTGCCAATATTTTGTCTAATTTTGTATTCATATTAATTTTTGATTATATTGAGAATATAAATATACTCAGAAATAATAATGTCAAATATATTAATAATAAAACATGGTTCTTTAGGTGATTTGATACAAGCCAATGGCGCAATAAAAGACATTAAGGAATTTTATAAAAATAGAAAAGTTATATTATTGACATCAAATCCTTATTCAATTTTTATGTCTGAGTGCCCGTATATAGATGGAGTAATTACTGATAAAAGGTTACCAAGATGGAATTTACTTTTTCTTTATAATCTAAAAAAATTACTTTCTAGATATAAATTTTCTAAAGTTTTTGATCTTCAAAATTCTAGACGAACGAGATTTTATAAAAATTTTATTTTAAAAAATATTGAGTGGTCTTCATCAAGTTCAACCCTAGAACTTGGACAAAAAAAAAGTGATTTTGATAAAGAACCTGTTTTAGACCGAATGGAATTACAACTTAAAAAAAGTAATATTCCAACCAAGTATATAAAGAATATTGATCTAGATTGGGCTAAAACAGATTTGTCATTATTAATCAAGAAACACACAAATAGAGAATATATATTGATTTTTCCTTTTTGTTCAAAAAAACATCAAAATAAAAAATGGCCTTTTTTTCAAGATTTAATTTCAAGTATTAGAAGACAATATAAAAATAATTATTCAATTCTTGTTGCACCAAATAATGAGGAAATAAATGAGGCCAAGAATTTAAGTGCCAAAGTTGTTTTAGACGGAGACAAAGCCTTGGATATTAAAAAACTTATTTCTCTTATTGATAGTGCAAAATTTATTATTGCTAATGATACAGGGCCTGCTCATATAGCTTCCCATTTAAACAAGAAAGGGTTAGTTTTATTTGGAAGTCACACCTCTGCAAAAAAGGTGAGTATTGAAAACTCAAATTTTAAAGCTATCAGTGTTGAAAAGTTAAAAGACTTGGATGTCAATTCTGTAATGAATGAAGTGAAAAAAAATTTAAATTAATTCGATATATTTTTTTATAATCTTATTCCAATTAAAGTTTTTTGAAAATTCTAAAGCATTTTGACCGAATTTTTTATATTGATCGTCTTTCAATATTTTTATCAATGAGTCATAAATTTCATTTAGGTTATTTCCATCACATAAGTAACCGGTTTTTCCTTCTAAAATAGCATCAGATTCACCTCCAAAAATTCCACCAATCGAAGGTTTTCCATATGCTGCAGCTTCGATAAAAGCAATACCAAATCCTTCAATAGATTTTTTGTATATTACTGAAGGCATTACAAAGATATCTGAATTTTCAAGCAAAGCTATTTTTTCTTGTTCAGAAGTTTTATAAATAAATTGAACTTCTTTTGATAGATTAAGTTCTTTTTTTAACTTTTCCAGTTCATATTTTTTTTCTCCATCACCTATTGAAACATATTTTAGTTTTGGAAACTTAGATAAAAGGTTTTTTACAGACATCAAGATATTTTTATGACTTTTTCTTTCATCTAGCCTTGAGATTGTAATTAATTTTGGAAATGCATCATTAAATACAGTCTTTGCAAATTTTTTTGAATTTTCATTTATTTCTATTGGATAATTACAACCAGGATTAATAATCCTTATATTTTTTCCTGTAAAACCTAATTTTATAACTAAATTTTTTGTAAAATTGGAGTTTGCAATTACGAAATCTGCCTTAGCTAAGGACGTCATTACTCTTTTATTTAAACTAGATCCATGAGGATGATTGATTTCTTTGGAATGAATTAAACAAAATGATTTTGTTTTTTTTAATGAGTTTACATCTATATTTTCAATACTCTTCCAATGGTCAAAGAATACAGCCCTCAATCTATTGTTATTAATAAATTCTTTCACTAAATTCGCTTTTCTATACTTTTTAAAAATTTTAAGTCCTGAAACTCTTTGTATTTTTAATTTTGATTTTTGATCGTATTCTTTGCAATTTTCAAAATCATCAGCAATTACTTTTACAGGACCATGATTTAAAAGTGCTTTAGATAAGCCTTCAATTAAATTTTGAATACCTCCTATATCTGGTGGAAAATTTCTAGTTGAAATTAAAAACATTAATCAAGCCATTTTATATTACAGCCCATACTTGGAATTTGTTTAATAGGACCTTTTTGTGTTCTTGCTATCATTTTCATAGCTCTTTTTAAATCACTTTCATCTTCCATTACAGGTTTTAAGTTTTTAAGTTCTCTAAATCTACCTCTATATTGAAGTTCTAAATTCTTGTTATATCCAAAAAAGTCAGGTGTACACACAGCCCCGTATTTTTTTGCAATTTCTTGATTTTCATCAATTAGATAATTTAAATTTTTAAACTCATTATCTTTGGCAAAATCAATCATTTTTTCAAATGAGTCTTCAGGATACTTTAATGTATCATTAGACATTATTGCTATTGAATTTATACCTTCAGTCTCTAAAGTTTCACAATCTTTAACTAAGTCTTTAATTATGGCTTTCACATAGGGGCAATGATTACATATAAACATTATCAGGGTCCCATTTTTACCCTTTATTTCATTAAGGGATATTAATTTATTATTTATTGATTTTAATTCAAAATTTTCAGCTTTTTTGCCAAATTCACAAATAGGTGTTTTTGTTAATGCCATGATATATTATAAATAATATAAAATAATTATACAGCAATTTTATGATTTACGATTTTGAGGAACATACGCCAAAAATAGATACTGATAGTTGGGTAGCTGGTAACGCTACAGTTATTGGAAAAGTAGAATTAAAAAAGAATTCTAATATCTGGTTTAATTCAACTTTAAGAGGAGATGAAGAACCAATAGTAGTTGGTGAGGGTACAAACGTACAAGATGGCAGTGTTATTCATACAGATCCTGGCTGTCCAGTAATTATTGGTAAAAATGTTACTATAGGACATCTAGTAATGTTACATGGTTGTATCATTGAAGATGATTGTTTAATTGGAATAGGAAGTACAATTCTTAATAAAGCAAAAATTGGGAAAAATTCGATTATTGGTGCTAATGCATTAGTTACTGAAAATAAAATTATTCCTGAGAGATCTTTAGTATTAGGAAGTCCAGGAAAAATTGTTAGACAAGTTTCAGATAAAGAAATTGAGAGTATAAAAGAAAATGCAAGACATTATGTTGAAACTTTTAGAAAATATAAAAAATAGTAATTTAAATGTCTTCGGCAACAATTAAGAAAATTATCCCTTGTAAAAAAAATCAACTTATCAAAATGGTTTTAGATATTGAAAATTATCCGGAATTTGTTCCTTGGTGCATTGAGGGAAAAAAATATGATGAAAAAGAAAGTGAAGATTTAATTTTTTTCAATGGGGATTTAAAAGTAGGTAAAAGTTTTTTAAATGAGACTTTTGCAAGTCATGTTACATTTTATAAGGAATTAGATAAAATAGTTGTTACAAACTTAGATGGACCATTAAAACATTTAAAAAATGAGTGGAAGTTTAAAGAAATAAACAATTCTACGGAATTGAATTTTTTTATTGATTTTGAGTTGAAAAATCCAATATTAAACGGAATAATGAAAAAATCATTTGAAATAGGTTTAAATAAAATAGCAAAAGCTTTTGAAGAGAGAGCAGTAAAATTATTTAAGTAATGTTTATTATAACTTCATTATTAATACTTTTTTTCTTATCATTCAAATTTTTATCCAATTATATTAAAAGTATAAGAACAGGAGATCCAAATGAAAGTGATTTAACTTATTGGATGTTTTCTTATGATTTTAAATCATCCAACAAAGATTGGATTCCAGAAGATAAAAAACTTAGACAAAGAAAACGGGCAAGGAATGCTTTAGTTTTTGTTCTTTATTTAAATATCTTTTGTATTTTTTTACTTTTAAATAGTTTTGCTGCTCATCTATTAGACGCAATTGTTAGTCCACAATTTAGTTATCCAGTTTAAAGCTAAAATTGTTTTAAAATTAAGTTTAAAGCTTTTTTTGTTGTGGATTTTTGTATCTGAGATCTTTCTTTTTTCTTAAAATAATTTCTACTAACAATTACTCTTTTTCCATTTTTAATTCCAATATAAACAAGTCCAACAGGTTTTTTTTTAGTCCCCCCTTTAGGTCCTGCAATTCCAGTTATCGAAACACAAATTTTTGCTTTACTAATTTTACTTAAATTATTCACCATAGATAAGCAGCACTGAATGCTAACAGCACCGTAATTTTGAATAGTCTTTTTAGGCACTTTCAAAATGTTAATTTTAGCTTGATTAGAATAGGTTACAAAACCCATTGAAAATACTTTTGATGCACCACTAACAGATGTAATAGCACTTGATAGCATTCCACCTGTACAAGACTCAGCAATAGCCAGTTTTTGTTTTTTTCTTTTTAGTAGAGATATGATTTTTTCACTTAAGTTCATATAAATAGTTTTGATTTAATAACCATAAATATAATAAAAGTTAATACAACATAAAATCCTGCAATTACATCATCCATTATAACGCCGAAACTGTTTTTAAATTTTCTATCAAAAAAATTAATAGGAAACGGTTTTTTAATATCGAAAAATCTAAATAAAATAAAAATATATGTATAGAACAAAATTGACTCGTTGAAATCTTTAGTAGTTCCGTGCGCAATTTCATACATATAAATAGGTATTGATTGACCGATAACTTCATCGATAACTATCTCTTTGGGATCTTTGTCAGTATTATCTTTTATATAATTTGAAATTGCTACAAAAGCATAAAGAAATAATATGATTAAGATTATTAAAATAATAGTGTTAGATAAATTTAAAATATTAAATAAGCTAAATAAAAATACTGTGGTAACTAATGAAGTTATTGTTCCAGGAGCATATCTAATAGTTCCAATCCCAAAAAAAGTTACAAATAAAAAATTTATATTCTTAATCATATTTGATTATAGAAGTAATCACTTCACAAGCAATAGCTTTCTCTTTTCCTATAATACCTAATTTTTCTGTTGTCTTACCTTTTATATTAATTTGATCTTTTGAAATTTCACAAAGTTTAGCGATACTATCTATCATTTTATTTTTATATTTTTTAATTTTTGGAGTTTGAGTAATAATATTTATATCTATATTATTTACAAAATAACCCTTAATTTTAATTTTTTTTATTACTTCTCGAAGTAAAATTGTTGATCTTATATTTTTAAACTTTTTATTTTTATCTGAAAACATCTGACCAATATCTCCGAATTTACAAGCTCCAAGAATTGCATCTGTAATTGAATGTAATACTGGATCACCATCTGAGTGACCTAGTGTGCCTAAAGATGATTTAATTTTTAATCCCGCTAAGTAAAGTTTTCTTTTTGGAACAAGTCTGTGAACATCAAATCCTATCCCAACACTTTGATTGGATTTATATATATTCTTCAAATTTTCAAAATCTGATTTATCTGTAATCTTAAAGTTATTTTTTTCTCCTTCGATAAATTTGATATTATTTAAATCCATATACAAAGACACATCATCATCTTTATATTTCCCAGCATTAGTTTTATGTAAATGATAGATTTCTTTAAAATTAAAACCCTGTGGTGTTTGAGTAAGAAACAAATTATTTCTATTTTTGGCTAATATATATTCATTTAAGCTAGAGTCTATTTTTTGTTTTACAGCATCTTGAATATTTATCTTTGGTATTACTGCTCTGGCTTTTTTCATATTTTTAATTATTGAACTAAATAACTTTAATGAAAAATTAGGTCTAGCAACATCGTGAATTAAAACTTTTGAAATTTCGTTTGAGTTGCTTAAATATTTTAAAGCATTAAAAGCAGATTGTTGCCTAGTTTTTCCACCTACAATTAATTTAGTATTTTTCAACTTAAGAGACTTAACTCTTTTTGAGTCTTTTTTATTGTATACAAGAATTACCTTTTTTATTTGTTTAAATTTACGTGCTTTAGCAATATTAATTTCTATTAATGATTTACCTGCAATTTTTTGATATGGTTT
>MDSW01222807.1_pt1 | contig 10140 bp, 6 predicted proteins | sample 811171 | NCBI WGS metagenome assembly MDSW01 (sample SAMN05326641, study PRJNA326480) | marine metagenome | isolation source: seawater | place: Atlantic Ocean: North West | collected 2012 | reverse complement strand
TTTCAAATTCCTAAAAAAGCTAGTTACATTAAGTTTAATAATCCAGCTTCAAGGTACGCAATAGTAGGAGTGATGTTTGCAGATTTTGAAGACGGTCCGAGAGTTGCTGTTACTGGCGCTGGTCCCTGTGTTTTTCGTGCTAATAATATAGAGAAAGCTATTACTTCTGGTGATAAGTTACCCGAAATAAAAGCAGAGGGGCTAAACTCTGATATTCACGCAAGTGCAGAGTATAGAGCTCACTTAGTAGGCGTTATGGCAAAACGTGCTATTGAGTCAGCTCATTAATATAATATCTTCAAATCTAATCTGGTTTATTGTTCTGTGACATTAATTCGATAGCTCTTCTGACTACTTCTCCGCCTGCACCTTTGCGGTTACTATTATTACTTAAATATTGCCTCCAGCGTCTAGCAGCAGGGCGACCTTGGAATAAACCGAACATATGCCTTGTTATAGAGCCAAGTCGAGTTCCAGATGCAAGTTCTTCATCAATATAATTTATCATTTTATCTACAACCTCCTCGCGAGAAGGTAACTTAGATTGAACCTCAAAAATTGCACTATCAACATCTGCAAGAAGCATAGGGTTAGAAATTGCAGCACGACCTATCATTACACCATCCAAGTAAGGTAAGAAAGCGTTGGCATCAGCAATTGTCTGAATACCTCCATTCAAAACTATTTTAGCTCCTGAAAATTTAGATTTAAGTAACCAAACCCAATCATGCCTAAGTGATGGAATTTCACGATTTTCCTTTGGTGTCAAACCTCCTAAAACTGCTGTACGAGCATGTACTATAACACTTTCTGCTCCTGCCTCTAAAACAGCTTCTACAAACCTACAAAGTTTGTCAAAAGAATAGTCTCCTTCTATTCCTAAGCGACATTTAACCGTTATAGGAATTCCAGTAGCTGCAGACATATCTCTTACGCAATGAGCTACGAGATCTGGATTAGCCATCAAGCAAACACCAAAGTTCCCTGAACTTACTTTTTTTGAAGGACACCCTACATTAAGATTAACCTCGTCATAACCTTTACCTTCCCCAATCTCTGAACATTGAGCTAGTTCATTAGGGTTTGAGCCACCCAACTGAAGAGCTAGTGGTCTCTCTTCAGGTAAAAATTTTAGAAACCTATCTGCATCACCATGAATTATTTGAGCTGTTGCAATCATTTCTGTATAGAGAAGTGTATACTTACTAAATTGTCGCAAAAAATAACGACCATGACGGTCAGTATAGCCCATCATTGGAGCTACACTTAAACGACGATCTATTGATAGATTAGATGACATGGAAATTACTTTATCATGCATATATATAAAAATACGATGCTGGCATTGAATTTTTTATTTACCTAGCCTATTTATTCTTCTCGCGCCGTTTTGATTTAACAGCTTGCGGGCGCGTCTTACAAATACTGCTAAAGCGATTGCTCCCGCCCAGCATAGCTGCGGTGGGTTTTTTATCATAGTCTTGACTTAATTGTGTTGTCAGTTTCAAATCTAAATGAGGAAAACATTGGGAAAACTTTCTAATATAAAGGGACGAGAACCAGCCCGTCGGAGTGGTCCTTTCTCTGTAAGGGAAAGGATAAACGTCTCTTTTGAATTTTTTCCTCCTTCAAGTGAAAAGTTAGCCCAACAATTATGGGAATCACTAGTGCTTCTAGAGCCCCTGAAACCATCTTTTGTGTCAGTAACCTATGGTGCAGGAGGTACAACTAGACAACGTACCCTTGATACAGTTAAGAGAATAGTTGCAGAAACAGATTTAACCCCAGCAGCACACTTAACCTGTATAGGGTCATCACGGGAAAACATACAAATTGTAGCACAAGAGTATTGGGATGTAGGTGTTAGGCACCTAGTAGCACTCAGAGGAGACCCCGAGCAAACAACTGACAAATTTTCACCACACCCTCAGGGTTATAATAATGCTGGAGAACTTGTTAGTGGACTCCGTGAAGTTGCAGATTTTGAAATAAGTGTAGCTGCTTACCCTGAAGTACATCCTGAAGCAAAAAGTCCTGAGGCTGATCTAGATAACTTATCCTATAAATTAGACTGTGGAGCTAGCAGAGCCATAACCCAGTTTTTTTTTGATACAGAAATATTTTTGCGCTTTCGTGATGCTGCTGCAGCAAAAGGTATTTCAGCACCCATAGTACCGGGAATCTTGCCGGTTACAAATTTTTCAAGGTTAGTTGAATTTGCTAATCATTGCAATGCGTCTATACCTAGATGGTTAGAGGACATGCTTAATGGGCTTGATAACGACCCAAACAGTCGAAGACTTATAGCGGGATGGGTCGCTATTGAGCAGTGCAGACAATTAGCTAACCATGGAGTTACTGACTTTCATTTTTATACTCTCAATCGAGCAGAACTTACACGTGCCATATGTCATGCACTTGGGGTTAGAGATCAAGAAATGTTAGGGTCATCTCAATGAAACAAACACGAAGAATTGATGTTCTAAAATCTATCGTAAAAAATAAAATTCTTTTGCTTGATGGTGCTATGGGAACAATGATTCAAAACCAAAACCTTACAGAGGATGATTATAGAGGGGAGAAATTTAAAGATAACGATAAAGACCTTAAAGGGAATAATGATATCCTCAGTATTACACAACCACAACTAATAGAAAGTATACACACTAAATACCTTGAGGCAGGTGCCGATATAATACTAACAAATACTTTTAATGGCAGCTCAATTTCTCAAGCTGACTATAATACACAAAATCAAATCCATGAACTTAATTTTTCTGCGGCAACAATTGCTCGACAAGCTGCAGATAAAGTTAGTAGTGATAAACGACCAAGGTTTGTTGCCGGATCACTTGGACCAACCAACAAAACTACTTCTATATCACCAGATGTAGAAGACCCAGCTTTTCGTGCAATAGAATTTGATGAATTACTCTTAGCCTATAAAGATCAAGCAACGGCATTACTAAAAGGCGGAGTAGATATCTTTTTACTAGAAACGATTTTTGATACACTGAATGCAAAGGCCGCAATATTGGCTCTCTTTCAGCTTTCAGAGGAAACTGGGAAATTTTTGCCAATAATGATATCAGGAACAGTAACAGACCTCTCTGGAAGAACCCTCACAGGGCAGACACCTGAAGCTTTTCTCCACTCAATGAGGCATGCACGCCCATTTAGTATTGGTTTAAATTGTGCGCTGGGAGCCGCACATATGCGTCCATATATAGATGAGCTATCTAGAACTGCCGATACTCTTATATGCGCCTATCCAAATGCTGGTTTACCAAACGAATTTGGAGAATATGACGAAACACCAGAGGCTACTGCTAAACATATAGGGGAATGGGCAGATTCGGGGCTCATCAATATGGTTGGTGGCTGCTGTGGGACTAAACCATCCCATATAGCTGAAATGGGAGAGACTATCGCTAACAAGTTACCACGTAAGATTCCTAGTCTCTCGACCCAAATGCGTCTTTCAGGGCTGGAGGCACTCAAAGTTCGAACATGACAGGTTTTTTTGTAAATATTGGTGAACGAACTAATGTCACGGGCTCCTCAAAGTTCAGAAAACTAATAGAGGCTGAAGATTATTCGGCAGCTGTTGAAGTAGCTCGACAACAGGTGGAGAACGGGGCACAAATAATTGATGTGAATATGGATGAGGGTATGCTTGATTCTGAATCTGCAATGATTCGGTTTCTTCGAATGATAGCTTCTGAACCTGATATTTCTCGTGTCCCTGTTATGATTGATTCTTCAAAGTGGACTGTAATAGAATCTGGTCTAAAGAATGTCCAAGGAAAATCGATTGTTAATTCAATAAGTCTTAAAGAGGGCGAATCAGTATTTTTAGATCAAGCCCAAACCCTTCAAAGGTATGGGGCTGCAACCGTAGTCATGGCATTTGATGAAAGTGGGCAGGCTGAAACAGCTGATAGGAAGTTTGAAATTTGTAGTCGAGCATATTCATTACTAACAAATAAATTAGAATTTCCTCCAGAAGACATCATTTTTGATCCGAACATATTTGCAGTAGCAACTGGTATTGAAGAACATAACGGTTATGCACTAGCCTTCCTAGAAGCAACTCGTCGAATTCGATCTGAGTTGCCACATTGTCATGTTTCGGGAGGACTATCGAACCTCTCATTCTCCTTTAGAGGTAATGAAACTGTTAGAAGAGCTATGCACTCTGCATTTTTGTTCCATGCTACCAAAGCAGGTATGAATATGGGCATAGTAAATGCCGGACAGTTAGATCTATATGAAGAGATAGAAAAAGATCTTTTAGAAAGAGTGGAAGACGTTCTTCTAAACCGCAGGAAGGATGCAACAGATAGGCTTCTAGAAATTGCTGATAGCTTCCAAGGTAAAAGCAAAATAACTAAAGGCGTAGACTTGTCATGGAGACAAGGTTCAGCAAGTGAAAGAATTAATTATGCTCTAGTACATGGTCTAAATGAATACATAATCCAAGATACAGAAGAAGCACGTAATTCTGTAGAGCGAGCCCTTCATGTAATTGAGGGTCCATTAATGGATGGCATGAATACGGTTGGAGAATTATTTGGTGCTGGAAAAATGTTTCTTCCACAAGTAGTCAAAAGTGCAAGAGTTATGAAGCAAGCTGTGGGGCATCTTATTCCTTTTATGGAGCAAGAACGAGGTAATGATACAGAAAAGAAAAAAAATGCCGGAAAAATTCTCCTAGCAACCGTAAAGGGTGATGTTCATGATATTGGTAAGAACATTGTTGGGGTAGTATTGCAATGCAATGACTATGAGGTAATTGACCTTGGAGTAATGGTTCCAGCAGGTAAAATTCTTAAAGTAGCCCAAGATCAAAAAGTAGATGCAATTGGTTTATCTGGTTTAATTACACCCAGTCTTGATGAAATGTGCCACGTCGCATCAGAAATGACACGACAAGGATTTAAAATACCTCTATTAATTGGGGGGGCAACAACTAGCATTTTACATACAGCAGTAAAAATATCACCATCATACAATAATAGTGTTGTTCATGTTCCCGATGCTTCAAAAGCTGTAGGTGTTGTTAATGCCTTGCTATCTAATAATAAGAAAGTTGCCTTCTCCAAAGAAGTTTCAGAAAAATATGCATCCCTAAGAGAGACGCATTCCAAGGGTCAAAGAGAGAGAAACTTAGCATCTATTAAAGTTGCACGAGACAATAGACTGAATCTTAATTTTTCTTCTGAGCCACCTGTTAAACCAATCCAACCTGGTAGACATGTATTTAATACCTTCTCTTTAGAAAAATTAGCTAGTTTTATAGATTGGACTCCATTTTTTAAGACTTGGGATTTGAAAGGAAAGTACCCCACTATACTTAATGATAAAAAAGTAGGAATGGCAGCGACTCAACTACATAATGATGCTCAAGAAATGCTCGATAAAATTACTTTTGAAAATTGGTTTGAACCCAAAGCAGTTGTCGATATTTGGCCTGCTAACCGGATTTATGATGACGATATCATAATTTATGCTAATGAATTTCGTGATAAACCAATTGCAACATTTCACATGCTTAGACAACAGATGTTAAGAGATAACCAAAAATATAATTTATCTCTAGCAGATTTTATCGCCCCTGCTGATGCTGGAATTGCCGATTGGCTAGGAGGATTTGTTGTAACCATGGGTGATGGTCCAGATACAAAAGCAAAAATATTTGAAAAGAAGCATGACGATTATTCTGCAATTATGGTTAAGGCTCTTGGTGACCGACTTGCAGAGGCATTTGCAGAACAAATGCACCTAAAAGTTCGCAAGGAAATCTGGGGTTATCAAAAGATGGAAAACCTTAATAATGAAGCACTTATAGCTGAGCAATATTCAGGGATTAGACCTGCACCAGGCTACCCAGCTTGTCCTGACCACACTGAAAAAAATATCTTATTTCAATTACTTGACGCAACCAATCTAACAGGTGTTAAGCTAACAGAAAATTTTGCTATGCTTCCTGCATCGACAGTTTCAGGTCTATATTTTGCACATCCTAAAAGTAGATATTTTGGAGTAGGTAAAATTGGTTTTGATCAGGTAAAAGATTATGCAAAACGTAAACAGAAACCAGCTTCTGAAATTGAGAGGTGGCTCTCCCCAAATTTAGGATATGATATAAATGACTAAAAACTCCTGAATTTTGTATTTTCTTGTTTGGTTTATGTTTAAATTTTTAATTAGAAAAAAATAATTTTATACACGCAAAACTCATTAAATATAAAAAACTTCACTATAATGTTTCAACTTCATATTCTATAGAATATCAAACTTGGAGATAATTATAAATGAGCTCATACCGTATTGCTGCCATTCCTGGAGATGGCATTGGAAAAGAAGTCTTGCCGGAAGGTATAGCGGCTGTTGAAAAGGCAGGAGCTAAATTCGGTGCAAGTTTTGAATGGGAAAGCTTTGATTGGTCATGTGAGTTATATACAAAAACTGGTCGTATGATGCCTGAAAATGGCATTGAGCAGCTAAGACTATTTGACAGTATTTTCCTTGGAGCTGTTGGTTTCCCTGGAGTTGCGGATCATATTTCCCTATGGGGTCTACTAATACCAATACGTAGAGCTTTTAATCAATATGTAAATGTTAGACCAATTAAACTATTACCAGGTGTTACTTCACCGCTAAGTGGTAGAACATCAAAAGATATAGATTTCGTTATTATAAGAGAAAATAATGAAGGTGAATATTCAGAGATGGGTGGTCGTATTTATGAGGGAACTGAACAAGAAATGGTTGTTCAAGAAAGTGTATTTACTCGTTTTGGTGTGGACAGAATAATGCATTATGCCTTCAAAAAGGCTCAAGAACGTAATAAAATTTTAACTTCTGCAACTAAATCCAATGGAATCATTCATACGATGCCTTACTGGGACGAAAGATTTGATGATATCAAAAGTTTTTATCCTGATGTAGAAACAAATCACTTCCATATAGATATTCTTAGTGCTCATTTTGTTCAGCATCCTGAATGGTTTGACGTAGTAGTAGGTTCAAATTTATTTGGCGATATCCTATCAGACCTAGGAGCTGCAGTTGCTGGAGGTATGGGGCTGGCTCCTGCAGCTAATATTAATCCAGATCTAAATTATCCATCTATGTTTGAACCGGTCCATGGATCAGCGCCAGACATAGCAGGGAAAGCTATTGCTAACCCAATAGCACAAATATGGACAGGGGCAATGATGTTAGACCACTTTGGTCTAGTAGACGCAGCAAACGCAATTGAAGCTGCTATTATAGATGTACTTAGCAATGGAGATGTAAAGACTAAAGACCTTGGGGGGAATGCCAAAACTAGTGAAATGGGTCAGGCAATTCTTGATGCTATATGAAATAATAATATATCTAGAAAAAAGGGTTAATGTAGCTTTAAGTGAGTAACTTATAGTTCAAAGTATATAGATAATCTGTGTAAATAAATTCTAAATCGAGATAAAAACTCATGAAAGAGTATAAAAAAAATAGTCATTGGCTAAATGAAGCTCTAAACAATAATGATTTAGAAACCCCATTATTAGTTGGAGATACAAAGGCAGATATTTGTATCATTGGGGGCGGATTCACAGGTCTTTGGACTGCAATTCACCTTAAAGAGGATGATCCTTCCCTGGACATAGTTATTATAGAGAAAGATACATGTGGTGCAGGACCTAGCGGACGCAATGGTGGATTTGTTTTAAGTTGGTGGGGTAAATTTCTAACCTTAGAAAAACTGTGTGGTGGAGAAGAAGCAGTACGCCTAGCCAAAGCATCTGCAGACGCTGTATCCAAAATTGGGAAATTCTGCTCTGAAAATAACATTAACGCAGGCTTTAGGCAGGATGGATGGCTTTGGGCAGCCACCAATACTGCCCAAATAGATTCATGGGAGCCAACTCTTACTGCAGCTGAAAAATATCAAGAATATCCTTTTGAGCGATGGACACCTGAGCAAGTGATAAACAGAAGTGGCTCAGAACGACATATAGCAGGTGTATATGAAAACATCCCCGCCAGCGTTCAACCCGCAAAATTGGCTAGAGGTCTTCGCAGAGTAGCTTTAGAAAAAGGTGTTAGAATCTATGAGCAAACACCTTTGACTAGGTTAGTAAAAAACAAGCCTCCCAAAGTGCATACTCCAAAAGGTATTATCACAGCTCAAAAAGTTGTATTAGCAATAAATGCTTGGAGTATCGGTTTTAGAGAACTTAGAAAATCTCTTGTTGTTGTATCAAGCGATATAGTTGCCACAGCACCCATACCAGATAAGTTGGCAGAGATAGGATATGACGATGGGCTAACTATATCTGATAGTAGAATGCTAGTACACTACTATAGAACAACATTGGATGGTCGACTTGCCTTTGGTAAAGGAGGAATGAACGGTCTAACACCCTATGGGGGGAACCTTGGAAAGATGCTCGACGGTCCATCAAGTCTTCGTGATAATGTATCTGATTGGCTTAAGTGGACTTACCCTAACCTAGGAAATGTAAAAATAGATACAAGTTGGACAGGACCAATTGACCGCTCTAAAAATGGTTTACCCTTTTTTGGAAACCTAGGGGGAAGAGAAGATATAATTTATGGTGCTGGGTATTCTGGTAATGGAGTTGGTCCAACATACATAGGTGGGCGCATAATTGCATCTCTAGCTCTCGGGAAACATGATGAATGGTCTAGGTGTGCCTTAGTTCGTGAACTTGGACGAGATTTTCCTCCTGAACCTATAAGATATTTTGGAGGTAAAATAGTCAGAAATGCAGTTGCAAAGAAGGATAAAGCAGAAGATGAAGGTCAAAACCCAGGACGTTTTACTAAATTTCTAGCTAGTTTTGCTCCAGCCGGTCTGTCTCCTTTCAAAGGACAAACTGCAGGTATAAAAAAATAATCCCATATTTACAAAAATATCCATAAATAGCGTTGCCTATGGGGCTCTACAATAGCAGTATAGTTTAAATAAAAGATAATTTTGAATTTAAAGGAGCTAAAAGATGAGGCATTTAGTCGGAATTGATGTAGGAGGAACATTTACTGACTTTGTTGCATTTGATCCCGAAAATCAAAATTTAGCAGTTTGGAAAACACTTTCTACCCCCAATGACCCTATTGAGGGAATACTTAGTGGGCTAGAAAATTACGACTCTAATGCTATTGAAGCTGTAGAACATCTCCGCTTAGGTACGACAATTGCAACTAATGCAATTCTTGAGAGAAAAGGATCCGTTGTAGCTTATGTCACAACAAAAGGCTTCCGTGACGTTCCATTTATTCAAAGAGGGAAACGAAAAAGTCACTATGATCTTACTTGGATTAAATCTAAGCCTCTAGCAAAACGTAGGTATTGTTATGAGATAGGCGGGCGTATTACTGCACGAGGTGAAGAATATGAACCACTTGATGAAAAAGAAATTCGAAATCTTGCTAGAGATATAGCAAAAAATAATAACATCAAAGCTATTGCTGTTTGCCTTTTATTTTCATATGTAAACCCCTCGCATGAACGTCGAGTTGCAGAGTTATTTGCTGAAGAATGTTCGAATAAACCTATATCTATTTCTTATTCAGTCTTACCTAAATGGAAAGAATATGAGCGAGCTTCAACTACAATCGCCGATGCATATATAAGACCATTAGTTAGCCATCATATTGGGCGCATAGAGGAACAGTTTGCTCAAAGGGGTCTTGGCAAACGTGTAGCAGTCATTAAGTCTAACGGTGGTGAAATGAGCCTAGATGCAGCCACAAACGCACCAATACAGATGACTCTTTCAGGTCCAACAGGTGGCGTAGTCGGTGCCAAGCATATTTCTAGTTTGGTAGGAGTAGAACATTTAGTAACCCTAGATATGGGGGGTACATCTACAGATGTATCAACTGTTGTGAATGGCAGAGAAAGTTTTACAACAAGTTTTGAAATAGAATTTGGTGTTCCTATACAAATACCAATGATTGATATCCGAACAATGGGAGCTGGTGGTGGATCTCTGGCTTGGATTGATAAAGGGGGAATGCTCAGAGTCGGACCTCAAAGTGCAGGCGCACAACCAGGTCCTGCCTGCTACAACCAAGGTGGAGATCAGGCTACGGTAACTGATGCAAATGTAGTTTTAGGGCGTA
>MDSW01189247.1_pt1 | contig 10140 bp, 7 predicted proteins | sample 811171 | NCBI WGS metagenome assembly MDSW01 (sample SAMN05326641, study PRJNA326480) | marine metagenome | isolation source: seawater | place: Atlantic Ocean: North West | collected 2012 | reverse complement strand
TAAAGTAAAATATTCTTAGGAGACCAGCTAATTACTACTGAAGCACCACCTAAATTTTTATCCTCTTTAAACAATAGTTTCGCATTTTGTCTTTCTAATAAAGTTTTACCTAAGAAAGTTCCAAGGCCTAAGCCTGAGTTTGAATTTAATTCTAATGATCTAGACTTAATGTAGGGTTCTCCAAGTTTCTTAATTATATCTTTCGGAAATCCTGGCCCATCATCATTTACTATGATTTTTATTTCTTTATCATTGCTAAAAAGAAATATATTGACTTTACTTTTTGAAAATTTAATCGCATTGCCTATAAAATTTCTTAACCCGTAGATCATTTCTGCTGACCTTTGTATGTTAATTTTATTTCTATCACCATCAGAAACTAAAGTAATTGCTTTAGAAGAAGTTTCTTTAAAAGAATTTATGATTTCCTCAAGTAAATTTTCTAATTTTGTTGAACTAAAGAATTTGTCTTCCTCTATCTGTTTTTTTGAAATTCTTTTCAAGATTTCACTACATCTTTTAGATTGGCTAATTAAAAGATCAATATCTTTAGATAGTTCATTATTATCTCCAATTTCTTTTTTCAATTCTTTAGCAACAACGCTTATTGTTGCTAAAGGTGTTCCGAGAGAATGTGCAGCAGCAGCAGCCTGCCCTCCTAAAGACTCTAATTCATACTCTTTATAAATTACTTCTTGAAGTTTTTTAAAAGCTTCCTCTGTTTTCTTTTTTTCACCTGAAAAACGAATGCCAAAGTAACTTAAAAATATTAGACCAATTATAATAGAAATAAAAATTCCAATTTTATAAAAATTTGGGAAATGTAATAAATTCATATCTTCGCCTGGTAATGGTAAGTGAAAAATAGAAATAGTTAATAAAAGTAACGACGTTATTAAACCTAAAATTATTGTCGTGCCCATGCTTAGAAACGTTGAGGAAACTATAGCTGGAATAATTAGTAGGAAAACGAAAGGATTAAAAATTCCTCCTGTCAAATAAAGAAGAACGCTTAATTGCAACAAGTCATACAAAAGAAAAGGAGCCGCGTAAAAATCCTTAAGTTGATTTATTTTTATTCCTAATTGAAGATATAAATTTGTAGCTATTCCAAGAAATATTATTAAATAACACAACTCTAGCGGGAAAGGTAATTTCAGATAAAAATAAACAATATTTATAGCCAAGAATTGACCAAAAATTGCAATATATCTTAGTATAGTAAGTGTATTTTTATCAAGATTTAAATTCTCTTTTGTTCGAAAAAGAGTTGTCCAATTCATTGTATGTTAAATATCTAAATTGACGACATCTAAGGCATTATTAGTAATAAAATCTTTTCGAGGTGCAACTTCATCGCCCATTAAAATTTCTATCATTTTTTGATCGTCCATTGATTTGTCCTTAGTTCCCTTTGAGTATTGTACTCTTAATAAAGTTCTATTATCAGGATTTAATGTTGTTTCCCATAATTCTTCAGGGTTCATTTCTCCTAAGCCTTTGAATCTTTGAATTGAAAGATTTTCTCTTTGCGATTGTATAAATTTTTTAAATTCTTCACTTCCCCTCTTCATCTTTTTTCCTGTCTTAGCTAAATCTAGAATATAATTTTCTAAAGTTTTTTCATCTTTTATATAAACACCTTTATTTGATTTAGTTACTTTAAACAAAGGTGGTTGCGCCAAATACACATGTCCATTTTCAATTAATTTATTAAATGGTGAATTATTAAAAAAAGTGAGAAGAAGAGTTCTGATATGTGATCCGTCTACATCCGCGTCGGTCATAATAATTATTTTATCATATCTTAGATTTTCTAAATTAAAATCTTTTGAGCCGGTTCCTAAAGCATTAATTAATGTGACAATTTCGCTAGAGGACATCATCTTTGATAATGCTTTAGTAGATTGATCTTCTCCATTTTTTTTTCCATTTACATAAGTGTTAAGAATTTTTCCTCTGAGAGGAAGAACGGCTTGAAACTCCCTAACTCTTCCTTGTTTAGCAGAGCCTCCAGCTGAGTCACCCTCAACTATGAATAACTCTGTGCCCTCTCTTTTTTGAATTTGACAATCAGCAAGTTTACCTGGTAATCCAGATAGTTCAAAAGTACCTTTGCGTCTCACACTATCTCTTGCTTTTCTTGCCACATCTCTAGCCATAGCTGCTTGGGTAATTTTTTCGAGAACTGTTTTAGCTATTGACGGATTTTGATCGAACCATGTAGACACTTTTTCTCCAATTATATGTTCAACTATATTTCTTATCTCAGAAGAAACTAACTTATCTTTTGTTTGTGACGAAAATTTAGGATCAGGCATTTTGATTGACAAAACTGCTGTTAAGCCCTCTTTAATATCTTCACCTGATAAGGTAATTTTATTTTTTTTTGAATTTCTGTCGTTTGAATATTTATTAATAACTCTAGTTAATGCACTTCTGAATCCAAGCAAGTGTGTACCACCATCTTTCTGGGGTATATTATTAGTGAATGGCAAAACTTCTTCTGAATAGCCTGCATTCCATTCTAAAGAGCATTCTACAAATATATTATTTTTTGATGAGGCCACATAAATTGGTTTTTTAAAAACCTCTTTTTCATTTTTATTGACTAAAATTGGTTTTTTATTATTTATATGTTTAACAAATTCTATTATTCCCCCATCGTATTTATGAACATATTCTTTAATTTTTTTTGAGGTATCGTCAATTAATTTGATTGAAATACCTTTATTCAAAAAGGCGAGCTCTCTAAGCCTCTTTTCAAGTATTGAAGGATTAAATTTTATAGAAGAAAAAATTTCTTTTGATGGCAAAAAAGTAATTCTTGTTCCTTTTTTTTTTGTTTTGCCGACTTTTTTAAGGGGTTTAATCGAGTTTCCATTCTTAAAGCTAATTTCATATTCGTTTCCATCTCTATATATTTTCAATTCAAGTTTTTCGGATAAGGCATTTACAACAGAGACACCAACACCATGCAGTCCTCCAGATACCTTATAAGAATCGTGGTCAAATTTACCACCAGCATGTAATTGGGTCATTATGACCTCTGCTGCTGAAATTTTTTCTGTTTTATGTATATCTATTGGTATACCTCTTCCATCGTCTTCTACTGAAACCGTGCTGTCAGAATTTATTTTTACTAGGATATTTTTACAATACCCTGCAAGTGCTTCATCTATTGAGTTGTCTACTACTTCAAAAACCATATGGTGAAGACCAGATCCATCGTCTGTATCTCCAATGTACATACCAGGTCTTTTTCTAACAGCATCAAGTCCTTTAAGGACTTTTATTGAGTCTGCGCCATAAGATTGAGATTTTTTTGGTTCTAAATTTTTCGACATTGTGTTTTTAAAAGGATGGATAAATATACCATTATTTATTGATAATATAAAATGCATCTAAGGTTAAATGACCTAGAATTATTTACTACCAACAGTTTTAACTCAAAAATAAATAAAAATTCTAAATTCTACAAAAATTAGATTTTCATCGGCATAATCACGTAATAACTATTTTTGTCTGAAAGATCCTCTATCAAAACAGGTGAGGTGGAGTCTGTAAGATTCATTTTCAAATTCTTATTTTCAATTTGTGAGGCAATATCAATTAAATATTTTGAATTAAAACTTATATTTAAATTATCAGAATTGAAGCTAGCCTTTATTACCTCATTTCCTTCACCAGAATTAGCACTATTAACTGATAATTGAACATTTTCTTTATTAATATTCAATTTTAAACCCTCTTTTCGATCTAATGAAACACTTGCCACTCTCTCGATTGAATTTATAAAGTCTTTTGAAGGAACTATTAAAGACTTATCGTTTTTATCGGGAACAACCTTTTTATAATCAGGAAATTTACCATCTATAACTTTCGAAATAAGTTTGATTCTTCCTAAAGTAAACTTAATTTTATTTTCACTTGTTTCGATAGATAACTTTTCATTAACTTCAGAAAGTAAAGAACACAGCTGAAATACAGTTTTTCTTGGTAAAATAAGTGATGTAAAACTATCTATGTTTGTAATTTCAATACTACTTGAGGATAGTCTATGGCTATCAGTCGCGACTCCAGTTAAAAAATTTCTATCGTTTGACTTTGTAAGATGTAAAAAAACACCATTTAAATAATGTCTCGTATCGTCGTTAGAGATAGATATTTTTGTTTTATTCAAAAGTTTTAGAAATTTATTGTTATTTATTGATATTTCTGGGCCATCGAATTCATCATTAAAAGAGGGAAAATTATCTTTAGGTAAGCACAATAAATTAAAGTCTGAGTTATCACTTTTAAGGCTCAGCTTATTTTCTGATTTTAAATCAAAGTTTAATTCAGAATTAGAAGATATTTTTCTTAAAATATCATATAGAATAGCTGCAGAAGTGGTCGTACTCCCCTCTTTTAAAATTTTAACTTCGTGAATTTCGTCATAAAAAACTATATCTAAATCTGTTGCTACAATAGATAAAATATTATTTTTCAATTGTAATAAAACATTTGAAAGAATAGGTAGGGTATTTTTTTTTTCTACAATACCCTGAACAAAATTAAGTGATTTTAGTAAACTATCTCTTTTTACAATAAATTGCATTTCAACTCTACTCTAGCAATAGACTTTTTATTTGATTGATATTTTTTTTCATCTCATCATCTTGCTCTGAAAGTCGTGTAATTGTTTTTACAGCGTGAATTACTGTAGTGTGATCTCTATTAGCAAATCTCCGACCAATTTCAGGTAAGGATCTACTTGTCATCTTTTTGGCAATGTACATTGCTATTTGTCTTGGTCTGGCTAACGGTCTAGATCGTCTTTGTGAAAGCATATCGCTCAGTGGGATGTTAAAATAATTCGATACAACATTTTGAATTTTGTCGACTGTAATTACTTTAATTTGACTAAAAACATCCTTTAAAATATTTTTACAATCACTTGTGGTCAAAACTTTATTATGAACTCTTGTAAACGCTACTACTCGATTAAGTATACCAATTAACTCTCTGATGTTTGTCTTACTCTCATTAGCTAAATAATTTATAACTTCATCGCTCAAATCAATTTGCTCTTTAAATTGACTCTTGATTTCTTGTATCTTATTTTTGATAATTTTTATTTTCAAATCAAAATCTGGAGCTTCGATATCTACAACTAACCCCCCTGCCAATCTTGATTTTATTCTCTCTTGAATTCTATCTAATTTCATAGGATTTCTATCCGCTGATATGATTATTTGAGATCCCTTATCCATTAAACTATTAAAAGTATGAAAAAATTCCTCTTGTAAACTCTCTTTTCCTCTTATGAATTGAATATCATCGATTATGAAAACTGAGGATTTCCTAAAAAAATCTTTGAAATTTACCATATCGTTTTTTTTGATTGATTTTATAAAATGATACATAAATCGTTCTGCTGAGATAAACATGACATTATTTTCAGACTGTAAACTTAACCCAATAGCATTAAGTAAGTGTGTTTTCCCTAGACCTACCCCTCCACAAATATATAAGGGATTATATCTTGAAACATGCTCACAAACTTTTTTAGAGTAAGATAGCGCTATTTCATTACTTTTTCCTTGAACAAAATTCTCAAAGTTTAATCTTGGATTAAGTCTATTATAATTTAATATCGAATCTTTAATTTCTGTAATCTTATTTAATTCATCTATTTTAGATATTTCTGTATTATTTTTATGTTCTTCAATGATTTTGAATTCAATCCTATTTAAGCTTAATTTAAAGGTTTTAACTTGTTCTAAAATTTTATCCAAGTATCTCGATACAATCCAATCTCTAAAAAATCTTGTTGGAACGCTAAGAATTAAATAATCATTATATTCTTTAACTAAAGATATTCTTTGTAACCAACTTTTATAAATTTCACTTCCAAAAGTTTTTTCAAAAGATTTCTGAATATCTTCCCATACTAACGTTTTTTCTTCTTCCGAAATATAAACGTTTTGTTTTTTTGTATTGTTCTTGTCCATGTAATTAATTCTAAAAGAGATTCCTTTAAACTCTTTTATTGATACATTTGCAACTAGCCACAGGTTGTAATGAAAAAAAAAATTAAATTAGGTTGTAATATAATCGTTGTGATAGAAAAAAATAATTTACAACTTATTAAAGAAATTTTTTAATAATTTTTTAATCAAAATATAGATCTAAAGTTATTTATTTATCTAGTTGTAGAAATTTTTAACTAAATTTATATTTTTTTTGATAGTCTTGAAATCTTTCTTGATGCAGTTCTTTTGTTTACTACCCCAGATTTAGCAACCTGCATTAGAATTGATTGAAATTCTGAAAAATATTTTTTTGCTTCTGACTTTTTTTTGTTTTTTATAAGCAGCTCCATCTTTTTAATGGCATTTTTATACTTACTTTTTCTAATTCTATTAATAGTAGTCTGCTTTTTAACTCTTCTTACTCGTCTAATAGCTGATTTTGTATTTGGCATGTTATTTTTAAACTATATATATGCCGCTATAATGCTGGTCAACTTTAATATTTTTGACATTTTGTACAAAAAAAACTTGCTCTATTAGAAATTACAATCCTTCTTACAAAACCGTTACAATCAGTGTTAGAACACATACTGTCTTTTTTGCCGTAAACATTAAAATGTTGTTGAAAATTTCCAACTTTTCCTGAACTATTAGCAAAATTTTTAATTGATGAACCACCGAAAATTATTGCTTTTTTGAGTATTTTTTTTGTAACAGTAATGATATTTTTTATCTCAGAGTCTTTTAATTTATTAACTTTTCTAGTTGGCTTAACTTTACACTTAAAGAGTATTTCATTAACATATATATTTCCAAGACCAGCAATACATCTTTGATCCATCAACATATCCTTTATTGATTTTTTTTTGCCATTTAGAAAATTTTTAAAATATCTAAAACTAAAATTTTTAGTTAAAGGATCAGGTCCTAGATCTTTTAAATGATTTAATTCATTTATATTTCTAATGTGAATTATTTTTAGAAATCCAAATTTTCTAATGTCATTATAAACTAGTTTTATCTTGTTGCTTAAAATAAATTCAATTCTATTATGTTTATTGCTTAAATCTTCAATTTGATAATAAAAACTAGTTTTACTTTTAGCATTATTTTTTTTTATAAAAAATTTTCCAGTCATGCCAAGATGAAATACCACCACAACTTTTTTACTAAAATAAAACAATAAATATTTTGATCTTCTTTTAATTTTTAATAATCTGAGACCTAATATTTTACTTAAATCTTGTTTTGTTACCTTATATCTTAAATTACCATCATAAATTTTGATTTTTTTAATAATAAGACTCTTGATTCTTTTTTCTAGAGACCTTTTAACAACTTCAACTTCTGGTAATTCTGGCATATAATTTATTTATGAAAAATACTATTCCGGATAAAGAAAAACTAGTAAATTCTGTATTTTCGGCGGTTTATAAAAAATATGATTTAATGAATGATTTGATGTCTTTTGGAACTCATCGAATATGGAAAAAAAGATTATTAGATTGGATGAATCCTCAATTAAATAATAGTCTTATTGATGTAGCCTCAGGTACAGGCAATATTGCTGAATTATTCTCAAAAAGAATATCCAACTCAGGTGAAATATCTTGTGTAGAACCAAACGAAGAAATGTATGTTTCGGGAAAATCAAATTTAAAGAATTTTAAAAATATAAAATGGTTTAAAAACTTTGCTGAAAAATTACCATTTAAGGATAATACGTTCGATTTTTATACCATAAGCTATGGAATAAGAAATGTTACAGATATTAATCAAACTTTAAAAGAATCTTTCAGAGTTTTAAAGACTGGAGGTCGTTTTATGTGTTTAGAATTTTCGAAAGTAGATAACGAATTTATTAATTTTCTGTATCAAAGATACTCAAAAATAATACCTCATTTAGGAAAATATATTGTAGGTTCATCAAGACCATACGATTATTTAGTAAAAAGCATAAGCGATTTTTATAATCAAGATGAATTGCTTAATATTATAAAGAAAAATGGATTTTCTAATGTAGAGTATAGAAATCTCTCAAATGGTATTTCTGCTATCCATTCAGGGTGGAAAATTTAAATGTTCAATCGAATATTTCAACTATTCAAAATTGCTCGAAAATTATCTACTTCTGGAGCAATAGATACAATAAATCAAATTTACAAGATACCCCTAATAATTAATTTTTTTTTCTATTTCATTGCAATAGGTTCATCTAAAAAAAATTTTGAAGAACAAAAAAAACCTGGGGAAAAGCTATGTATCGCACTAGAAGGAATGGGGACAACTTTTATTAAACTTGGACAATTTCTTGCTACAAGACCTGATATTATTGGAGAAGAATTAGCGTCTAATTTAGAAAAACTCCAGGATAAGTTACCTGCTTTCGAAACCTATGAGGCAAAAAAAATAATAAAAAAAGAGGTAGGAGAGGTTCAGTTTAAAAATATTTTAGAATTAAGTGAACCTATAGCAGCAGCATCTATTGCCCAAGTTCACATCGCAAAAATTAAAAACGAGAATCAAAATAAAGAAGTTGCAATAAAGATTTTACGCCCTGACATTGAAAAACTTTTTAATGAGGAATTAGATGCTTTAATGTTATTTGCATACATAATTGAAAATACAATTTCTAAAGCTAAAAGACTCAAACTTGTTGAGGTCGTTCATTTATTGCGTGAAATAACTAATATAGAAATGGATTTACGTTTTGAAGCTGCAGCGGCTAATGAACTTTATGAAAACACCAAAAATGATATGGGTTTTAACGTTCCAAAAATATATTGGAATTATACCACTAAGAGAATTTTAACTTTAGATAAAGTTGAGGGAATATCGATTAGAGAGCACGAAAAACTTAAAAATTTTGGAATTGACTTAAAGGATCTTGCGGAAAAATTAATTCAACATTTTTTAAAACAAGCTGTTAATGATGGCTTTTTTCACGGTGATATGCATCAAGGAAATTTATTTGTAGACCAAAAAGGAAATATAATCCCAGTTGATTTTGGAATTATGGGTAGACTTGATAAAAATAATAGAAAATTTTTGGCAGAGATATTGTATGGATTTATTCAGAGAGATTACAAAAAAGTTGCTGAGGTTCATTTTCAAGCAGGTTTAGTTCCACAAGATGCATCTAAAGAAGAATTTGCTCAGGCTTTAAGATCGGTAGGAGAACCAATTTTTGGTCAATCTATCAAAGATATATCTGGAGGTAATCTTCTAGCTCAACTCTTTGAAATAACTGAAAAATTTAATATGCCTACTCAAACTCCATTACTTATATTACAAAAAACAATGGTTGTAGTTGAGGGAGTTGCTAGAAAATTATATCCAGAAACTAATATTTGGGAAGTATCAAGGCCCGTACTTGAAGATTGGTTAAAAAATATCAAGAGTCCAAAAACTACTTTGGATACGGCAATAAACACTTCTAGTGAAATAATTAAAAGAATACCAAATTTTCCAGATATTATGGATAAAGCTAGCTATGCTCTTCAATTAATGGCGGAGGGTAAACTTAATTTAGGGACGGTTAGCAACAAAAATATAGAAACCGAACAAATGAAATTAAAAAATTTCAAAAACAATTTGATAATTGGCTTTTTAGGTGTTGTAATTTTAATTTTATTAGTATTTTAATTAACTATGTCATTAAAAAATAAAAAAATTTTGTTAATTGTTGGTGGTGGCATTTCTGCTTACAAAGCACTAGATCTTATAAGATTATTAAGAAAAAAAAGTGTTGAGATAAAAGTTATTTTAACAAAAAGTGGCAAGGAATTTGTTACGCCTTTATCTATTACATCGCTTACAAACAATAAAACATTTGAAGATATTTTTGATAGTAAAAGTGAAAGTGAAATCGACCATATTGCTTTGTCTAGATGGGCAGATTTAATAATAGTATTACCAACCACTGCAAATTTTATGGCAAAGCTAAGTGTAGGAAAAGCTGAAGACTTAGCTACAACAGTTTTACTTGCATCAAACAAAGACATTATCTTGGTGCCAGCGATGAATGTAAGAATGTGGCTGCATAAAGCAACTCAAAATAATTTTAAAATTTTACAGGACTATGGTTATTTATTCATTGGTCCTGAAAAAGGAGAAATGGCTT
>MDSW01176210.1_pt1 | contig 10140 bp, 9 predicted proteins | sample 811171 | NCBI WGS metagenome assembly MDSW01 (sample SAMN05326641, study PRJNA326480) | marine metagenome | isolation source: seawater | place: Atlantic Ocean: North West | collected 2012 | reverse complement strand
TTTTTATTAATTAGAAAAAATTACGAATGAATTAAGATTTCTTCTTAAGAAAACCATGTGGATTCATTGTGAAAAAGAATTTTTCCATGTCATTATCTACTTCAAAATCATCATTATCAGAGAGATAATCATTAACTGCCTCCATCGGTCCGTCACCATAATTAGGTTCTACAGGATAACCATTCACATTTGTATCCTCCACTATTAGATAACTTCCCTTGGATACTAGATCAGAATATAATTCCATTTCATTGAGAACGTGTTTTTTTGTATGATCACTATCTAAAATGACAATTATATTCAAGGATTCTTTTTTTGTCATTTCTTCAATTATTTTTTTTATATTTTGAATGATTTTTGGATCAACACTACTACCTGTCATATACGTAATTCTATCATGTTCAGGAATTTCATCATCACGATGAATATCGACTGAAATGATTTTCCCTTTATCTAGAAGATCACACATGTTTGCAAAAAATAATGCAGAACCACCATGACGAGTTCCAGTTTCAATAATCAAATCGGGTTTTATTTTAAAGAATATTTCTTGATATATCCATAAATCTAATGGCGATTTAACGACTCGTTTCCCCATCCAATATGTATTGTACATTGTTCTTTCACCATTTTCATAATACAACTTATGAAAATTTTCAACAATTTTTTTTTCAGTCATTTCTTCTGTAAGTAATTCCTCACTATAGTTTTTTCTTGTCTGAAATATATTTCGTAACCCATATCCTGCATAAAATTTTAATCCCTGAAGAAATGTTTTAGTTTTGATTCTTTCAATAAGATGAAATCTAATTTCTCTCATGAATTACTAATTTTTGTTATCTATAATAATTTAGAGATAGAATGTGAGATTATTCAAAATTAACAAATTTTTCATCATACATTTTTGATAATCCTTGTTTGAATCCTGGAATTTGTATGCCTATTTTATTAAATAATTTTTCATTATCTAGATTTGCATTAGCTCTTTTTGCAGGTAAATTTAATTCAGATGAATTAATTTTTTTTAAGAAATTTTTATCTAAATTAAAAACTTCTGCAACAAGAATAGCACAATCATATCTACTAAGGAAATCAGGACCAACAATATGATAGATCCCACTAGAATTTTGTTTAATTAATTCCATGATTGAAAAAATCATATCTGGAATGTAGGTCGGATTATTGTACCAATCAATTACTTCATTGAAAAGATTGTTATTTTTTAAATTGTCAATTATTCGAAGAACTGAATTTGTTCGTTGCCATTTTTCATTCCATCCATAAGGTTGATCAGTTCTAATTATCAAAAATGGTAATTTAGAATTTTTGATTAATTCTTCAGATAATACTTTTGTAATTCCATAATTGTTCACAGGACATGTTTCATCAGATTCAGAATATTTGATTTTTTTTCCATCAAAAACTGCAGATGTAGAAAAATAAACTAATTTACTACTAGTTTTTTTGCAGCCATCAATTACATTTTGTGTTCCAGTTACATTTGTTAATTTTGCTATCTCAAAATTTTTTTCACATAAATCAACATTGGTTAAAGCTGAAGCTAAAAAAACAATATCTGGATTTTGGTCACTAATTAATTGGATTGTTTTTTCACGATCTGTTATATCAAGAAAAAATTGATGCTCACTTGATGGTATTTTCTCAAAGAAAGTGGATATCGTTTCATATCCTTGAGATTTACACGCTTTAGCCAAATGAGAACCAATCATTCCACTTCCACCAATGATTAAAGATTTCATGATTTGATTATTTTATAATAAATTAAAAATCTTAAGAAGAATTTTTACCATGTTCTTTCAAATATTTTTCTGCAGAATCAAATGTTAAATCTTTTTTAGAAATAATAGGATTTTGAATAGGCCAATTTATTTGGAATTTATTATCATCCCATCTTAATCCACTTGCATGTTCAGGTGAATACCAATTTGAAATTTGATAAACTAACTCGGTGTTATCTTCCAAAGTTTGAAAACCATGTGCAAAACCTTCAGGAATATACAGTATTTTAGATTCATTTGAGTCTAATTCAAAACTAGCCCAATTCATAAAAGTTTTAGATTCTGGACGAAGATCAATTACCACATCAAAAATTTTTCCTTTTGTACAACGCACTATCTTAGCTTCCTCAAATGGTTTTTTTTGAAAATGCATTCCACGTAAAGTTCCTTTTTTCTTATTAAATGAAATACTTATCTGAACTAGATTATCGTTAAGACCATTTTCTTGAAAAATTTTTTTATCCCAAATTCTATAAAAAGATCCTCTTTCATCTTCAGACTTTTCAAGTTCTATGATAAATAGATCTTTTAATTTGGTTTCTAAAAATCTCATTATAAAATTTTCACCTCGGGAATTGGTATAACAAATTTTCCTCCCCAATTGGTTACAAATGAAATTTGTTTCATTATCTCATCTTTAATATTCCAAGGCAGAATAATAATATAATCTGGTTTTGCTTCTTGTATTGCTTCAACTGATTTAATCGGAATATGGCTTCCAGGCAAAAATAATCCTTGTTTATACGGACTACGATCTACAACAAAATCTATTTGTTCTTTAGTGATTCCACAAAAATTTAGTAATGTATTTCCTTTAGCAGGTGCACCGTAACAAACAATTGATTTTCCTTCTTTATTGGCTGATTCAACAAAATCGATTAATTTCTTTTTAACATTTTGTATTTTTTCTGAAAAATTTTGGTAAGTTGATATTTTATCCAATCCATGATCTTTTTCTTTTTTAATAAGATTTTCAATACTACCATTCATTTGATTTTCTTTATTATTATGATGTTGAACAAAAATTCTTAATGACCCACCATGTGTTGAGATTTCTTCGACATCAAAAATTTCTAGTCCATGAAAATTAAATATTTTTTGTACTGTAATAAATGAAAAATATGAAAAGTGTTCGTGATAGATTGTATCAAATTCATTATTTTGTATTAGTTGTAAGATATGTGGAAATTCCATTGTTATGATACCATTAGAACTTAGTAGAACTTTCAGTCCAGAGATAAAATCATTAATGTTTGGAACATGAGCAAGAACATTATTACCAATTAAAAGATCCGCTAATCCATTTTTTTCTTTTATTTCATTTGCTGTTTTTACACTAAAAAATTTCTTTAAGGTTGGTATTCCGTTCTTTATTGCAGTGTCAGCAACATTTGATGCGGGTTCAATTCCTAAAACTGGAATATTACGATTTACAAAATTTTTTAAAAGATACCCATCATTACTTGCAATCTCCATAATTTGTGAAGAGTGTTTAATATCAAAACGGTTTATCATCATATCAACGTAATCTTCAGCATGTTTTAACCAGGTTTCAGAAAATGATGAAAAATATGCATAATCTGAAAATAATTCATTTGGATCTATAGTTTCAGGTAACTGGACAAGTAAACATTTGTTACAAACAAAAACACGTAAGGGAAAGGATTTTTCAGAAGATAGATTTTCTTTTTTTAAAAATGAATTTGCAGAAGGTGTAATTCCCAGATCTAGAAAAATAGTATCTAGTTGTGAATCACAAAATCTACATGAAAAATTTGTTATTTTATTCATCGTGATAGGAATTTTTCAATTTGGTTTTCTGAAACTGTTTTCATATCTGAATCATTAAAGTATTCACTATACCAGTCAATAGTCCATTGAATAGTTTCATCTACAGTCAATTTGGTGTTCCATCCTAGACGTTTATGAGCTTTAGTGCAATTTAGTTTTAGAATTTTTGATTCATGAGGATTATTACTTCTTAAATTTTTTTCCCATGAAAATAAGTTGCTCCATTTACTTGACATATTGTCCAATATCCATTGAACTGTTTTACAATCATTTTCTTTAGGTCCAAAATTCCATGCTTCTGAAAAATCTTTTCCATTTTTCCACATTTTTTCAGCTAAGACTAGATAACCGTTTAATGCATCTAAAACAAATTGCCAAGGACGGATAGAATTTGGATTTCGTATTTCTATAGATTGTTTTTTAGAAATTCCAGTAATAATATCTGGAATTAATCTATCTTTTCCCCAATCACCTCCACCAATTACATTTCCGGCTCTTACAGATGATAATGATAGTTTATGATTTTCAAATTCATTTGGATTAAAAAATGAGTTTCTATAAGCAGAAGTAACTAATTCTGCGCATCCTTTGCTACTGCTATATGGGTCATAACCACCCATAGGAAAATCTTCGGAAAATCCAGAAATTTCATTAGATGTATTAGCATAACATTTGTCACTAGTTACATTAACAAAAACTTGTGTGTGTTTAGTTTCCTTAACTGCTTGAAGTAAATTTACGGTGCCCAAGACATTTGTTTCAAAAGTATCAATTGGATTTTCATATGATTTTCTTACTAGTGATTGAGCTGCCATATGAATAATAATTTCTGGTTTATGTTCAATCATAATTTTTTTCAGATTATCAATATCTTTGATATCACCTGAGATCGAAGTCATATCTTCAGAGATTTTGGCTAATTCAAAAAGACTTGGAGTTGAGGGAATATCTTTTGAATAACCAATCAATTCGACGCCAAGTTTTTTCAACCACAAAGACAACCAGCTTCCTTTGAAGCCCGTATGCCCTGTTAAAAGGACCTTTTTACCATTCCAAAATTCAGATTTCAATGCCACTTTTTCCATGGAGCGCTATTTGATTCCCATAATTCTTCAAGATATTTTTTATCTCTAAGAGTATCCATAGGATACCAAAAACCATTATGTTTGAATGCACTAAGTTTTTTCTCTTGAGCCAAAGTTTCCAGAGGTTTTCGTTCTAAAATTGTCGGGTCACCACCTTGCAAATAATCCAATATACTGGGTTCAAAAACAAAGAAACCACCATTTACCCAAGATGATTCACCAGAATGTTTTTCATGAAATTCAGTAACGAAATCATCAGATATGTTTAACACCCCAAATCGTTCTGGTGGGTGAATAGCTGTAAGAGTGGCAATTGTATTTTTAGATTTATGAAAAGCTATTAATTTTGAAATATCAACATCACTAACTCCATCACCATATGTTAAACAGAAAGTATCATCAAGATAAGACTCGATTCTTTTTATTCTGCCCCCAGTCATAGTGTCCAATCCAGTATCTACTAACTGAATATTCCATTTTTCTGAATCAAAGGATTCAAAGTATTCTCTAATTATTTCAGCTTTGTAACCGCAACAAACAACAAAATCGTTTATTCCATGAGAAGCATAGATTTTCATTATATGCCAAAGAATTGGTTTTCCCCCAATCTCAATCATGGGTTTTGGTCTCAAATGAGATTCTTCAGAGATTCTTGTTCCATACCCACCAGCAAGAATTACTGCCTTCATATGTGAAATGAATTACTCATTGTAATAAATAATTAATTCTTTAGAGTAACAATACATTAATACCAAATTCCAAAAAAAATATTAGGTCTAAATATTGGGTTTACGATACATTCTCACTTCAATATCGTTTATAGTTTTATTTTTAATTAATGTCTGGTGGATAATATCAAGTGCATATTTTTTAACAATAGAAGGATTTGATTTGATTACTCAAGGTGATGGAACTTTAGATTATATTTTCTATTCTGTTTACTTGAAATGGATTCTTCTAGCTGATGCAATTTGGATTTCTGCTGCATTAATTTTCATGATACAAAGAAAAGGCTATAAAACAAAACCAGAGTTTCACTTTTTAAAACATAAAAAATTTTTAGATCCATCCATTTGTATGATAATTCCAGCGTACAATGAATCTGATTCAATTGAAAGTATGGTTAAAAAATTTTTAGATAGAAAATTTGTTAAATATGTTTTAGTTATAGATAATAATAGTACTGATGGAACACCAGAAATTGCAGAAAGAGCTGGTGCAAAAGTTATTAGAAAAAAGGAAAATTTAGGATTCGCACATTCAGTTGCCATGGGATTCAAAGAATCTCTAAAAACAGATGCAAACATTATTGGAATTACAGAGGCTGATGGAACATCTAATCCATATGATGTAGAAAAAATGATCCCTTATCTAGATAATTGTAATATGGTAATAGGTACTAGGCAAAATCAGATTTTAACTGAAAAAGGAAATCAAAACCAAGTTATGCATGTTTGGGGAAATTTTTGGTTAGCAAAATTAATTCAGTTAAAATATTTCAGTCTTTTACATACGGGATTTGTTAATTTAACTGATGTTGGATGTCTTTTTAGATTAATTTCTAGAGAATCCTTAGAACTTGTAGTAGAGGATTTATTTTATCCTGGAACAGATAGACCAAAAGCTGGTATTGCAGTGCATTTACATCTTACAATGTTAGGAATAGAAAAGGATCTTAGAATAATAGAGATTCCAATTACATTCAACAAACGAATTGGTAAATCAAAAATGGGTACGGACGAAAAAATTGGTGCAATAAAAATTGGTTTACAATTTCTTTGGTTTATCATCAAAAGCTAGATTTCATTTTTACAAATATTCATTTTATCTTTAAGTAGAATTTTCTCATTATCAGATATCCCAACAATTTGGAGTGAATGACAGCCAGAATCCAGATATCCAGATAGGAAAATTGCAGACCAATCAAATTTGTTGAAATTATGTTCATTTTCTGGATCACTAATTTTGAGATTATGTGATTCTAGGAATTGTTTATCATCGATAATTAAGAAAATACTATGCAGTTCTTTTACATTTTCTAAGATTAGCCATCCATCAATTCTAACGAATTCATTTTTAACAATAAAATCATTTTTGGTGTCTACTTTATTACCATCAATTAGAGTTATTTTTCCATCTTCAAAGATTTTTCCATTATCTGTATATGTTTCAAATTTTTCTAAAGAAAGAGTATTTTTTTCATTGAAATATTTTTCATTGAAGATTCCAAGATTGTTTTGTATTAGATAGTTAAGGGTTGATGCATAATCAGAGTTAAACCGTAGAAAGAGTTTATCACAGTCTATATCAGCAGATAATGAAAAACAATTTAAATAAATCTGTTTTTCGTCAAATACCATTTGTGCGCGTATATATCCAGAATAATATGAAGGAACAAGCATAATCATTTGTGTGATGAGTAAAATGATTAAAACATAAACTATAAGATTTTTCTTAATTGTTTTTGGAGGTTTCCTAAATTCGTATATTATTTTGGCGGATAATACAATTAATCCAATTTGAAAAAGTTGAGAGACAGTAGAATAGTAAGTATCATTGCCAAGATGCCCTTCCATACCAACTCTACCAATTGCAGCAATTATAGCTGCAAGTAGTACAGTGAACAATAACACAAACCATGGAAAATATTGTTTTAGATAATTTTTTTTAGTAAAATAATAAACATATATTCCAGAAAAAATTAATGAGATACTTCCAACTGACACAAGTAATACTTGAAATTTTAATCTGAAAGAACTAGCTAAAAAATTTGCAATAAATGAATAAGTAGAAAATGAAAATAATTGTTCAGTGAACATAGGTGGGGAATGACTTTCAATTAGTTTTAGATAAATTAATCCTACAATTACTGTGGATATTATCCATAAAATTATCCATTTTTTATTTGAGATTTTCTTTTTTGAAGAGTTTTGGAATAACATCAGTAAGCCAGAAAACCAAGAAACAGCCCCAATTAGAATAGAAAATGTACTAAAAATTGCTGTAGAAATACCACCACCAAACGTTTGCAAATTAATTGATTTCTTATTTAAGAAGTAAATTGTAGCTGTTATTCCTAACATTTGAAAAATCCAACCTAAAATAGCAAGTGACCAGTAAGCGCTAGTTGTTAAAGGATTGTATACAAAAGCAGAGATAGGAATCAATGTCCAGAATAATTTTTTATCAGTCTGTTTGATAATTAGATAAAATACAAGAATTGTTAGAGACATGATTATCCATTGGAAATAATAAAGATTTCCAACATCAAATGAATTAAATAAAAAATTTGGATAAGCGAGAAGTTTTGGAAATGCAATTACATGTGAAACTTTATTTTCAAAAAACGTAAAATTACCTTCAGTTATGAAAAAGAATACAGGATTAAAGACATCATTCCAATCTGCAGCAAATGGTAAATTAATTTTAAAATTATTTAAGAAAATGAGATTGTGTATAGCTAAAACTGCAATAGATGCAAAGATTATTAATTTATTTCTTAATTGATTTTTGTTAGATTCTATATCTTGCACGTTCAATGATGAATTTCTAGGCAAAAAGAATATGAGTATTGTGTAGAATTAATCAATAATTTTGAGAATAATAACTACTATTTTGTATTAATGTCTGTTGTATTTGATTTTTTGACAATTATGAGGTCGTCCTGTATTTCTATCAATTGGAATAAATTTTCCGTCATCTGTTTTAAAATCTTCATCAAAGTAAATTTTTTTCCCACATCCTTTATCACAAGTATTTAGTTTTTGATTAGAATAATCTGAAAATTTTATTCTTGTTGGAAGTTTATCTTTATCACAAGTGGTACAAAACTCACCATTCATTCTGTCATTACATTTTGGACAAAATTTCATTTATTTTAATAATTATAATCATGATTTATTTTATAAACTAAAACAGCGGACATAGGTCCTGGTTGCTGACTATAGAAACTTGGTGATGCATATACTAGATAGAATGGATCATTTTCAGGATCACTGAATTTTAAATTATTAACATAAACAGGAACAAAACCACTTTGATATTCATCAAATGTTCTGCCTGTACCAATTTCAACATACTTGAATATTGAAAATGGAGTTAGCATTCCTAATGTAGTATTTTCCATGTAATATGGAGTTGGAGTGATACTATCATCTTGAACCATTTTAGAAACTTGATGATTAGATATTGCTGCAAACCATGTTTTTTTACTTTCATCACCACCACCTTCAAGAGTATACAAAGGTGCATTAGTATTTTCTGCGAAAAATCTCTCACCTACGATATAGATTAACAAATAATCAGCATCCATTCCTTTTGCAATAGGGTTACAACTTTGTTCAATAATTCCTAATTCTTGAGCTTCCTTTTTGAAAATTTGTTTACAATTTGGTATTTCATTCTCAAAATCTTCTGGTAACATTCCGTCAAGATATAAAATCATTTCATCACCAAGATATTCAGAAATATCTTCAGAATAATGAGTACTAAGTAAATTCCATGAGTTATCAGGTGTGGTGATTAATGCATAAGCCATTTTTTTTATTTGCCAATCAATCAATGTTGCATTATCAACTAAAGTTGTACGTTCACTCAAAGTAGTTATCCAGTATCCATAATCCCACCAGGATGCTACAACTGCATCTTCAGGAGTATTTTCTTTTATCCAAAGCATCGCATCCTTCCAATCATTAGATGAAAATTTAGAATATGATGAACCCCCACTTAGTATCGATGGAGGAAAATCGGCCCAATCTAACCAAGAATTATTTTCAGGCATAGAAACAGGGATAATGAACAGTATTATGATTACAGATGGGAAAATTATTTTGGTGAAATTTTGTTTATTTTGCTGAAATATTTTTTGTGTTAAGATTGCCAGTCCAATTGAACCTAGGATTATTATTCCAACTGATGCAAATAATTCTAGTCTGACAAATGCAGAACTAACGTAAATAGCAATAATACTGATAAAAATTGCAAATATTCTCATATCGATTTTTAAATTAATTGTTTTTTTGGAGAAAAGGAACCATATTCCAATTACTGCAAATATGAGCAAAACCGATAAGAATGTAAATGACACTGTTAGACTAGTAGTCATATGTTCTGCTACAGAATCAGTTAAGCTATCTTGAGTAGTTAAAAATGGGTTTACTGCATTTAGATATCTAAATGTAGGTAGCCCAATCACGCCAGAACTAGAAATTCCTATTCCAGATGCTATAAATCCAATTAAAATAATTGCACAATTACGAATTTTTGTACGTTCAGTACTGAACTTCATAACAATACCAGAAATGATTATGAAAATTGTTGGAAGTAGAAGTGCTAATCCAGCATAACCAATGATGAATGCGGTAGTTCTTTCAAATACTAATGAAAATAATATTACTGATGTCGAAAATGCTGGAGCTGCCCACATTATGAAATTATCTTTATTTTTAAAGAATGGTAATGAGAAA
>MDSW01052968.1_pt1 | contig 10140 bp, 10 predicted proteins | sample 811171 | NCBI WGS metagenome assembly MDSW01 (sample SAMN05326641, study PRJNA326480) | marine metagenome | isolation source: seawater | place: Atlantic Ocean: North West | collected 2012 | reverse complement strand
AGTATTTGAAAATATTGCTAAAATTTATGAAAAAGAAGGATCAGATTGTTGGTTTTCTGATGATCCACAAAAATTTCTAGGAACAAATTACAAAGCAGAAGATTACGAAAAACTCAGTGACATAGTAGAAGTATGGTTTGATAGTGGATCAACTCATTCATTCGTTTTAGAAAAGAGAGATGACTTAAAATGGCCAGCATCAATGTATTTGGAAGGGTCAGATCAACATAGGGGCTGGTTTCACTCATCACTTTTAGAGTCTTGTGGAACAAGAGGTAGGGCACCATTCGAGTCAATTTTATCTCATGGATTTGTTGTGGATGGAAAAGGCCTTAAAATGTCAAAGTCGCTTGGGAATGTTATAGCACCAGATGATATTTTAAAAAAGTATGGTGCAGATATTCTAAGAATTTGGGTTGCTTCATCTAATTATGCAGAAGATTTAAGAATTGATTATTCTATATTAGATCAACATTCAGAGTCATATAGAAAGATAAGAAATACATTTAGATATTTGTTAGGAAATTTAAATGATAAATTTGATAATATAGATTTAGATAAAATTGAATTTGATAAATTACCTGAATTAGAAAAATTTATGCTTAACAGAATTTATTTAATCAATGAGAAATTTATTAAGTATTTTAAAAATTATGATTTTCATAATCTTTACAAAGAATTATTGAATTTTTGTACAGTCGATTTATCTGCATTTTATTTTGATATAAGGAAAGATACTTTATATTGCGATTCTTTAAATTCAGATAAAAGAAGATCATGTATCAAAATTTTGAATATTTTACTTAACTCTTTACTTAAGTGGTTCGCGCCGATACTTACTTTTACAACTGAGGAAATATATCAGTTAGTTTCAAAAAAATATAAAAGTATTCATTTAGAAAAATTTGAGGTTTATCCGAAAAAATTTAAAGACGAAAAATTAGAAAAAAAGTGGATTGAATTGATTAAAATAAGGAATACTTGTAATATTAGTATTGAAGAACAAAGATCAAATAAATTAATAGGCTCAAGTCTTGAAGCTCATTTAAATCTTAAACTTAATAATAAATATAAAAATATTATTTCAAATATAGACTTATCTGAACTTTGTATTACTTCAAAATCAGAAATTGTTTATGATGATAAGGTAGATATAATTGTAAATACAAAAAAAGCTTTAGGAGTTAAATGCCCTATTTGTTGGAAAATAAGAGTAGATCCATGCTCAAGGAGTAATTGTAATCTTAAAAAAGATGTTTAATTTTTTTAAAAAAAATTTTTATATAAATTTTTTTATTGTAGTAACAATCTTTTTTGTTGATAGATTTACAAAATTGTATGTAATAAATTTTCATAAAAAAAATCTTGGTATTGATTTATTAAATTCAAAATTTTTAAACATTAGCTTAATTTGGAACGAAGGAATAGCTTTTGGCCTTTTTTCTTTTGATAAAGAACTTTTTTATAATATTTTAACGTTAATTATTTTTTTAGTTATTCTAATAATCTTCTTTATGATCAAAAATACTTATGGTTTAAAGAAATACGCTTTACTTATGATATTTGGTGGGGCTTTAGGAAATTTTTATGATAGAATTGTTTTTTCTGCTGTGCCAGATTTTATAGATCTTCATATAAACAATTTTCACTGGTTTATATTTAATGTTGCTGATATTTTTATTACTTTAGGCGTAATAATCATGATTATGACAGAATTTTTTAGTAAAAAGGTAGATAAATAATATGTCATTAATAAATAAATTTATATCCTTTTTTTTAATATTTATTTTTCTTGTAATTTCGGGATGCAAATCTGCTCAAAAAGCATTTGTACCAGAAAAGAAAAAGGGTAGTGATGCTTTTTTAGTAAAAAAAAAATCACCATTAGTAATGCCTCCTAGTTATGGTGAGTTACCTAAACCCAATGAAGAGGTCAAAAAAAAATATGAAAAGACAGATATTCAAGGTTTAATTCTAGGCTCGGACGGAAAGATTATTGAGAAAGAAAAAACGACAGGCACTAGTTCGATAGAAAAATTAATTCTAAAAGAAATAAAAAAGAATTAATGCTAACAAGATTTATTAATTTTAAAAATCCTAATATAGATAAAAAATTTTTTTTTAATAATCAAAAAAATTTAAAACAACTCATCAAAAAAAAATCAGAAATTATAAAATCCCTCTCATCTGATTATAAATCTTCCTATGATAAAAAAATTATTTTTAAAAAGTATAAAAGATATAAAGAGATTAGACTGATAGGAATGGGGGGTTCAATTTTAGGAGCTAAAGCAATACATAGTTACTTGCACCACAAAATAAAAAAAAATTTTTACTTCATTGACAATCTTAATTCAAATTTAAGTTTTAAATCAAAAAAAAATTTTCTTAATATAGTAATATCCAAATCAGGTAATACTCTTGAGACAGTCTCAAATTTTAATATTCTTAAGAACAAAAGAGACAAAAATATTTTTATAACGGAAAATAAAAACAATTATTTAAGATTACTTGCACAAAAACTTAAATCGGAAATTATAAATCATAATAATTTTATTGGAGGTAGATACTCAGTATTATCTGAAGTTGGAATGTTACCTGCAGAATTAATGGGACTTAAACCTGCAAGTTTTAGACAATTAAATCAGATAATTAAAAATAAAACTTTTTTAAATTCTTTAGTAAACAACGTTGGAAGTATCGTATCATTAATAAATAGAAAAAAATTTAATTGTATTTTTTTAAACTATGATCCAGATTTAACAAATTTTTTAGAATGGTATAAACAATTGATGGGAGAAAGTTTAGGTAAAAATAATAAGGGAATTTTACCAGTCATCTCCAATATGCCAAAGGATAATCATAGTGTGATGCAATATTATTTAGATGGTTCACAAAAAAGTTTTTTTTCATTTTTTTCATCTAAAACTAATAATTCCATGAAGATTAAAAGTATGAGTTTAGATGATAATTTTAAATATCTCAAAAATAAATCATTTAATCAAATAACGAATTCTCAAAAAGAAGCTACTGAAAAAGTTTTTAAATCTAAAAAAATACCTTTTAGAAGTTTTGAAATTTTAAAAAAAGATGAAAAAACTTTAGGTGAATTGTTTATTTTTTTCATACTAGAGACTATCCTTTTAGGAAAAGCTATTAATGTAAATCCATATAATCAACCTTCAGTAGAATTAATCAAAACTCAAACTAAAAAGATTTTAATTAAATAATTTTTCCAAAATATATTTTTGATAAACCTAAAATTTTTTCTCTTAAAATTAAGAATTTTTGATTTATCTTTTCTTTTGTTTTTTTGTCTCTGTGAATAATAATTCTCGTATTTTCTGAAATTAAATTTAAATTTTTAATTTTATCTATTATTTCGTTTAATTGTTTATTTTTGAAAGGAGGATCAATAAAGATTATATCAAACTTTTCATTTATTTTTAAAAATTTATCAATTTCAAATACTGATTTTTTAAAAACAAAAGTTTTATCTTCTAAATTAAAATTTTTAATGTTCTTATCTAAAATTTTAAGTGATTTATCGTAATTTTCTACAAAAACCGCCTTTCTTGCACCCCTAGATAAACACTCAATACCAAACGACCCCGTTCCAGAAAATAAATCTAAAATTTTCGCGTTATCCAAATCCACGCTAGCATCTTTTGAATGATCAATTATATTAAAAATTGTTTCTTTTACTAAATCTCTTAATGGTCTTGTATTGATGTCTAGTGGTTGCAAAATTTTTTTACCTTTAAGAATGCCACTGATAACTCTCATTTAATTTTTAATAACTCTATGTCCAATATCTTTTCTGAAAAAACCTTCTTTCCAGTTCAGTTTTTTAATTTGTTTAATTATATTATTTCTTGAGTCAAAAAAACTATTTGAAATATTTATAAAATTAAGGACTCTTCCTCCTGCAGAATAAATATCTTTTCCTTTTAACTTTGTTCCTGCGTGAAATAAAAAATTAAATTCATCGTCTTTAAATGATGAGAGATTTTTTATAATTATATCTTTATCATACTTATCTGGATAACCTTTAGCACACAAAACTATACACATACTTTTTTCATTTTTCCAATTTATTTCAAAATTTTTTAATTCTTTTTTTGTACAAGCTAAAATTAAATCCAGAAAATCAGATTTTAACAATGGAAGTATAGTTTGACACTCTGGATCTCCCATTCTCACATTATATTCTATCAAAAATGGTTCATTATTTTTGATCATTAAACCAGCATATAAAAAACCAACATATTCTTCTTCCATTTCATTTAAAGCATTAAACGTTGGTTGAATTATTTTTTCTAATATTTTTTTTTCTAGCTCATTATTTATTAATTTTGATGGACAATATGCACCCATTCCACCAGTATTTTTTCCAGTATCACCTTCTCCGACTCTTTTATGATCTTGAGCTGTTTGAAAGCATCTATAATTATTTCCATCTGAGATTACAAAAAAGCTCATTTCCTCACCATCTAAAAACTCTTCAATCAAAATATTTTCAGCTGGACCAAATTTTCCATTAAAAATTTCGTTTATTGCCAATTTAGCTTCATTACTATCATTGCATATATAAACCCCTTTACCTGCAGCAATAACATCTGCTTTTACGACCAAAGGGAATTTTGCATTTTCTATAAATTGAACTGCAAATTTTTTTGAATCAAAAATTCCAAAATTTGCAGTTGGAATTTTATATTTTTCACATATTTTTTTTGTGAAAATTTTTGAACCTTCAAGCATGGCCGAATTTTTTTTTGGTCCAAAAACATCAATGTTTTTTTTTCTTAAATAATCTACTATACCATCAACTAAAGGTTTTTCTGGACCAACTATTACTAAATCTATTTCTTCTCTTCTGATAAATTCATAGATTAAGTTAAAGTTATTAATATCAAGTTCTAGGTTTTCAGCAATTTTCGCTGTACCTGCATTTCCAGGAATACAAAAAATTTTTTTTGTTTTTTTTGATTTAGATATTGCATATGTTAAAGCATGTTCTCTGCCACCACTACCTAAAATTGCAATTTTCATATTCTTAATTTATATATCATTAAAAATGAAAAATAAGTTAGCTAAATTAAAATATCTTCCAAATAACTTTAAAGTTTTAGAGGAAGGAGATCACGTTATTTGTGCTATATCTAAAAAAAAAATTTTATTAAAGGATTTAAATTATTGGAATACTGAAAAACAAGAGGCTTATTTTTCATATGTGGAAGCCTCTAAATTTAGAGAGAAAGATTAGGTAAAGTTTATTTTTTCCATCTATTGTGAGTCCAAATCCATTGATCAATATTTTTTAAAATCATTTTTTCAAGAATTTTGTTAAGCTTAGACGTGATATCAGTAATACTTTCATTTTTACTAAAATCTAAAGATTTTGAGATGCTCATTTCAAAAAAATATTTTTCTTTTCTCTCAATATAAATTGGAACAATTTCACAACCATATTTTTTAACTAATTGTGCTGGTATAGTTGTTGTTGGTGCTAATTTTTCAAAAAAAGGAGACTCAATTCCTTCCCTTACTCTTTGATCAATCATTAATGCAATTGATGAGCCATCTTTAAAGTTTTTAATTAATTCTCTACTCCCTGATTTTCCTTTTTTAACTTGTTTTTTACAAATGTAATTTTTTCTTATGTGCTCCATTGTATTATTTAAGTACTTGTTATTCAAAGGTCTATAAATTGCAGTAAGATTAACGCCAGCTTTTTCTAATTGCATTGCCATTAATTCAAAATTATTAAAATGACCAGATATGAAAACAACTTTTTTATTTTTTCTTATTATTTCATCTAGATTTTCCTTTCCATTTATTGATATGTAACTACTCAATTTATCGTTTCTGAAATCTTTTAAAAAAACATATTCAGCAAAAATTCTTCCATAATTTCCTAAAACATTGAGAGAAAATTTATTGAGATTATGCATATCAATATTATTCACTTGTTTAAGATTATTAATAATTTCTTTTTTTGATTTAAAAAAAGGGCCTAAATATTTTCCAATTAAAAAACCAAAATTTGACGAATTTTTATATCCAATAACAGAAAATACAAAAAATAGAATTTTTATTAATATATATTCAATTAAATAAACTACTTCTTTCATAATTTTTTTAATAATAATTTCTTAAATCTATTTTCATTATAAATAATTAAATCTACTTTAAGGAATTTTATACTCTTTTTTTGGCTATTTTTGAGTCTATGAAAATCTTTTTCAGTAGTAATGATTTCTAATTTGTTTCGTTTAGCTATATTTTTAATTTTACTTATTTCTCTATCGTTAAATTCATAGTGATCAGGAAAAAGGATTTTTCTACTAATCTTAAATTTATATTTTTTTAAGGTTTTTTCAAATTCATGTGGATTTCCTATTCCTGAGAACATTAAATATTTTTTATTAAGATTAAAATTTTTTAAATTTATTGGTTTATATTTTGCTTTAAAAAAAAGAGATTTTTTTTTAAACTTTTTAAAAATATTTTGCAAATTTTGATTACTATATTCTCCATTAACAAAAACAAAATCATAATTTTTAATTTCACTAATTTTTTCTCTTAAAGGACCAGACGGAATAGTTAAATTGTTACCTGTGCCATATAGCGAGTTAAAACATACAATTTTTACATCATAATTAATATTTTTTTGTTGCAAACCATCATCTAAAATAGCAAGTTCAAATTTTCTTTTTTGTGCTAAGATTAGACTTTTTTTTCGGTTTCTCTCAGAAATAACTATACCTTTTTTTTTTAGTTGTTTTATCTCATCAATTTGGTCTTGATAATTTTTTTTTATAAAAACAGTCTTATATTTTTTGTTTAAAATTTTGTAAATTTTTATTGCCAAAGAGGTTTTACCTGTTCCTCCAATATAGATATTTCCAATACAAATAGTTTTAATATTGAATTTTTTTTTAGGCAGTATTTTTTTTATTTGATTAATTATTAAAACTATTAAGCTTAAAGGAAATAAAAAATAAGAAATAATTGTTTTTTTTTCCCAAAATGTAGGCTTAAATATCTTCATTTAATATAATTATTAAGTTCATCTAAATTTTTTTTTAAAATTTTTTCTCCAATATAATCAATTTTTCTAACCATGAACTTTGGTACTCTTTGATTAATTTTTTTAAAAAGTATTCGCTCTAAATTTGATAAATTATTAGTCATGAAAGAGATTTTGTTTTCCTTCAAGAAAGAGTAAATTTCTTTGAAATTTTTTATAAATGAACCATGAATAATATAGTTATTAAGTCTAGCAGGTTCCAACGGATTTTGACCTCCATGGGGAATTAGCGACCCTCCCATAAAAGTTACATTGGATAATTGGTAAAAATTTTTACTAATTCCAAAACTATCTACTAAATAGACATCTGTATTTTTTTTTATTTCATTATTTAGAGAATGAATTTCAACATTCAAATTTAATTTATTTAACTCTGATAAAATTTCTTCAGTCCTTCTTATGTGTCTTGGAATTATAATTGTTAAAAGATTATTTATTTTTTTTTTAATTTTTGTGTGTATTTTTCCAATTAATATTTCTTCATTATAATGTGTACTTGCAGCGCACCAAACTTGAAATTTTTTAAATTTATTAACTAAATTTATTGTTTTATTTCTATTAATTTTATCTCCATAATATTTTAAATTTCCACATATTTTAATTTTTTTTACTCCTAGATATTTAAGATATTTTGCTGTTTCTTTATTTTGTGGTAAGGCTAAATTAATTTTACTAAAAATATCGTTAGCAAATTTTTCAACCAAAATCCATTTTTTGTAAGATTTTTCTGTTATCCTTGCATTTAGAAGAATTATTGGAATTTTAGTTTTATGTAAATTTGTATATGTGTTTGGCCATATTTCAGATTCAACAAAAATTGCTAAGCTAGGCTTCCAATAATTGATAAAACGATTTGAGTTAAAATTACTATCAATAGGGAAATATCGATGAATAACCTTTTTAAATTTAAATTTTGAAAATATATTAGCTGAGCTGGTTGTTGTTGAGGTTATCAAAATTCTCTTTATTTTTTTATTCTTTTCTAATTCTTTCAAAATTGGAATTATACTCATCATTTCCCCAACACTTGCTGTGTGAAACCATATTAAGGATTTTTTTTTAGTTATTTTTTTATAGATACAAAATCTTTCGAGAAATCTTTTAGGATCTTCTTTTCCAATAATTATCCTATACAAGATAATTAATGGTGATAAAAAAATTAGTAAAAATGTTAAAAAATTATAAATAAAAAACATTAATTTTGTTTAATTTGTCTATCATAAAAATTTCTGTAAGCATCTGAATTTTTAATTAACTCATTATGATTACCTTGGCTAATCACTTCTCCTTTATCAAATACAAAAATTTTGTGAGATTGAAGAATGGTTGATAATCTATGAGCAATGACAATTGTAGTTTTGTTTAAAGTTAATTTTGATAGTGCTTCCTGAATTTGTTGCTCAGTTTCTGAATCTAGTGAGGATGTTGCCTCGTCTAGTAAAATAATTTTGCTATTCTTTAAAAATGCTCTTGCAATAGATAATCTTTGTTTTTCTCCACCAGATAATTTAGTTCCATTTTCTCCTATAATAGTATCAAAACCATTTGGTAATTTTTTTATAAAACCTTCACACATTGATAATTTTGCTGCGTTATATATTTCCTCATTTGAGGCTTTTGGGCTAGCGTATTTAATATTATTGAATATTGTATCATCGAATAATGTTGTATTTTGGTCTACAATTGAAATTTGTTTTCTTAAAGAGTTTAAATCAACTTTTTTTAAATCTTGATCATCAATTTCGATTTTACCATCTATTGGGTCATAAATTCTTGGTATCATATTAAGCAACGTAGATTTACCTGAACCACTATGACCAACTAAAGCGGTCATTTTTCCACCTGTGATATTAATATTTATATTTTGTAATACTTTATTTTCTAAATTAGATTTATAAAAAAAACTGACATCTTTAAAAGATATATTGCCAGATTTTAACTCTATTTTTTTTTCATTCTCCAATGAAAAAATTTCATTTTTAGTATCAATTATTGGTAAAATTCTTTTAGCAGCTGATAGCCCTTGACTGAACATTATATTTACTTTTGTGAGGGATTTTACTGGTTGATAAGCTAACATCATTGCTGCTAAAAAAGAAAAAAAGTTATTTATCCCAAGTTGGTCATTCATTATAAGTTTACCTGAATAAAATATAAGTATAGCAATCATAATTCCTGTTAAAAATTCCATTACAGGAGTTGATCTTATGTAAACTGCTGAAATTTTTAACGTTTTATTTTTAAGATCATTGACAAATTTTTCAGAACGAATTTTTTCAAAATTTTCTCTTTGAAAAATCTTAATAATTTTATGATTTTTAAATAAATCTATTAAATATCTATTAAGATCTCCTGATTTCTCCTGCGCCTCTGTAACAACTTTGCCCATTCTTTTCGCTAAAACTTTTGCAATTATAGATGCTAATGGAATCATTATTATTGCAATTAAAGATAGCTTCCAATTCTGAATGAACATAACAATTAATAATCCAATTAATGTTAGGCCATCTTTAAATACGCTCAAGAAAGCCTCAGATAACATTCTTGTTATTTGGCTGACATCAAAGTTTAAGTTTGAAATATATTTTCCTGTATGTTTACTCTCAATATGCTGAGTATCTGCAACTATAAATGAATTTAACATATTTGTTTGAAGTTGTTTTTTTACTTCCTCCCCAACAATAATCATCAAAAGTTTTGCAAGGTAAAGTGAGATTCCTTTTGCAGTAAAAGCTATAATTATTGCTAGGGGTATTATAAATATAAGTTTTTGATCTTTCTCAATAAAAATTTTTTCAATTGCCGGGTCTAGCAACCAAGCAATTGCCGATGTGCTCGAGGCTACAATTATAGAAAAAAATGCAGCTAATAAAATTTTATATATGTGTTTACTTGTATAGTCTTTAAATAATCTTTTATATATTTTTTTATTATCCATAAGTTTAAGCCAATTTACCAACCAAAATATTTATGAATATTAATAACCCTAAAAAATTATTACTTTTAAATTTTTCTAAGCACATTGTAGTTGATTTAAAATTTAAATT
>MDSW01196873.1_pt1 | contig 10141 bp, 8 predicted proteins | sample 811171 | NCBI WGS metagenome assembly MDSW01 (sample SAMN05326641, study PRJNA326480) | marine metagenome | isolation source: seawater | place: Atlantic Ocean: North West | collected 2012 | reverse complement strand
CGCCGCCGCCGCCGCCGAGCCCGCCGCCGCCGCCGCCGAGCCCGCCGTCGCCGCCGCCGCCGAACCCGCCGCCGCCGCCGCCGCCTCCGTCGCCACCGCCGAGCCCGCCGCCGCCGCCGCCGATCGGGCCGCCGTACGCGTGGGCGATATCCGACTGGAGCGCGTGCTCGAAAACGTGCGGCAACGGGACGCGAACGCGGACGGTGGAATGTAAAGGGGGCGACGGCGCCGGCCCCGCGGAGCCGGAAGAGTGCGGCGGCGGCGCCCCCGGAACCACCCCGGCGAGCTCGGAGCCGTGCAACTGGAACGAGTGCCCGAAGTATCAGTACGACGTCGGGGAGTGGAGCACGTGTAACGTCACCTGCGGCGGCGGCGGCGCGCGGCGCCGCGCGGTTCGATGCCGGACGACGTCCAACGCGACGGGGACGGACGACGACCTCGCGAACGGCGACGGCGTGATCGTCCCGGACGGGATATGTGCGGCGTACGCCCCGACCGCGGTGCGGCCCGCGAGCACGGAGAGCTGCGGGGACGCGTACTGCACGTATCTGCACTGGGATTACGGTCCGTGGGGGCCGTGCTCCAAGACGTGCGGCGGCGGGACGCGATCGCGAGACGTGTGGTGCGCGCAGCGAAACGATCTGTACAATCCGTCCACGGGCGCGTCCAGAAACGCTTCCGACGGCGGCTCGAAGCTCGTCGTCGCGAACAGCAAGTGTGAGTACTACGTCGACTTCCTCGGCCCCGCGCCGGCGTCGACGTCGTCGTGTTTCGATCAGCCGTGCGTGACGGACGCGCGGTGGGACGTCGCGGATTGGAACGGCGGCGGCGCGTGCTCCGAGTCGTGCGGCGGCGGGACCATCACGCGTTCGGTGACGTGCGTCGCCGGGCCCGTCGGCGCCGCGACTGTCGTCGCGGACGCGAACTGCCCGTCGCCGAAACCGACCGCCGCGGTGCCGTGCAACACGCACAAGTGCGACTTTTGCGCGAACGAGATGTGTCACTTCGCCGGCGTTTGCGCCGACGGCGCGTGCGTCTGCGACGCGACCGCCATCGGCCCGTACTGCGACACGATGCGCACGTGCGGGTTCACCAAGTCCGAAGACGCCGGCGGCCTGTGCTGCGCCGGCGCGATCGACAACGTGGGCCTGTGCTGCCCCACGGAGAACGGCGTCGCGAAGCTCGACCGCGACGGCGGCTGCTGCTACGCCGGCGACGTCGACGCGTGCGGCGTCTGCGGCGGCGGCGCGAAAGGTGCGTTCTATACACTGGTCCCCATACGACCGCGTTCGCGTGGTGAACGCCGATCCTTAAGAACTTTCTCTCCCGGCGCATCTCTCCGCCCAGGGTCCCTCGCTTTCAATCCCGACACACCTCGACGCCTTTCAACTCCGCCTGACGTCTTTGAACTCCACCCCGACGTTCGCTCGTACGGAACGACCCTCAGTCGTCGACGTCCGCGGCGCCTGCTGCGACGGCGCGCTCGACCCGGGGGGGCTGTGTTGCCCGTCCGGGCGCTTCGACGCGTGCGGCGCGTGCGACGGCGACGGAACGTCGTGCCCGGTGTGGCTCGAGCTGCGGCTGTGGAGCCTCCCGTCGGCGTTGGTCGCCGGCGGGAGCGACGCCGCCGCGTTGAACGCGCACCTCACGACGTGGGCCGCGCTCGCGCTGGGCGTGGACGAGTCTTCGGTCGCGGGGTCGTCCGCGGGGGGTCAGCTCGCGTCGAAGGTGTACGCGCCGCCGCCGCCGCCGCCGTCGAGAAGGCGGTTGCTGCAGACGAGCGACTACCCGGTGTCGATCGTCGTCCCCGCGCGTCCGCCGTTTGCCGCCGGCGTCGACCCGGCGGCGACGGTGATGGCCGCGGTCGAGCGCGTCGGCGTGTACGGCGGCCGCGTCGCGGCGACGCAGGTCACGACGAACGCGTCGATATCAGACGACCTGTGGAACACGCGCGCGTCGCGGGTGTTGGGGATCGCCCGCGCTGGGGCGTGCGGGAACGGCGTGTGCGAAACCGGGGAGGCGTGCGTCGGCGACGCCGAGGCGTCGGCGGCGCCGAACGCGCTGACCGACGCCGCGGTCGCGTCGTACGACCGCACGGAAGCGTACGGGAGCTGGACCGCGTCGCTGAACGACGCGAAGGCTGCGGTGGAGGGCGGGTACGGTCTCCTGGGGCCGACGACCGCGACCGCGGCGGCGACGTGCTGCCCCGCGGACTGCCCCGTCGTCGTCAAGACGTGCCCGAGCCCGGAGAACACGACGACGCCGTGCGGCGGCCGCGGGCGGTGTCTCATCGCGACGGGGCAGTGCGATTGCTTTCCGGGGAGAGGGTGGACCGGGGTCGCGTGCGGGGAGTGCGCGGAGGGGCACTACTACCTGAGAGGGGAGTGCATGCGGAGGATATACGCGTCGCATCCGCCGCCGCCGGCGTCGCCGGCGGTTTTTCTCGCGCCGCCGCCGCCGCCCGCTCCGAAGGAAAAAGTGACGTGGGAGGTTTTGATCGCCGCCATCATCGCCGCCATGATCGCGGCGGCGTTACTGTACTGCTGCGGCGCCGCGTGCGGGCTCTTCACGTCGTGCGTGTCTAAGAAGAATAAGACCGGGGAGAAGTACAACTACGAGGAGGACGACGACGACGTCGACGCCGGGACGCTCGGGAAGAAGGGCAAGGGCGGCGCCCGGGGCGAACGCGAAAATAAAAACGCCTCCGCCCGCGGCGCCGGGAAGTCGCCCGGCCCCGGGGCGATCAAGAGCGCGTGGGGTCTCGCGATCGACGGCGCGTCGAAGCAGAAGCGCGCGTCGCATCAAACGCAAACGCGGCCGCCGGGCTCGCCGAGCGCGAAGCCGCGCGCGTCGTTCCACGCCGCCGCGAACGCGTTCGCCGGTCCCGGGAGGTTCAGCTCGCTGGACGACGCCGCCGTCGCGGACGGCGACGACGACGCCGCCGTCGCGCACGGCGGCGGCTACGGCGGCGGCGGCGGCGGCGGTGCGAACCGCGCGCGCGGGCGCTGGCACGCCGTTCGCGGCACGGTCCGCGCGAGCGACGCGCTTCGCGCGCTCGCCGCGGGCCCGGGGGAGCCGCGGAAGCTCCCCGGGACGGTGCGCCCGGACGCGTTGAAAGCGGACGCCGCGGCGGCGTTGACCGCGTTCGGCGCGCCGGCGTCGTCTCTTTCAAACGACGACGACGCCGCGATCGACAGCGCGGCGAACATGGGGCTCGTCGACGCGCGCGCGCGATCGAGCGCGGCCGGCGCGGACCCGGTGACCGGGATCGCGACGAACGCGTTCACCCGCGGCCTCGCCCCCGGCGCGGTGGCGGCGTCCGCGAAGACGAGGGCGGAGGCGGTGCCCGTCGCAGTGTCAATGCGCGTGCCGCAGAGACTCGCCGGTCTCGGCATCGAGGACGTCGGGAGCGATCTCCCCGACGTCTCCGGAGCTGGTCCGTCGAGGATCGCGGTGAACCCCGGGAGGTGGCCGCAGGGCGCGACGATGGAGCAGACGCGCGCGAGAAGGGAGGCGGCGGCGGCGAAGAAGGAAGCGAAGCGGCGGCGCGAGGAGGCGCGACGCGCGGCGGCGGCTTTCGAGCACGACGAGGAGAACCCGCCGTTGCCCGGGGGTTTGTTCTCCTCTGTGGAATAGTGATAGCGAGTAGCGAATAATAGCGTTGATACCACTAGCGGATAGGTGAGAAAAAAATAAGAAACGGACGTTTCACGCGCGTTACACGTTGAACTTGAACACGAGCACGTCCCCTTCCTTGACGACGTAATCCTTCCCCTCGAGCCTCCACACGCCCTTCTCTTTCGCGCCCGCGAACCCTTCGCACGCGATGAATTCGTCGTACCCCACGGTCTCAGCCTTAATAAACCCCTTCTCGAAGTCCGTGTGAATCACCCCCGCGGCCTGCGGCGCGGTGAACCCCCGCTTGATCGTCCACGCCCTCGTCTCTTTCTCCCCCGTGGTGAAGTACGTCTGAAGATTCAGCTGCGTGTACGCGTTTCGAATCAAGCTCTTCAAACCGCCCTCGTCCGCGCCCAAGTCCGCGAGGAACTCCGCGCGCTCCTCAGGGTCGAGCTTGATGAGCTCGGACTCCACCTGCGCGGAGACGATCGTCACGCCGCTGCCCTCCGTCTCCGCGTGTTTCCGCACCGCCTTCACGTGGACGTTGGTCGCGCCCGCGTCCGCGAGGTCCTCCTCGTTGACGTTCGCCGCGTACACGCACGGCTTCGCGGTGAGCAGCATCAGATCTTTCACGAGCGCCCACTCGTCTTCGGTCAAGCTCGCCAGACGCGCGGGCTTGCCGTCTTCGAGAAGCACCCGCAGCTTCGCGAGCGCGTCGCGTTCGCCTTGCTCCGCCTCCTTCTCCGCGTTTGATTTGGCGCGGCCTTTTCCGAGACGCTCCAGCCGGCGTTCGATCTGCGCGAGATCCGCGAGCGCGAGCTCGAAGTTGATCACCGCGATGTCCTCCAGCGGATCCACCTTCCCGTCGACGTGGATGACGTTATCGTCGTCGAAGCACCGGACGACGTGCACGACGGCGTCGCACTCGCGGATGTTGGCGAGGAATTTGTTTCCGAGGCCCGCGCCGTCGGCGGCGCCCTTCACGAGGCCCGCGATGTCGACGAACTCGCACGTCGTCGGGACGATGTTGGTCGTGCCGCTGATCGTCGCGAGCGCTTGGAGGCGGTCGTCCGGGACGGGGACGATCCCGCTGTTCGGCTCGATCGTGCAGAACGGGTAGTTCGCAGCCTGGGGGAGGGGAGGGGAGGGAGAGCGGGGTGGTGGGGTGGGGGAGGAAACGCGCGGTGAGCGAGCGCGGCGTTCCGTTCGTCCCTGATCTGTCTGGTCGTCGTCTCGTCGCGAGAAGAGCGCGCGGGGCCGCGGCGACGCGCGGAACGACGGGCCGGGGGACTCGGGCGACGGCGACGGAGGACGCGGACGCACCTCCGCGGTGCTGTTCTCCACGAGCGCGTTGAACAGCGTCGACTTCCCGACGTTCGGGAGCCCGACGATCCCCGTCTTCAGCGCCATCGACGTGATCGCGGCGGCACGAAAGCAGCGACGGGAGGACTGCCGCCCATCGGCCCATCCGCCGAGGGCGCGGCCGCCGTTGAACGCGCTCGCGCGCGCGCGGAGGGACTTGCACGCCGTGCGCGCGACGAGACGAGCGGTCGTGTTTAAGCACGCCATGGAGGTCGACATCGCGCGTGCGCGGAGGGTGTGCGAGCGGCGACGCCGACGTCATCGCAGCACAGCGTTATCGGTTTCGGTTCGGGCTGGGTGTCGTCGCTCGAGTCTCGAGTAGTCGAGTGTCGTAAAAGCAGAGTGCGCTACAAAACGCGTCCGGCGTCCGGCGGTGGCCTACTTCGCGTCCTTCTTCTTCTTCGGCGCCGCCTTCTTCTTCGCCGCGGGTTTTTTCTTCCCGTCGTCCTTCGCTACGAAACCGATGGCAGCGAGGCGTTTCGCGCTGATCTTCGGCTTCTTCGGCAGCCCGTCCTCGCCCTCGCCCTCGCCGTCGCTCCCGCCGTCGCCTTCTTCTTCGTCGTCGTCGTCCGCGACGGCGGCGGCGCCTCTCTTCCTTCCTCTCTTCGCCTCTTGCGTCAAGATCCCGCTGTGCACGACCCTCCCTTTATCGTTGCACTCCCTCGTGAACGCGCTCTTCACCGCGGTCGGAATACCGAGCGCGGCGTCCGCGAACAGAGGGCCGTTCCCTTTCAGTTTCGTGACGTCCTGGATCGACTCCCAATCCTGCCGCGTCAGGCAGTACGCGTCCATGGTCGCCATCGCCTCCGGGATGCCCTCCTTCTCCTTGCCCCCCAACGCCGCGGATTTCATCGGCCTCGTCGTGAGGAGTTTGAGCAACGGCAGGTAGTACTCGCGCAACGACGCCGCGTCCGCTTTGAACCCCTCGGACGTCATCGCGTGCGAGTGCACCTCTTGAAGCAGGCGCTTGTTTTTCCCGTGCGTGCTGTTTTTTCCGAGCCACGACGGGAATCGGTTGAAGTTCCGCTCGCCCGGGTGCAGTCCGAACACTTCCCTAGACCCGCGCATCGTGCTCGCGGGCATCACCGAGCTGACGATGTTCGCGTACGGCATCAGCCCCCAGTTCTGTTTCGCGCGGACGCTCTTGTTCATGACGTCGCCTTCCGATATCGACGTCGCCGCCGCGGACAAGAGGTGCAGACGTTCGACGTCGTTCTTCGCCGCGTACGGACGGTACTGCACGTAGTTCTCTTGGATGAACAGCGGGATGATGTCCGAGTCTTGGAAAACGAGGTTTAAGCGCTCGGTCACGGTGAGACGGTTCGCGTCCGGGGCGCAGAGCTTATCCACCGCGGTGAACGGCCCCATGTCTATATCTTTCTTCGCGAGCGACTTGATGTCGTCGTACGCGAACGATTGCTTCGTGAGCCGCCGCATCTGGAGCTGGTTGATGATGAGGCGAATGTCGTTGTTCGTCGTCTCGATCAGAGCCTCCATCGCGGCTTCGTTCATCTGGATGCCCTCTTGTTCCGCGATGAGCAGCATCCGCTTGACAATCTGGCCCTTCGTCGGTCGCGAGAACGGCATGTCGAGGACGTAGTTCTGCAGGGACTTCAGCTTCTGGTTGTACTTGTCGTTGCAGATGCATATGATGGGGATCTTCGAGATTTTAATGCAGTTGATGAGCTCCATGACGCCGCCGCGGTCGCCTCCGGACATGCCGTCGACCTCGTCCATGATGAGCACCGTCTTCTTCGGCGGGCCGCCAAAAAACGACATCGCCTTGTTCGTCACCATCTCCCGGACCGCGTTCGACGACTTCCCGCCGACGCCGTCCCTGATGTCGTTGCTGCTCTTCCCTCTGGTATCGGACGCGTTCACTTCCGTGACCTCGAACCCGAGCTGCTTCGAGATGATCGACGCGGCGCTGGACTTGCCGATCCCGGGCGGGCCGGAGATGAGCACCGCCTTCATCGGCTTGTCCTTACCCTTCATGTCCTTCGCCGTGCCGTCCTTTCCGTGCAGGGCGTCCCAGGTTTGGAGAAACTTCCGCAAGTCCGCGATGTTCTTTCCGTTTCCGATCAGCTGCGCCGGCTGCGACGGTTTGTATTTGTTCACCCACAGCGGCGTGTCCTCCGCCTTTTTCGGTCGGCTCGCCGCGCCCGCCGCCGCCGCCGCCGCTTGAGACGGGGCCGCCGCCGCCGCTTGAGACGGGGCCGCCGCCGCCGCCGCCGCCGCGCTCGGAGCCGGCTTTTTCGCCGCCGCGGCGGGCACAATCTCCGGCTTCGCCTCGACGCCCTCGGCGGGTTTCATCTCCACCTCAGTTTTCACCGGGTTCTTCGCCGCCTCCTCCGCGAGCGCCTCCACCATCGCGAACAACCCGTCCTCGTCCATCAGCGGCGTCCCCACGGACTTGGCTTTCGCGTACTTGCTCTTCCCGCAGTCCATCCCGACGAGCAAGTACGTCGTCTTCCCGCTCACCGCGGACGTGACCTTTCCGCCGTGCCGTTTGATGAAGTCCTCCGCCTCGTCTCTCTCGAGCGAGTCCAGCACCCCGGAGACGACGAAGGTGCATCCTTCCAAACACCCGTCCGGGCCGCGCGGCGCGGGCTTGCGTCCTTTGTTCGGCGGGCCCGCCATCTCGGTCCCGCCGCCGAACCCCCACGGCTTCGAGACGTCGATGACGCTGAACTTGAGTTCGTCCTCGCGTTTGGGGTACCCCGGCGGCGCGGGGATCGGTTTCTTCTCCCCCGGCGCCTTCTTGCTCTTCGACGCGCTCGCGGTGGTCTTCGGTTTCTTCGGAGTGCTCTTCGGCGTCGTCGTCTTCGGTTTCTTCGGCGTCGTCGTCTTCGCGGGCGCGTTCGCGTCGGCGTCGGTGGTCGCCTGCGCGCGCGCGACAAGAGGGAGGGAGAGAGGGTGAGCGCCGGGGACGACGACGACGACGACGACGATCGACGACGAACGTCAGATCTTAAAAACATAACGTGCGCGGGGGGCGACGTCGTCGATCGCGGGCGGACGGCGCGGGGCGGCGGGACCGCGGACGGCGACGCGACGCACCTCCGGGAGCTTCCTCTTCGCCGGCGCGGGCGACGCCTTCGGGGTCGTCGACGTCTTCGTCGCCGTCGCGGTCAGGTCCACGACGTCGTCGTCCCCGGTCAGGTCCATCGGCGTCGCGTCGTCCGAGGGCTTCGCGGGCGCGGACTTCTTCGCCGCGGGCGGGGACGATGGCTTCGCGGCGGCGGCGGCATCGGCGCTGGGCTTTTTCGGAGCGCCGCCGCCGCCGCCGAAGAAGCTCCGGATGTCTCCCATGCTGACGGCGCGCGCGGTGTGCTCGCGTCGTCGCTCGATCGCGTTTTGAAAATCCACGCATCGCATCGGCAGCGGCAGGTCCGACCGTCGGGTGCGACAGTAACATTTTTCACCCATCGCTCGGTTTCAAGATTTGATCGCGCCCCCTTTCAACTGACCGATGAACATATTTTGTTTGGCAGTCTGGTGCGAGTGCAGTGAGGAATATGTTTCCCGCCGGCGGCGGCGGGTCCGCGTATTACAACATCGTCCACGCGCGACGCTCTCTCCCTCACTTCCTCTTCTTCCCCTTCCCCCCCTGCGCCGCCTTCGCGGCCTCCGCCTTCTTGTTCCCCTGCACCGCGAGCAGACCGACGACGCCGAGGACGGTCACGTCGACGACGCCCGCGAACGGGGAAATCTCCGACGCCGTTCCATACGAGCGATTGTCGGGGTGGAGTTGAAAGGCGTCAGGTGGAGTTGAAAGGCGTCGAGGTCGGGGATTGAAAGCGCGGGGTGGGCGGAGAGAGACGGCGGGGAAAGTCCTTAAGGATCGGCGTTCACCACGCGAACGCGGTCGTATGGGGACCAGTGTACAGAACGCACCTCAGACGCCGCCGCCGCGTCCTCCGCGAGCGCGGGCATCGCCACCAGCGCGGTCGTCACCGCGGACGCGATGGCCGCGGCCGCGGCGTTCTTCGTCGTCGCGCCGCACGCCGTGCTCTTCCTCTCCGTCTTACCCGCCGCCGCGGTCGTTGTCGTCGCTTTCGTTCGCGTTCTCGTCTTCGTTTCGACTCGAATCGCGCTCGGGACGCGGTCAGAGCGCGCGCGTCCGCGCGACGGCGCGGACGGCGCGGCGACGCCGCGCGGCGCGCGCGCGGAGGACATCAGCGCGGACATGACGCTCGTGAGCGCGGAACGGGAGCGATGCGCGCGAACTGTGGCGCGGGACGCGTCGCGCGCGGGCGGAAGTGCGCGCGCGCGCGCTCGAACTGCCAAGTCAGCGAAGCGCGCGCTCTGAGCCATCCATTCTCGCTTTTTATCGCGCTTTCCGCGGGCCATCGGCGCTCGCCGCCGACGCCCGATAACGCGCGACGACGCGCGCGCCGAGCTCATTGTCGCACACGTCGGTCGACGGTTCACCGAACAGCATCACGATGTCTTCCGCCATGGCCTCCCACTCCATCGCCGCCAACGTCCTCCGCGCGGGCGCGCGCGTTTCCCGTCGCGCGACGGCGAACAAGGCGACCCGCCTCACCGTTCGCGCCGCGGCGTCCGAGCGCACGCTTCCCATCGACCTTCGCGGTGCGTCCCGAGCGCGCGCGCTTCGTCGTCTCCCCGTCGTCGACGGAATCGATTCGCGCGCGATCCGCGCCGCCGATTCGCGGCGTCGTCGCGTCGTCGCGCGCGCCGCGTCGCGCGCGTTCCGCCGTTCTCCGGCGCTTCGCGCGCGTCTCGATCGACAGCCTTTTGTCTCGGATAGGACAGCCGTCCGCATCGTGCATTCATCGTGCACCGTCGCGACGACGACGATGGCCTCGTCCGCGCTCGATCCCATCGCGTCGTCCATCCGCGGCTTCCGCGCTTCCCCCGACCAGACCACCCCGCCCGCATCGTTCGCTCACGCATCACGCATCACGCCGCGCCGTCCATGTCGATCATCGCAGGCAAGAAGGCTTTCGTCGCCGGCGTCGCGGACGACCAGGGCTTCGGCTGGGCCATCTCCAAGTGCCTCCAAGAGGCGGGCGCGGAGGTCATCCTCGGCACGTGGGTCCCCGCGTTGAACATCTTCGAGACGTCCCTCCGCCGCGGTAAGTTCGACGAGTCCAGGAAGCTCTCCGACGGCTCCCTCATGGAGTTCGCGAAGGTG
>MDSW01143186.1_pt1 | contig 10145 bp, 11 predicted proteins | sample 811171 | NCBI WGS metagenome assembly MDSW01 (sample SAMN05326641, study PRJNA326480) | marine metagenome | isolation source: seawater | place: Atlantic Ocean: North West | collected 2012 | reverse complement strand
TTTTGAATAATTACCCTTTTTAAGAGACAGCTCTGGATTAAATTTAAGTGAATTTTCAGTTTTAATCTTATTCTGAGCAAGTATTTTGATAATTTCTCTCAAAATTGCAGCATCACCAAGCTTGGATGCTTTGATAATTCTTGGAATATAATAAATGCCCTTCAAATCTAATCTTAATTTTGAAAACTTAGGTTTATTTACTTTTCCAGCAAATAAAACTTTTTTACATTTTTTTTCCTTAAGAATATTAATAATCTTGCCAAATTGACCAATTGATACTGGATAAGAATTTTTATCTTTTTTAAACTTTCTTGATTTTGATAAATCTATAATCAAATATTTAATTTTTTTTTTTTTAATAGTATTAAGAATTATCTTTGGAAAATCAGTATCACCAAGAAATAAACCTATCATTTTATGAAAATGGTGTACAAATTGATCTTTTTTTATCTTTTGTGATAAATTCTAATACATCTTTTACTAAAGGATTATCTTTAAAGGAGCCATTTAGATTATTTAAATTTTCCGTAAGATTTTTTGTAGCAAAGATTTCTTTATAAGCATCACTTAATACTAGAATATCTTTATTATCAAATTTAGCTCTTCTTAATCCAATCAAATTTAATCCTTGTAATGAATTTCTATTACCCATTGATAGCCCATACGGGATAACATCATGTAACACACCTGTCATCCCACCTATCATTGCCATTTTACCTATTCTAGTAAATTGTTGAACCCCAGAATTTCCACCAATAATAACGTGATCATCTATAATTGCATGACCAGCAATTGCAACATTGTTTGCTACAATTACATTGTTACCTAATTGACAATCATGAGCTACATGAGATGAAACCATGAATAAACAATTGTTTCCAATAACTGTCTTTCCTCCACCTCCAACTGTGCCCGGATTTATTGTAACATATTCTCTAATTCTATTATTATTTCCAATAATTAAATTTGTTGACTCACCGTTATATTTTAAATCTTGAGGTTCATTAATTGATACAAAAGGATAAATTTTATTACCTTTTCCTATTATAGTATTTGCTAAAATACTTACATGAGATTGAACGATTGTATTATCACCTATTTCTACATTTGGACCGATTATACTGTAAGGTCCTATTTGAACATTTTTTCCCAACTTAGTTTTAGGATCTATTATAGCTGTTGAGTGTATCATCTATTATCTTTGATAAATTCTCTTAAATTTTTTGCAGGATAACCCATTACTTTAGTATTATCGGATATATCATTAATAACTCCACTACCTCCTCCAATGTGAACATTGTTACCAATTTTTAAATGTCCAGAGACACCAGCTTGACCACCAATCATTACATTATTTCCTAATATCGAACTGCCAGCAAAACCAACTTGACCAGCTATAATACAATTATCTCCAATTCTATTATTGTGTGCTACGTGAACCTGATTATCCAAAAAAGTATTTTTTCCGATAACAGTATTAGATAAAGAACCTCTATCAATTGTTGAACCACATCCTATTTCACAACCATCATTAATAATTACAATACCAATATGTGGGTACCTTATATTTTGATTTTTATTTGGAAAAAAACCAAAACCTTTTTTACCAATAATACAACCATCTAGAATAGTTACATTATCTTTAATTATTGAATTTCTAATTATTACATTAGATCCAATTTTACAATTTGACCCAATAATTACATTTTTTTCAATAATTGAGTTATGACCAATAAAACAGTTTTTTCCAAATTTAACATTCTTACCAATCAAAACATTCTTTCCATATTTAATTTTATTCTTAAATAAGGTTTTTGATAAATCCTTAACAGAACTATCAAATCCATCCTCAACAGACTCAGGATAAAAAATTTTAGTTATTTGTGAAATAGTTAATAAAACATTATTTACAAATATTGGTTTGCATGATTTTGGTAAAAATTCAGAAAGATTTTTTAAAGTAATACAGTATGATGCTTTAGTTTTAGATGCTAACAAAGAATATTTTTTTGAGTGAAAAAAAGTCAAGTCTTTACTGGTTGAAGAAGATAAATCTGAAATATCAAAAATTTTATCTTTTTTATAATCTTTTGAATTTTCAACTCCAATCTTTTTAAGTAATTTATCTATTGAGTATGGACCGACATTTTTAAAAAAAGGATTTTTCATTAAAGAATATTTATCAAAACTTTTGATATTCTTAGTATCAACAATTATTACTAATTATTTTCTATCTACTATTGAAGCTGACCACTGAGCATCAGCCATTTTTTTTCCTTCAACAAATGCTTCTCCTTTATATTTCCAAACTCTTCCGTGAGATCTAATTGCTTCTATATTCAGTTCTAATTTACAATCAGGTATAACAGGATTTCTAAATCTTGCTTTTTCAACACTCATTAAATAAACCAGTTTATTTTCGTAAGTTTCTTTATCTATGCCATGAGCGGTTAAAGCCGCAGCAGCTTGTCCAAAAGCCTCAACAATTAATACACCTGGCATTACTGGTTGCCCCGGGAAATGACCATCAACATAAAATTTATTTTTCTTAACATATACTATTGCAGTAGCTGAAGAGAGTTTTTTTATATTCACCAGCTCATCAATTAATAACATCGGCTCACGATGGGGAAGTAATTCAATAATTTCTTTTTTATTTAATTGTGCCATAATTGATTTAATTCATTTTAATCTTAGAAATTTTATTATTTAATATTTCAAAAATTTCTTTAGTGATATCATTTTTATTTTCAGCCATTATAATATTTTTTTTATCTAAAAGTAGTGATATTTTTTTTTCTTCAGCATATTCAGCAAGAATTTTATTAATATTCGTCATTAATTTTACTAATGCATCACTTTTTTTTTTGTTTGATTTGGCTATTTCTTTTTTTCTTTCCTCGGTATAATTAATTATTTTTTTATTTAATTCACTTATCTTATTTTTATAATCTTCCTCAGATAAAATATTTTTCTGAGATATCAGTTTTTTCTCTTCTTCTTTAAGATTTTTCTCTTTAGATCTAAATTCATTTATAATTTTTTCATTGTGAGATTTAATATTGGTTTGTATATATTTACCAGCTTTAGAATTACTTATTAAGAAATCAATATCAACAATCGCATATGATTGCTCTGCATTTACTTTAAAAGTAATAAAAAAAAAATGATTAAAAAATGATATTTTTTAAACATTTAGAATGTAGTTCCTAATTGAAATCTAAATGATTCTGTTACATCTGTATCAGCTTTAGTAATTGTTTCAGCATAACTAAAAGACATCGGTCCAATAGGAGTAAAAAATTCAAGAGCTATACCACTTGATGATCTTATTTTATTACTGTCATCAATACTACTAGAGTAGTCAACTCCCCAAACATTTCCAACATCTAAGAAAATCTTAAGATCTGTATTTTCCATTGTTTGAAATAAATATGGCACAGTAGATGATGCATTCAAAGTTGTGATATAGTTCCCCCCGACATGATCTGAACCATCTTTTGGTCCAACTTTTCCTGTTTCAAAACCTCTTAACCTAGACTTTGGAGCAAACAATCTTTTTGATACCCTTACATCGTCATTACTTAAAGAATTTGCAGCTCTAGTGTATATTCCAGTACTAATAATTAAGTCATCTGATAATTCTTTATAATTTGTGAATGTATATCCATTAATAATAGTGGAGTCGTCTGATGTTACTGGTATTTCTTGATACCATCTACTGATAAATCCATCAGTAGGTTGATATGGAGAATTTCTCAAATCATAAGTTAGTCCATATGAAAACAATGTATCAAAATATGATCCCTCTTGTTTTTTATAAGCTGATGATGCACTCGAAGTTGTTTCAAGACTTTCGTCTGATATTGAAAATGATGGTGAAAAAAATATGTTATCAAATTGTTCGTATCTTGTACCAAGAGATACTCTGTTTAATGTACTTTTATACCCATACGTAGTTAACTTATCAGTGACAGTACTTTCTAACGATGTATTTAGTGCTCTCTCTGAATATGCAAAATTTGGGTGTGAATAATTTAACAATCCTCTGACTGAGTCTTCACCTATAGATAAATTAGTCTCTAAAACAATACCTTTGCCATTAAAGTTATTTTCTTTTATGCCAAGTGATATTGAGGAACCATCTGTACCGAAACCAGCTGCAGCAGAAATTTCTCCAGTAGCTTTTTCCTCAATTATTATATCTATATCAGTTTTAGAGTTTTCTTCACTTTCATAAACTTTACTTGTTACAGAGCCAAAAATACCCTTAGATTTTAAAGTGTTAATTGACTTGTTATGTAATAACTGGTTAAAGGGATCACCCTCATCAACAAGTAGTTGGTTACGAATAAATTCTTCAGAGGTAATATTATTTCCTAATATATTGATTTTGTTAACATAAAGTTTTTTTGTTTCAATTATATTGAAAGTAAGATCAATTTTATTATCGTAAATATTTTCTAAAATTTTTGCGTCAAGAAATTCATAATTTTCAAGTAATGAAATTTTATCAATTTCATCTAAAATTTTTTCAACCTTATTAAGGTTATATTTTTCACCCTTAAGATTTAAAAAAATTTTTTCTAATTTTCTAAATTTTTTTGGATCAAAATCATTTGGTAAATCTATCGACAAATTATTGAAAAAAAATTTCTCTCCAGCATCTATATTAAATGTTAAAACAAAATTTTCTTTATCAAGAATTGATGAATAAGCATCATTTACTTCAACTTGATAATAGCCTTTATTCAAATAAAAGTTTTTTAATAATCTTTTATCTAAATTAATTCTTTCAATATTCAAATATTTATTTTTAGAAATAAATTTCCAAAATTTATTTTCCTCAGAAGTGATTACTGAATGTAATTTTCTATCTTTAAATTTTTTATCTCCAATGAATTTTATTTCATTTATTGCCGCTTTCTCACCACGATTGACATTATATATCAAATTCACTGTGTCATTTGTATTGTCTTTAATTTCAACATCTACTTCAGCAAAATAAAAACCACTTTGTTTGAATATATTAAGAAGTGTATTTAGATCTTTTTGAATTAAGGACTTTATAAATGGATTTTTTTCTTTTAGTACAACCTGTTCTTTAATCTCTTCAATAGTTTTTTTTCTTTTGATACCATTGATGATAATCTCTTGAACAACCGGATATTCTTTTACTTTGATAGTTAAAATTTCATCATCTAAAGATAGTTTTACATCTTCAAAAAAATTAGTTTCATATAATCTTTTCAAAGCATTATTTAAATCTGCATTTGATATATCGTCACCTTTTTTAATTTTACTAAAAATATAAATAGTTTCGTTTGAAACTCTATTATTTCCCTCTATTTTAAAATCATTAACTATCTCAGCAGAAAGATGGGTAATCTTAAAATAAATTAAAAAAATTAAATATAGAAATCTGAACATCTGAGAATTTATATACATAACTCTCTGATTTTCAATCTTACATAATCATTCAATTTATATATTTCTTTGATATTTCTTGGTTTTTTCTTTTTGAGTTTTGTAAACTCTTTTAAATTGATAAAATTTTCAAGTTTTTTTTGTAAATCGTTAAATGAAATTTTTTTATTTAAAAATAAATTTACTAATTCATCATTAGCACTAACTAAAACTGTTTCAAATAATGAATTTTCCTCAGGGACTTTATTTAAAATTTTTAATAAGGGAAATTTTTTTAAATCCACAGGTTTTAAATTTAGATTATTTAAATTGTTAATATTTAAAATTTTATTCCCTATATACTCTTTCTCATTATCATAAACTGTATTAAATATAGGAATAGCCATATTTGTATCATGTGCTAAAAATTTTTTTAATCCATTTTTAAATTCAACGATTGCGTGAATATAAGATTTTTCATGAATGAGGACTTTAACTTTTTTCCTAGGTAAATCAAAAATTCTTTGAGTTTCAATAACTTCAAAAACTTTATTTATCATAGTCGCAGAATCAATAGAAATTTTTTTACCCATAGACCAATTAGGATGTTTTAATGCCTGTTTTGGAGATACATTTTTAATCTTTTCTGATGACCAATTTAAAAAAGGGCCTCCTGAAGCAGTTATATGCACTTTATCTATAATTTTTTTCCGTGAATCCTTTATTAGTGACCAAATAGAAAAATGTTCAGAGTCAACAGGAATAAATTCCGTCTTATATTTTTCTAAATTTTTATTAATTAAATTCCAACCACAAATAATAGCTTCCTTATTTGCAATTGCAATTCTCTTCGAATATTTGATGATTTTTAAAGTAGGATTTAGTCCATTTAAACCAGCAATTGAACTCATTGTATAATCAATTTTGGTTTTAAAAATTTCATTTAATTTATCGTAATTATTATAAATATTTATTTTTTTTGAATAATTATTTTTTTTTATTTTATCGTAACTAATTTTATTATTGATGATTAAATTTTTTACTTTGAAAAATTTTGCTTGTTTTAATAACTCTTTATAATTTTCATCAGCTGATAACAAAATTATTTCAAAATCTTTTTTATTCTTTTCAATTATATTTATTAAAGTTTTACCTATAGATCCAGTCGAACCAAGTATTGCGATTTTTTTTTTCATAATAAAATAGAAATAATAAAAATAAACGGAAATACAAAAATCATTCCATCTATTCTGTCTAACATACCACCATGACCAGGAAAAATTTTACCTGTATCTTTAATTTTAGATAATCTTTTAAAATAAGAAATTATTAAATCTCCAATTTGACTCACGCTAGAAATCAACAATGTCAAAATCATCAACCTTAGACTACTTGAGCCAATTATACTTAATTCATAGATATTATTAAATGAATATGAAAATAATAAAGCAAGTAAAAAACCACCAAACATACCAGAATAAGTTTTATTTGGACTTATTTTAATTAATTTGGGTCCTTTTAATAATTTTCCAAAAATGTAACCACCTAGGTCTGTAGAAATACAGATAATCAATATCATTAAAAAATCGACTAAATATTCATCTCTAACTTTATAAGCACAATATAATGAAAATAATAAAAAAAATATTCCTATTATCTTTATTACATTATTGTTAGATATTTTTATCCATTCAGTGAATGAAATCAAAAAAACTATCGTCAAAAAAAAAATAAAAAAATCAGAGTCTTTCATAATAAAATAAAAAGATAATGGTATTAAAATTAATGAACTAATTATTCTTTTTTGAAGTTCTTTTGACATTAAATATTACCAAAATTTCTTTTTATATTTTTAAATTTTTTGATTATCTTAATATAATCTTTTTCGTTAAAATCTGGCCATAGTTTTTTTTCAAAAAAAATCTCAGAGTAGGCCAATTGCCATAATAAGAAATTACTTAATCTTTTAGTATCTCCTGTTCTTATCAATAAATCAGGATCAGGAATATTTTTAGTTAGTAAATATTTTGATATATTTTTTTCTGTGATTTTATCTTTATTTTTTTTCAAATTTTTAAATGCATTAATTAACTCAAATTTTGAACCATAGTTTAAAGCAAGATTTATTTGAAGTTTAGTATTTTTTGAGGTCCTTTTTTCTGATTTACTTAGTAAATTATTTAATTTAGTTGAAAAGTTTTTAATACCTATAACTTTCAATCTAATATTTTGTTTATGTAATTCTTCAATTCTACTAATTAAAAAATTTTCCAATAAATCAAATAAATATGTGATTTCTTTTTTTGGTCTTTTCCAATTTTCAGTGGAAAACGCGTATAAAGTAAGATGCTTTATCTTATTTCTTATAGTTGCCTTGATTATTTTTTCTACTGTTTTTAAGCCAGCTTTATGTCCTGCATTTCTAGAATTTTTATTTTTTAATCCCCATCTACCGTTGCCATCCATAATAATGGCTACATGTTTTAGTAGGTTCATATTGTCATTATTTCTTTTTCTTTCGAAGAAACTTTTTCGTCAACTATTTGTATATGATTATCTGTTATATTTTGAATATTTTTTTCAAAACTTTTTTCTTCATCCTCTCCAATTTCTTTTGATTTTAAAAGTTTTTTTAACTCGTCATTGGCTTCTCTTCTAATATTTCGAATTGATACTTTACATTTTTCTCCCATAGATTTAATCATTTTCTTAATTTCAATTCTTCTTTCCTCATTTAATTCAGGGATAGGTAATCTTAAAAGTTGACCATCTATCTGTGGATTTAAACCAAGTTCAGATTTTTTTATTGCAGCATCAACTAATGATACGTTATTCTGATCCCATACCTGTATGTTAATCATTCTCGGTTCAGGAGTTGTTATGCTACCAATTTGATTTATAGGCATTTGCTGACCATATACGTCAACTTTTATTAAATCTAACATTGCTGCATTTGCTCTTCCAGTTCTTAATGATGATAACTCTTTTAAAAAAACTTCAATTGCTTTATCCATCTTAAGGCTATAAGATTTGTCATTAAACATTTATTCGCCTATTTTAATTCTACTAAATTCCTTAATTTTTAAATCATTAATAGCAAGTTCTTTTAAAACATCTTGAACTTTTTTTTTTGGTTCCATTACCCATGCTTGAGTTAAAAGAGCATTTTCCTCTTTAAATTTATTCATCTTACCCAAACTAATTTTTTTCACAATATCTTCTGGCTTTCCGGAGTTTTTCAATTCCTCTGTTACCAATTCTTGTTCTTTATCCAATATTTCTTTATCTATTGAACTTGAGTCCAAAGCAAGAGGGTTCGATGCTGCTATATGCATTGATAATTGTTTTCCAAAAGTTTTTACGATTTCAGAGTTATCACTTGTTTCTAAAGAAACTACAACAGCTAGTTTTGCCAAATTATCTTTAACAATTGTGTGTAAATATTGATAGTTAATTGATGAAGAATAAGAAATTGTTTTAGTCTTACCAATAGTGATTTTTTCTCCAATTTTTGCAATTAATGCTACTAAGTTATCATCTACTGAAATTCCGTTTTTCATTTGAGTTTTTTTAAGTTTTTCAAGATTTGAATTATTTTGATTATTAAGTTCGCTTAATTCTTTCACAAAATTTATAAAATCATTATTTTTTGCAACAAAATCAGTTTCGCAATTTACTTCTATGATAGATGTTTTTTTTTCATCACCGCTAATTGCTACAACACCCTCCTTAGCTTCTCTTGTCATTTTTTTTGAAGCTTTAGATATTCCCTTAACTCTAAGTATTTCTAAAGCCTTATCTAAATCTCCATTGGACTCTATGATTGCTAAGTTACAATCTTTAAAACCAGCACCAGTAGCTTTTCTTAATTTTTTTACTTTTTCTACATCACTCATTTTAATTTATTTTTTTTTTATCTTTATTAAATTTTTTTTCTAGTTTCTCTCTATCTAATTCTTGAATTGTTTTTTCTTTTTTCTTTATCTCATCTTTTTTTTCAGAAGACTTTATTGTTTCAAGTGAAGCAGTTTTCTTTTTTGCTTCAACAATTGTTTCTTTAATTAAACTACAATATAAATCTATTGCCCGTCTAGCATCATCATTTCCTGGAATTGGAAAGTCAATTCCATCGGGATTTGAGTTACTATCTAATATAGCGATTATTGGTATACCTAATTTCACAGACTCTTGAATAGCTAATGACTCATAATTTGTATCAATAATAAATACCAAATCAGGTATTTTTTTCATATCTGAAATACCACCTAAAGATCTTTGTAATTTATCTTTTTTAACACTCATCTTTAAAAGTTCTTTTTTTGTGAAACCTCTGTTTTCAGCTACCAAATCTGTTTCTAATTTTTTCAATTTTTTAATTGAATTCGAGATTGTTCCCCAATTAGTCAACATTCCACCAAGCCATCTGTAATTCACAAAATATTGGTCAGTTTCTTTTGCTACATCAGCAATAGCTTCAGATGCTTGTTTTTTTGTAGAGACAAACAATATTTTACCATTATTTGCTATTACTTCGTGTACTTTTTCTAGAGCAATTTTTGTGAGCTCTAAAGTTTGAGTTAAATCGATTATGTGAATTGAGTCTCTTTTTCCAAAAATATATTTTTTCATTTTTGGATTCCACCTCAATGTTTTGTGTCCTAGATGAACACCTGCTTCTAGTAATTGTTGTATTGTTAAGTTAGGTATTTTCATATTTATTCCCGGTTAAGCCACCACAG
>MDSW01047900.1_pt1 | contig 10145 bp, 10 predicted proteins | sample 811171 | NCBI WGS metagenome assembly MDSW01 (sample SAMN05326641, study PRJNA326480) | marine metagenome | isolation source: seawater | place: Atlantic Ocean: North West | collected 2012 | reverse complement strand
ATTAAAAACAAAAAATGTTGAGATAGAGGAAATTGATATTTGGGCAGATCCAGCAAATGCTAAAGAAATGCTTCAACGAACAAATGGCGTAAGAACTATTCCTCAAATTTTTATTGGTGATCATTACATTGGTGGTAATGATAATCTTCAAGAAGCTAATCGAAACGGAGAATTGGACAAGTTATTAGCTTAATATCCTAAAAGTTGCAGATGGTAATATTTTCAAGAGTTTTTAATTTTTTAAAGATTTTTTTATCTATTATATTTATAACATTCATTCTTTCACTTTTGATAGATTTTTTTTTTGGAAAGAAAATTTTAAAATCACTTGATAGATATTTAGTAGAAACTGAATTTTATGGACGTTTAATGAGAACGGATCACTCAGTTTTTCATCATTCGTTTCTATCTAATGTAAACTATAAAAAATCAAAAGGTTTTGAAGGGATATACACATTTTGTACAGACAACCATGGATTTCGTTCTGAATGTGGAAAAGTAAATTCTAAAAATTTTGACTTTGGGTTTATGGGGGATTCTTTTGTTGAAGGAGTTTCGCTTAATTATGATAAAACTTTTGTAGGACTTTTCACCAAAAATAAGAAAAATTTAAAAGTTGCTAATCTTGGCGTCACCTCTTACGCTCCAAGCATTTATTTTTCAAAGTTAAAATATCTCTTAGAAAATAATTTTAATTTTAAACATATTGTTATTTTTATAGACATAAGTGATTTATATGATGATAGTGTTTTTTATAAATTGAATGAAAGTGGCATAGTGTCTGAGAGATATGAGAAAGAAAAAAATCTCAAAAGAAGAAAATTTTTAAGAAGTAACTTTCCATTAACAAATTATTACATGTATGTGATCAAAAAAAATTCTCAATTGAAAAAAGACAAAAAAAAATTGAAAAAATTTTCAGAAGCTCCAACATTTAATAAAAAAGCTTCTATCAAAGCAGAGTGGACATATTATGGAAATAACATCCACCCGGATTACAATATCGGAATAAAAGAGTCTCAAAAAGTTTTGATAAATAATATGGAAAAAGCATACAATCTATTACAAAGTAAGAATATAAAAATGAGTTTAGTGGTCTACCCTTGGCCTCACCAAATTCAAAATGATGTAGTTGAATCAATACATGTAAAAATGTGGCGAGAATTTTGCTATAATAAGTGTGAACAATTTGTAAATTTTTTTCCTTTCTTTTTTAAAGAGAAAGAAAAGAGCTCTTTTTTAGAAGTTTATAAAAAGTATTTTTTTTGGAATGATGTTCATTTTAATTACAGTGGTAATAAAGTAATTGCTGAAAAACTTTTAGAAATTTTTTAATTCTTTTAAAGATGGCATTGAGTCACCTGCTCCTAACTTTTGGGTAGATAATCCGGCTACTCTATTTGCAATTATTAGAGCGTCTTTAATTTTCTTATCGTTGGCAAGCGCAAATGCAAGTGCCCCATTAAATGCATCACCTGCTCCTGTTGTATCAATTGCTTTTATAGATTTTTCTGCAGCAATAAAAAGCTGCTGCTGCCCATCGAAATAACATAATCCTTTTTCACCCAAAGTAATTATTGATTTTTTTACTCCTAACAGGTGTAATTTTTTACAAGCTTTAAAAGCGTCTTTACGATTTTTTATTTTAATACCTGTATAAAATTCAGCTTCAATTTCATTAGGTGTAAAATAATTAATGTACCTAAAAAATTCTTTATTTATCTTAGAAGCCGGCGCTGGATTCAATATTGTTTGAACATTACTGTTGTAAGCTGTTTTTAAACAGAATAGAGTTATTTTTTTTGGTATTTCTAATTGAGTAAGAAAAATTTTTGATGTTTTAATATACTTAATATGTTTTTTTACTTCTCCCACAGTAAATTGTGAAGGGGCTCCAGTTATCACATTAATTGCATTTCTTCCGTTTTTTTTATTTAACATAATTCCCGCAACACCAGTAGGGTATCTATTAGTGCGAACCAAATTTTTTAAATCAATTTTGTTTTTTTTAAGTGTTTGAGTTGCCAATTTGCCGTATTCATCATTCCCAATTTTAGAAATAAATTTTACTTTTCCACCTAATTTCGAAATTGCAATTGCTTGATTACATCCTTTGCCGCCAGGCCCAATGTTATAGGTAGAGCCAATTATGGTTTCGCCTTCGGCTGGTATTTTTGTACCAGCGAAACTTATATCAGCAACAAATATTCCTAACACAGTAATTAGTTTATTCATTTTAAATTAGCTTTGGTAATTCGCTGTGAATTAATCATACTCATTAAGGATATTGAACCTGGTTGAATATTTGTAAAGTTAGAAGAGTCTAAAATAATTATTTTATCATTTAAATTTAATCTACCTTTTGAGTCAGTATAAACTTTAAGATTATTCTTACTGGCGTTGGTCATTGGAATTGAGGCACCAAGATGGTAACTTGAAAAGTCATCAAGTTTATATTGTAGGAATGGAAAAGAAATAATACCTTTTTTAATTGTATTAAAACAGAATAAAAATAAATAGAAAATTCTTTTGAAATAATTAAAATTTTTTTTAGTTTTATAAAATATTTTATTATTTCTCTTTTCTAAAACTAATTCTGAAGAGTCTTTTGACTCTAAGTATCCAATTCCTATACTTAATTTTAAATATTTATTAAAAATATTCTTTATGACAGACGGAAATTTGTAGAGAAAAAAATCTATCTCATCGTAAATTTGAATTAAGAAATTGTTTTTATCTTTGTGATATTTAAATATCTTTGTACACATTTGCTTACCATGGGTTCTATGTTGTTTTTTTAAATTTATTATAGGGAATACAAACATGGAGCTATCTTTAACCCTAAGCTGCTGAATTTCCTCAAAAGAGTTGAGTATGATATGTGTCGTTGAGACAGGGCCTGCTGCTAAAAAAACTTTTTCTGCCGAAAAGTTAATTTTTTTCAAATCGTTAATTTCAATACATTCCAATTCTAATTGATCATTTTTTCTAATTTTGTTTAGTTTTAAATTTGAGAAATAATTGATCTTTTTTTTATTAATAAGTTCATTAAAAAAGTTTTTTGCATTTAAAATACTATTTTCTGGGCAACCATACATACACATCCCTCTAGATTTACAATTATTTAAAGCAATAATCGCATCTTTGAAATATTTGCTGTTTTTTTTTATTTCTTGATCGTTATCTGTAAGTTCTTTTATTAATTGTTTGTCAATTTTAAAATTCTTTCCCACCTCATCCAAGTCTTGGTAAAATTTATTTTTAGTTATAGGCCAATTTTTTAATTCGTCTGAATTATATAAGTAAAGCACGCCACCCCAATTATTTGAAAAACCTCCAAGAGATTTAGAAACTAGCATATCCAATTTTGGAAGTTTTAAATGTTCAATATTTTTTGAATAAAAGTAACTATGATCAGAACCGTAGGATAATTTAAGCTTAGTTTTTGATTGTAAGGTATTAAGATTTTTTAGAACATGATTTTTATTTTGTTTTATGTGGTTCCAACTTTTTTTTTGATAAATATCTAATATATTTTTTTCAATTTTTTGACCAATGTCTAAAACAGCAAAATTTTTTTTTTTTGATAATAACTCTTTAACAGCTGCATAAGCTGATAAACCACTCCCAATCACAACATAATCATAATGTTTCATCTTATTCGCGTGATTCTAATTGAAGATCAAAATACATAAAAAATGATCCTAGAGCTGAATACACCAATATTCTTATCATATGGTTAATTTCGGCAAGTTCTCCAAAGTCTGCTAAATACCATTTAAAAAAAACTATGATTAACTCTAATAATGACAGGAATATAAATGACAAGAAAATTTTCATTAAAGTGTTTTTATTTTTTAAATTTTTTAGAAAAAATATAATCTTGCTTTCTAAGCTTAAGATATTTACCAAATAAATTCTTATGCTTATTATTCCTAAAAAAAATGCTTGAAAGAGATAGTTTATAGCTAACAAAGAAAAAATTGTATGATATCTGGGGAAGGAATTTTCAGAATTCATAAAAGATAATGTAAAAATTATAAAATAATTTACTAGGAAAATCATAGCTAAAGAGCTTATATATTTATCAGGCGCATTTGCTATTATATATCGTAAATGCCTCCATCCATCCCTCCATCTAGACAAATGGGGTGACCCTGATCTAAAATCTCTTCTAAAGTTGATGACTATTTCTTTTATCTTCAAATTATTAAATTTTGACTTGATAAACATTTCTGATGCAAATTCCATGCCTTTGCAAAAAAAATTAATATCCTTAAAACTACTCACCTTTAACATTCTCATACCTGAATTACAGTCTTTAACGCTCATATCAAAGAAAAGACTTATTAATTTTGATAGAACAGGAGTTCCTAAATATCTATTAAGAAACGGCATTGATTTTTTTTCTTGTTTAATCAAGCGATTTCCATAAACCATAGCGTAATTTGTCTTTTTAATTTCATTATACAAAGGGATTATTTCTTTTGGATCATAAGAGCCATCAGAGTCGAAAAATACGAGGTATTTTGATTTGATTAATTTAATGCTAGTTTTCAAATTAGATCCGTAACCTTTTTCTTTCACATGATTAATTATTGTATTATGTTTTTTTGCAACATCTAAAGTTCCATCCGTTGATCCATTATCTGAGACTATAATACAATAATTAATTTCAGTATTGCTGAGTTCTAACTTTATTTCTTCGATAATTCTATCTATCGACTCGATTTCATTTAAAGCTGGAAGAAGCACTGTAAGTTCAAAATTTTTTGTTTTCTCTGAAATTTCGTTATTCATAAATTATTCATGTATTTCTAATTCATTTGGGTCGTTAATCAAACTTAAATATCCATCATAAGTAAAACTAGAATTTATTTTAAATATTTTGTTAAATATAAAAAGAACAATTTTTGATAATAAATGTGGAATGTAAATCTTAATTTTTTTTTGAGTATTAAGCATTTTGATAAATTCTTCTTTTCGATCAACTACGTTTTGAACCATTCTCAATTCTTTTGGTTTTTTAAGCAACATATCAATAACAGTATCGATTTTGACAAAATTTACTTTAAAATTACCGTTGCCTGGAATTAAGATAAAAGGAAGTTTTGAGAATAAATCATTAATTCTAAATATAAGTCCTCCATTTTCAGAAGTAACCATACCTAATCTAAAGATTCTATTATTTTCATTTTGTTTAATAATTCCCTCACATAAATATTTTGATTTACCGTATCTGCTTACTCTAGACAAAGCACTTACTGAAGAAACAAAATAAATTGGAATTTTTTTATTTTTAGCAAATTTAAAAATCTTTTTAATTCCATAAATATTTATATCCTCGTTATCTTTTAAGATGTTCCTTCTTTCCCATGAAAGTATAATTATCTTTTCAATCTTCTCTTCATCAGAAATTATTGAATTTAAATCATCGCCAAGTTTAAATATTCTTGTATTTTTACTTTTAGATGAACTAAGTAAAATACAGTTTTCGTTACCTAGTCTTTTTAACAGTTTTTTTCCTATAAAAGAGTTAGCTCCTAGAATTGCTATTTTTTTTTCCATATATTCACTTATCAATCAATTTTAAAATTAAGTAACTATTTTTTTTCTCTATAAAAAAGTCATTTATAAACTCGTTATTAGGAATGCAAGGACTTTTGTAATATTTACAAAAATTTTTTCCCGCAAATCTTATATGCTCGGAGTTACCAAAAAAAATTTTAATATTACCTCCATTTAAAATTTTTTTATTTTCAATATTAAAAATTGAATTTTTGAGATTGTAATTAATTTCGGGGTGAGGAAAAGCACTCTCTTTTTTTTGAATTATCCTACTCACATTTTTAGACGTAAAAATAACAAATAAAAAAATAAGCGCAAAATTAGTAACTTTTGTTGTCAAAGAAAAATTTAATTTTAAATTGAGTAAGTTAAGTAAAAGAATGAAAATAAAATAAATAAATAGAAAAATAAAACTAAGCCCGTATCGGCCATCTGGAAATTTGGCTATAAAAATTAGTAAAAAAATTAAATTTAAAAAATAAATAAATTTTTCATTCTTTAATCTCTCTATTAATGATCTCCCTTTTTTTTCATTTTTTATTTTGGATAAAAAAATAAAAATAATAAGTATTAATGATAAAAAGATTAATAAGTAATCAATTTTTTTTGTTATATTATAATAATATCCATCTTCTAAATATGTCTTTAACCAATTGAAAGATCTTAGGTACTCCTCTTTCTTTTCTCTCTCAAAATCATAGTTATTAAAAAATTGGATATTTTTATCAAAGTTTTTCCATCCTTTAGAGTGTAGCTCTGAAAATTGACTTGAATTTTCTGCTGCTATAATAAAATCAGGATCTGAGGAATACCACGATAAATTTTCAATACATGTTTGTTTAACTGGATAAATCAAGCAACCAGATAAAAGAACATTTTTTAACAGCCAAAAAGCTAAAATAACTATGGAGAAAAATGGATAGAAATTTAATTTTGTAAATAATTTTTTTCTTAAAAAAATCCAAAAAGGTATTAATAAAATAAAAATAAGTAAAGGTTTTATGAAAAATGTAAAAATTGAGAATAAACAGATTTCTTTAAATTTATTTTCTTTCAAGCTTGTTGATTTTAAAAAATTTGTAGTCAGAAAAATAGTAATTATAAAAAAGAGATGTGCTGGAGTATCATTTCCATACTCGCTGACTCTATTCATTTCGATAAAGAATAAGGATAAAGCGATAAATAAAAATATTTTTAAATTAAAATTTTTTTCACTTAAGTATTTTTGATAAAAATATAATAGTGAAAATGTTCCAATTAAAGCGTTAACATAAAGTACACCATTAAAGGTTGTCAGTGAGTTATGAAACGATGCTGCTAAATACTGTAGAATTGAGTGTGATCCAAACATTGGATGTAAGGAAACAGAACCTATTATGATTTTATAGTCATTAATCAATCTTGAAAATGGTAAGTGATACCACCCGCCGTCAGGATCGTAGTAGTTGGAATAAGATAAAATTAGTATGTTTATAATTATAAATAGTGAGGTTTTTTTCGCAAAGCTTAAAATTTTTGTAAAACTAATGTTTTTTATAAAAAATAAATTTAGGATTAAAAATATATAAATAAAATTACTAGCTATTTCATTTAGTGGAATAAATAAATTTAAAATGAAACTTAAAATACTTAAGGTTATTATGCCTACTAAACCGAAGTAAGCAAGAGATGTGTCGCTATTCTCTTTTAAAAGTTTTTTTGAAACAAAATTTCCAGTCGCTATTAATGTAATAGTTAAAATTGTTGAATTAATTATAATTTCATACATTAAAGTATGTATATATTATCCTAATTTTGCAAGGAATGGGAAAGTTGTTAATATGTAATAACTTATAACTTGAATTTGATTTGTAATTATCAAAATTCCTGTAAAAAGAAGTATTAAACCTCCTGTTTTAGTTACTAAACCAAAATACTTTGAAAAACCTTTTTTTTTATTCAAGAAAACTGTGATGTAATAACCTGAAAGAATAAATGGCACTGCTAAACCTAAAGAATAGAAAGAAAGAAGAGTTATACCTTTATATATGTTTGTTTCTGTTGCTGATAAGGTAATTATTGATCCTAGAATTGGTCCTATACAAGGTGTCCATCCAAATGCGAAAGCTGCACCAACTATAGCAGGAAAAATATAATTATCTTGATAATTGCCCGTATCAAATCTTTTTTCTTGAGATAAAAATGAGAAATTAAATAAACCCAAAAAATTTAAAGAAAAAATTATAATTAAAGCACCAGCGACTACTCTTAACTCATTAGAAAAAAATAATAAAATATTACCTATTGCTGATGCAGCAGCACCTAATGCTATGAATACTAAAGAAAATCCAATAGAAAAAATAATAGTTTTGATTAACACAATCTTTTTGTTCTGCTCAATTTCTGATAGTGGTTTACCTGAAATGTAGGAAATATATCCTGGAATAATTGGCAAAACACAAGGAGTTAAAAAACTGATAAATCCTGCTCCAAAAGCTAAAATAGATTTTATAATCATTTAAAAGTGATACTATCATAATATGGTTATAAAATATTTAAGTTTTCTAATAGGGCTCATATGGTCCTACTCCTTGATTAAAGCCCATTCAATTTTTAGCAATAAAACTGCCTTATTATTTAAGATCTTTATATCAAAAATTTCATGGCTAACTTTTTTAATTGCAATCTATTATGGATTCAAAAATTTTTCTGTTTTCAGTGTAATAATAGGTATTGTGATAGCGGTGGGAACTATACATTTACTATTTTTTTCATTATCGATAAAATTAAAAGAAAAATTTGGAGAAAAAAAAGTTTTTTTATTCAAATCTTTTTTTGAATATTTTTTAATTTTTTTAATAATCTATTATATTTTAACATAAATGAATATTCTTGTTACTGGAGGTGCTGGATATATTGGTAGCCATGTTTCATATTTATTAATTGAAAAAGGCTATGATGTCACAATTATTGATAACTTATCAACTGGAAATAAAAAAATTGTTCCAAAAAAAGCTAACTTAATTAAATGCGATATTGCAAATGTTCAAAAGATTAAAAAATTGCTTAATGAAAAAAAATTCGAAATAGTTTTGCATTTTGCTGGCTTAATTAGAGTAGATGAATCTGTTAAGTATCCAAGAAAATACATTCAAAACAATTATATTAAATCGAAGTTGTTTATTGATAATTGTATAAGTTGTGGTTTAAAGAATTTAATTTTTTCATCTACAGCTGCTGTTTACGGTAATCCAAAGAAAAAAAGAGTTGATGAAAGAGATAAATTAAATCCTTTAAATCCTTATGCAAAATCTAAATTAATGATCGAGAAATTTATTATCAATAGAGCAAGAAAAAGAAATTTAAAATATATTATTTTAAGATATTTTAACGTTGCTGGAGCTGAAAAAAAAATGAGAACTGGTCTTATTTCAAAATTTTCAACTCATTTAATAAAGATAGTTAGTGAAGTTGCTACTAAAAAGCGAAAAAAATTAACAATAAATGGAAATAATTATGCGACAAAAGATGGAACTCCTGTAAGAGATTATATTCATGTTTCTGACCTAGCGGAAGCTCATCTTGTGTCATTGAAATATTTAATTAAAAATAAAAAATCAAATATATTTAATTGCGGTTACGGTAAAGGTTACTCGGTAAAAGATATTTTAGATTCTGCTAATAGTCTTTTAAAAAATAATATTAATTACTCTATCGGACCAAGAAGACCTGGTGATAGCGGGTATATCGTATCAAACCCAAATAAATTTAAAAAAACTACTGGCTGGAAGCCTAAAAATGAAAATATAAAAAAAATTATATTCAGTGCTATTAGTTGGGAAAAAAAACTTTTTTAAATTAAAATTAATTGGTTTTAATTGAGGATAAAACATTAAAATTTTTATCAGTTATTACGATTTCACCTGAGATTGGAGTAAACTTTGTGATAGCAATTATTATGCTATAGTGTGTAACGAAAATCAAATTTCTTTTTTTTTCATCCCAATTTTTTACAAAAGTTTTAATTTCTTCTAGCTGCTTTAATTCATTCTTGCTATATGGTGATTGAAAAGTTGAATTTAATGCGGAAAATTCCTCAAAATTTCCAAAAGCATATCTGGCAGTATCTTTGCATCTGCACCATTGACTGCTTAAAACTTTATCTATTAAAATTTTATTTTTTTTGAATAATTTTCCGATATTCTTTGATTGATTAATGCCAACTGCATTTAAATTTCGTTGAGTATTACAATCATCAATTTTGAAACCTTCGGGATCTCCGCCTCCAGGTGCAAGAGAATGTCTTATAAATATAATTTTTCCACCTTCTTTTGCTGCTTTCCAATTATGTTCGGAGGAATGAGAATTTATAGAAATTAATAAAAAAATTATTATAAAGGAAATAATTTGCTTCTTCATGGTGGATGAAAAGATAATCTAACAAATTTGTGTTGCCTTGGTCTATATGACATGGCAATTAAAATTATAATTTTTTGATAAGTTGTATTAAAACACTTAATTGGTTTGTTAATAACTACTCGCCTTTTGGTTTAAAGACTAAACATATACCATTGTTACAATATCGTTTTCCAGTAGGT
>MDSW01193545.1_pt1 | contig 10146 bp, 8 predicted proteins | sample 811171 | NCBI WGS metagenome assembly MDSW01 (sample SAMN05326641, study PRJNA326480) | marine metagenome | isolation source: seawater | place: Atlantic Ocean: North West | collected 2012 | reverse complement strand
TTCGAACCCCCAACCTCCAGAGCCGTAATCTAGTGCACTATCCAGTTATGCTACGAGTCCTCAAACGAGTGCAAATATAATTTATTTAGTAATAATCTAGCAAATTAGATAATTTCCACATCTAAACCATACAAAATAAGATCCTCTTGCAAAGGAATTAAATCATTAGTATCTCCAAAAGCAATTTCACAACTTCCTTTATAATGTGCAATTAAAGCACATTGTTCAGCCTGCAATTCATCATGATCACAGATTGTAACAAGACAATTAATTACATGATCAAAAGTATTGTGTTGATCATTAATTAAATACAGGGTGTCTTCTGCAACGTTACTGGCCTTCAAATTATCAAATAATTTAAACGACTTTTTCATAGTGATTATTTTTTACCAAATGTAATTTTTGTTTCCTCTCCTCTTATCAATCTCTCAATATTTTTTTGATGAGTTATTAACGATAAAACAGGAACAAAAATTGCGAAAAGGACTAATGAATCATTAGTAGATTTCAATACTAATATGACAAATAATGGAAATACTAAAGATGCAACAATGGAGGCAAATGATATATATCTTGAGATAATAACAACAATAATAAATATACAAAAAGAAAACAATGCTGCATAAGGAACTAAACCAATTAAAATTCCTAACATCGTTGCAATACCCTTTCCTCCTCTAAACCCAGTAAAAACAGGAAAGAGATGCCCAATGACTGCTGCAATACCAAAAGCTAATTGACTTTCAAAAAACAACTCAGGATTCGATAAGTACAATAAAGAAGCATCTTCAAGAAACCAAACATAATAAACAGCTAGCCATCCTTTGAAAATATCCATAAATAGAACAGGAATACCTGCGCGTTTGCCTAATACACGGAAGGTATTGGTAGCACCAGCATTACCACTACCATATTCACGAACATCAGTATTATAAAAAGCTCTTCCTAGCCAAACAGCAGAAGGAAATGAACCTGTCAAATATGAAACTATAACTAATAATATAACTTCTAAAGTAATCATCTGAAATTTTAAAAAATAATCATTAATATTTTTTCTTTATCCTCTTCAAGAATTTCTCAGTAACATCATCAGGAGCAGACATATAGCGATATGCTGAGGACCCTTTACGCCTTTCAGCCACTCTCTTATCTTCTCTAACTTCATTAATAGCTATTGTAAAGTCTATATTAGTAGACCAAGCTCTCATAACACCATTCTCGTAATGAAAGTAATACTCTTCATAAAACTCAGTCTGCAGATAAATTGTTAGAACATCTGTATTCTGTCCTTTCTCAATTATTAGATAACCATCAACACTTGAATTAACTTGTTGATCTAAAACACTACTGATAGAAAGAGTTCCTTTGGCAACATAAGCCTTATTTTTACTATCCCATTTTAAATTTATCTTCGGAAAAACAAGAGAATATTTCATCTCATCTGGAAATTTAGAATATTCATCCTTCATCTCCAAATCAAAAAGTAATATTTCTCCTCTCTCTTCTCCTACAATCCTTGATAAATTCTTAGCAAACTTCTCGTCATATTCAAAAAGTTCCTCTCCAGGAGACCCGTATAGGTCCTCTGCCATAATCCTCATAGCATCTTCAGAGAAAAAGAAATCAAACATTAGAAAACCCTCTATCTGTGTTTCTTTAGAATTCATTTCATGATAAACATCCCCAATTGACTGCACTTTAATTTGTCCCAAATTTAAATCTAAGTCAAGTATGCCTTCTCCTGAAGTAGAACAAGTTTTATCATATAAAGTATAATAATTTGACAACCTGTCAGACCCTCCTATAATATATGCAGATTCTTTCGCGTCATAGCTTAAGCTTGAGCCTGCAGACAGCACATCTATGTCAAGTCCTTTTTTTAGCTTCTTACTTAAAAATGTTGAATAGAAATCTGTCGAATCAAAACTCATTACAAGTGCTGATGACAAACGCTCTTCTTTATCATTAAATATCTCATCATCTAGTGCAAATCTTATACTTTTAGGATTAATCTCTGACCTAAAACGTATCCACTCTTTATCTAAGAAAGCACAATCATGATTTGCCATAAAATACCCATCAAAAATAAGATTCTTCTGATCAGCAATTAAATCAACACTACCTTTAAAGTCAAACTTACTATCAATATGAAATACCTTCTCTGCTGAAACATCACCTCTAGCAATAGTGACTGTATCCTCTGCTACTCTTATTTCTTTAAAAAATATCTGCTGCTCATTATTCATAGCATCTCTATAAGTATAATCTCCACTTGCCGTATAATTATGTGCAGATTTTATATCTACCGTAGCATTATTAAACTTATGATATTCTGTCAAGTTATCTGCAAGAATATTAGCATCATGAAGAGTCTCAATGACAGCTTTCCTAGCAATAGTAACTATACCCGAATCTGGATAGATTATTGCATCAGCTACTTGTATACTCTCAACCCCATTTGCATTAATTATATAATCCTTTAAGCTATAAGAAGCGGTTTTTGCAAAAAATCGCAACGAATCTTGGAGGGAATTCACAGATACAAATTCAGAGCCCTTACCACCAAATAATTCATCACCTAGTGTTAAAGACTCTCCATCCATATCCCATCTTAATTTATCAATATAGGATATATATTGATTTGCAGGCAATTCTACATAAGAACCTGAACCATTTGAATGAAAAATCCCTTCACGCATTGCTAAATCAATATGAGTTTTTAAATTATTTGCTTTAAAAGCTAAAGACCCACCATCCTCCAGGACTTTTAGACTTGCAGTATCAGAACCAAACCAGTTTGCATTATAAGTAAATAAATTAGCAGTAACTTCAGCTCTATCAAGTGACATGATACCATTACCTGTCAATCCTGTTGGCCTCATTAATAAATCTCCATCAAATCTAGCCTGAGATTGATAAAAGTCAAAGTTTTCTTTTATTTTATAAACATGTAATCTGTCATCATATGGCTCAAAATGAACATATGTTTCTGTATTCTTTACTTCAGGAAACTCAATTCCTGTTGAGACCTTAGAGATCGTAACAAATTGGGTATGAAGATTGGTTGAGTCAGGGAAAAAATTAACCTGATTAGCCTCTGCTCTTAAAGATAAATATTCAAAATCACCAGAACCTCTTAGTCCTTTATTACTTAAATGAATATCATTATAATATTTTGCTTTCCCCTTATAGATTATAAAACCATCGGCAGGAGTTTTTCGATGAAAACCTAAAGAATAATCATCCTGTAATCTTAGAGTATCATCAAAAACCGGAAAAATATTAGAGGACTCAAATGTGCCAGCAAACCACAAACCTTTTCCTGTATAATTATCTAAGCTATCAATCTTAAAAGGTTGTAGATGGAATGAAAATTCATCTCTATTATATACCCCCCCATGGATTGATTTTTTATCATAATAAGCATAAGAGTCCTCAAATGATTCAAAAATAGGGAATTGGGGGAAACTATCTTTTCGAATACCTGACTTATTAGTTGGATGATCAATGACTAATTCTCCTTTAACTGCTTCTATTAAAGTCTTAACAGTGGTTAATACCTCATTACCATACATATCCTTTTTGATTGGCTGTACTGGAACTGAAAGCTGTACAGAATCAATATAATTTAAATCAACCTTAAACTCATCATAATGAAAAGAGAATTCTCTGCCAAACAAATTTAATCTTCCATTTCCTGCATATATCTGGCCATTAAATATGAAATCCCTATTTTTTTTAATAACAACTAAACCGTCTCTAGGAAACATATAAATCCCTCTTGCTTGACTCACCTGTATATTATGAATACCTATAATATTTAAATCCTTCGTCTCTATATTTAAGGCTGCATTAACTAAATACTTATCACCTGTTTTATATTCTCCTGGGCGAATAGTAGAATTAAATGATATAACATCATAATCACCCAAACCAGAAGCTGCATTGATATAATTATATAACTTAGGAAGGACAGTAATTTTTTCCAAACCAAAATCATAGAAAACAAATCCTTTATCAGATAAATGAATTAGAAGATGCTGTATCTGGACTAAAGGAAATCTAGCAAATCGGGCAAAATCCTCTACATAGAATTCTTCTTCTTGTTTAGCTATGACATAGTTATTTATGAGCATTAAGGGGTGAATACGGTCTATACCCTGAATAGAGACAAAAAGAGTACTATCAAACATAGCTACTGATTCAAACTTTACATTAGATTCTGCTGATGCAGGCAATGACCCAAGAGTTATAATAACATCATCTATATTCCATTGCAACAATTCAAAGTCCATTGTAACATTATGATAAGTATTAAGCATAGGAGCTCCTGAGAGACTATTTGACTTCCGATAAAGTTGGAGTTGTCTTTTACTATCAATATATTTAAACTGTAAATTGCCATGATAAATTGAATCATTATCAAAAAAAATCTTTATGCCTGATTCTTTTGATACTATCCTGTCAGTACCTATATTAAAACGATTAGCATTTGCTATAAATATATCTTCTCCATGTCTTTTAAAAATAATCCGAGCCTCAGCATAATCTCCTCCATCAGCCACGAAGTCTTTTCCCTGCATTGTGTAACCTCCTTTATAATCAATATTCTTAAATATCTCCTTTAGTTCTATATCCTTACTGTAAGAATTAAATTTAGGATAGATATTAGCCTGCTTTCCTCTAGCAATCTTATTAACAATTCTGCCAAATATCGGCTGATGTAAATCATACTTATTATAAAAAATAGAAGAATCAGCAGTAACCTTAGTTTTTCTAGTATCTATCTCATAAGATTTAACCTTAGCAAAAACAGAATCCTTTGGATATCCATATAGTTCCCAATTAATAATTCCATCTATTCCAATCCACTGATTTGAAGAAAGATAATATTTACCTCCTGTTTTAAAGATAGTATAAGAACCATGATCAGAAATACAGGTTAAGTCAATATTATCAAAAATAATGACCGGCTCAATAACCTCAAATGAAAAACGACAATCAGTATTATTGACTCTCCATTCAGCAACTTTACTTGACCGTAAGATATTATCCGCAAATAGATTAATAGTAACTGTACAAAACAACATTAATTTTTTTGTAGTTGTCTGATCCACTGTCTCATCAAAAACCTCTAGCCATTCTGGCAGCAAAAACTCTCCTTTTAGATTATTATTTACAGCAATAGTCGCTGACAAAAAATTAGAGAAATGAGGTTTAGGCCTTAATCTTTTAGACAACATTTTATTAGAAATATGGATAATTCTTAGTTTTTCAATATTTGAAAAAGACTCAGAACTCTTTAAAAAATTCTTATATACTAATCTTAAATCTGAATTATCAGTTGACATCATAAATCCTTCTAGTTGAGACAGATAAGATGGAAATTCCCTGGAAAATTCTTTTAACTTAGTATTCTTCTGAGAAAAAGCACTATAAGAAAATACTAGCAAAAATATTAAAGTCCCTAACCCTTTCTTAAACGCAGCATTTGCCATTTATTCTTGTTTTTTTCAACAACTAAACTCAGGCCCAGTTGTTCTGTTAAATTTAAAATTAACGAAGCATCTTCGATTAAGAACCCACTTAATATAATCTCTGATCCATTAGACATAACATCTACATAAAGATGAATGTCCTGCAAAAGAACATTCCTATTTATATTAGCTAATATAATATCAAAAGATGAATCTGGAATTGCATTTGCATTAGCATGAATAAATTTAATATCTGTAGTCTGATTCAATGCTGCATTTTCTATTGCATTCTCAAAAGCCCACTGATCAACATCAATCCCAACAATATCAGAGGCTCCCAACTTAGAAGCCATAATTGATAAAACACCTGTTCCACTACCCATATCTAAAACTGATTTTCCCTTAAAATCTATAGCAAACATCTCATTAATCATTAATGCTGTAGTTTCATGATGTCCTGTTCCAAAAGACATTTTGGGCGTAATAATAATTTCATATTCGACATCTGAAATAGCATTATGAAAATGAGCACGAATTACACAATTCTTATTTATAAAAACAGGCTGATAATTACTTTCCCATTCTGCATTCCAATTCTGTTTATTTAGCTTGTTAAGTGTGAAAGAAATATCCGTTAATTTTGAAAATTCAGATAAAATATCTTTGACAGCATTTCCATCTAAGAGTTCAGTTTGCACATATGCTTTCAGACCTTCTTCATCTTCAATAAAAGATTCAAATTCGATGTCATCTAATCTTGCAACCAAAATATCTGCAAATTTCTCAACTTCCTTTAATCTTATATTAACCTCAGTATACTCCATCAAAATGAATTTGTTATCGATACGAAATCAGCAGCATTTAACGAGGCTCCTCCTATCAACCCCCCATCAATATCCTCTTGAGCAAACAATTCAACAGCATTTGAAGGATTACAACTTCCACCATATAGAATTGAAGATTTTTGGGAAATATCACTACCATACCTCTCTGTAATAATACTTCTAATAAAATGATGAACTTCTTGAGCTTGAGCAGAGGTTGCTGTAACACCAGTGCCAATGGCCCATATTGGCTCATATGCTATGACTATATTGGAAAAATCAGATGCTGAGAGACCAAATAAGCTCTCAGAAATTTGTCTGTTAACCCAATCAAAATGCTCCCCACTATTTCTTTGATCTAGACTCTCTCCACAACAAAAAATTACTTTCAAATTATTTGCAAGTGCCTGTCTAATCTTCAATGTTAAAGATTCATTTGTTTCTCTAAAATTAAATCTTCGTTCAGAATGCCCTAAGATAACATATCTAGCCCCACAAGAGGCTATCATTTCAGCAGAAACTTCTCCAGTAAAAGAACCTTTTGGACTTGTACTACAATTCTGGGATGCTGAAAAAATATTTTTTTCCTTAGCACACATCTTACCTACTTTATATAAATGAACAAAAGAAGGGGCAAATACAACTTCTACTTTTGATTCAAAGCATAATTTCTTTAAAACATCATTGACAAGAGTAATACCTTCAACTCTATTTAAATTCATCTTCCAATTTCCTACAACTATATTTTTTCTCATCTTAACTAAATCTTATTCTAGGGTCAAGCCAACCATAAATTAAATCTACTATTATATTTATTATTACAAAAAATGATGCAATAAAAAGCACCGATCCCATTACAACAGGCAAATCCATTTTATTTAAAGCATCTACTATCTCCTTCCCCAATCCATTCCATGAGAAGACATATTCAACAAAAACAGCTCCAGCCAGCATTGATGCAAACCAACCCGAAACTGCTGTAACTATTGGATTTAACCCATTCGTCAAGGCATGTTTAAAAAGCACCTGAAACTTACCTAAACCTTTCGCTGTTGCGGTACGAATATAATCCATTGAGAAAACTTCTAATAATGAATTCCTACATAACTGTATAACTACTGACAATGGCCTGATGCCCAGGGTAATAGCTGGCAATATTAAATTCTTAATCTGTAAAACTGAACCTCTCCCATAATCATCAACCTGATAAAGGCTTCCTGTCATTTCTAGACCGGTATACTTATGCAAAACAAAGCCAAAGAACCAAGCAATTATAATAGATGCAAAGAAGGATGGTAATGACATGCCTAGCACTGAGATAAAAATAATTAATTTATCTATAATAGTATCCTTATATAATGCAGATAATAGACCTAACAATAAACCTAGAAACAATGCAATACAAATAGATGTAATGGCTAACAGAAGAGTGTTGCCAAAGCTGTTCTTGAGAATTACACTAACAGGAATCCCTTTACGAATAAAAGACTCTCTAAGATATGGAGTCTTAAGGACTATGATATAAGAAGAAATTGAAAAAACCTCTTTATATGTATACTTCTTCTTATCTAAAAAGGTAAAGGAATCGGTCGAATTATGATGAATAGAAAGAGGAAGAAGATCGTTAAGATACAAAGCATATTGTTCTAACAAAGGACGATCAAAACCATAATGAATCCTTATATTTTCTAACTGTCTTGAATCTTCACGCTTGTCGAGCATCATACGAGCAGGGTCTCCAGGCAATACATTAAACAAAAAGAAAACTAGAGTAAGAACACCCCACAAAACAAGGAAACCATAAACTAATTTCTTAATGATATAAGTAATCAAAACTTAGTCTTTATTTTCTAAAATCCTATATAAATCTTGGGCAGAAAAAGCTCTTTCTCCAGTACCTTCATAAAGTCTTAGCTGCCTAATACCATCATACAAAATAACAACTGGATTATCATAATCAGGAAAAGTAATCTCCATATAACTATCAATATCATCAGTATCGTAATTTGCGAAAGTCATAACCTGATGTGGATATTCACTGCCTACAAATTCAAAAAACGATGGGATATTATAATCCTCAGCATCAGAAAAAATGATATGTAATGGAGGAAAATCTACCATTAAACTAGATAGCGAATCTAAACTCCTTGCGGTATACTGACAATGCTCACAACCTGCATCAAAAAAACATAACAGTTTCCTTTCCTCCAAGTTTTTAAAATTCTCATCCTCTACAAAAGAAATGAAACTATTTCCTGCAGATTTATTTTGTAATGAGACAGGTAAAAATGCAAACATAATAGTAGAAATAAGTAAGAAAGTCACAATTAAATATGAACTTCCTCTTCTAACATCATCAGATTTAAGATAAATAAAAGCTAACACAACTAAGGTCACAATGTTCTTAATTAGGGCCTCAAGAGGTGTCATCGGAATCAACTCGCCAAAACATCCGCAATTTTCAGATTCGCCAAAGATTTGAGTAGATAAATGGATACTAAAAATAGTAATCATAATAAAAGCTACTGGCACTATAATTTTTTTCAAATAATTATTAAACAAAATAGCAATAGCAAGAAAAAACTCTATCCCAATTATGAATCTAGATAAATATGGCACTAAATCCTCTGAAAAACCCATTGGAATTAACTGTCCTTGCTCAAATATCTTAGTTATTCCGAACATGGGAGTTGGATATAATTTAGCAACTGCTGAAAGTAAAAACAATGCTGAAATCAAAATTCTCAAACTATAAACTAATTGTTTCATTCTATATCTTTTAATTAAGTTTTATTAACGCAAAAACTGCATAATTTAGCATATCTAGATAATTGGCATCTACACCTTCAGAAATTAAAGTGGACCCTTCATTATCTTCTATTTGCTTAACTCTAAGTAGCTTCTGTAATATCAAATCAGTAAGAGAGCTGACACGCATATCCCGCCATGCCTCACCATAATCATGATTCTTAGCTAACATCAGTTCTTTTGCAATATTTACATGCTTATCAAAGTTGTTCATAACCTTACTATAATCCATTTCTTCAGGTTGTTCACTAACACCCAAATCTAATTGCACAAGCCCAATAACTGCATAATTTACTATACCTACAAATTCATTTCGAGAGTCCTCCTCTACTTTCTGAAACCCTTTCTGTTCTATTGAGCGGATTCTTTGTGCCTTGATAAAAATCTGATCAGTTAATGAACTGATTCTTAATATTCTCCATGCACTACCATAATCTTTCATTTTCTTTGCAAAAATGTCCTTGCAATTCTTTATTATTGAATCATATTCTGCAATTGTTTTTTTCATATAGTCTTACTCTCTAAATAATGCCGAAATATACATCAATTATGAAATTAGAATCTATAAAATCAGAACCCAATTCAAGTATTTTTTCAACAGAGAACTCTGCCATCATGGGAATACTAAATATAACAGAAGACTCATTCTATGATGGCGGACAATACCTAAATAAAGAGCAAATCATCATAAGATGTGAGAACATGCTAGATGAGGGAGCTTCAATAATTGATATTGGAGCACAATCATCAAGACCAGGAGCAACTCAAATCTCATCAGAAGAGGAACTAAAAAAACTCTTACCAGTAATAAAATTGTTAAAAAATAAGATTCCCAAAATTAAAATATCGGTAGATACATTCTGGTCAAATACAGCAAAATTATCAATATCAGAAGGAGCTGACATTATTAATGACATCTCGGCTGGAGAGATAGACAAGAATATGCTCACCACAATTGCTCAACTAAATGTCCCATATATAATGACACATATGAAAGGGAATCCAGAAAACATGCAAAATGCCCCACACTACTATAA
>MDSW01179338.1_pt1 | contig 10146 bp, 10 predicted proteins | sample 811171 | NCBI WGS metagenome assembly MDSW01 (sample SAMN05326641, study PRJNA326480) | marine metagenome | isolation source: seawater | place: Atlantic Ocean: North West | collected 2012 | reverse complement strand
TAATGGCGGAGAGACTGGGATTCGAACCCAGGAAAGAGTTGCCCCTTTGCCGGTTTTCAAGACCGGTGCTTTCAACCGCTCAGCCATCTCTCCATGAGCTAGGTTTTATAAGTATAATAATTTAATTCAACCAAAAAATTATAGAATAATTATTTAAAAAGTTTATTGATATCTGCAAATTATGACAAATTTTAATAAAGGAATAGTTTATACTTTTATTGGTTCTTTTTGGTGGGGTGTAATTGGAGTTTTATACTTCAAATACATTTCAAATGTAAATCCATTAGAAGTGGTTTCTCATAGAGTATTGTGGACAATTTTTTTTTTATTTATCTATATTATTTATAAAAGTAGATTGAATTTAATTTTAAAAATTTTTAAAGACAAAAAAAAAATTATACTTTTATTTTTTTCAGGTATTTTAATATTTATTAATTGGTCAACTTGGATTTATGCTTTAACTATAGATCAACTTGTAGAAGCAAGTTTTGGCTATTATATTTTCCCAATACTTAGTGTTTTCTTAGGAAATATTTTTTTAGGAGAAAAACTAAATAATAAGAAAAAAGTTTCTATATTCATAATAATTATATCATTAATTTATATGATGTATTTTTTAGAAAAATTCCCATGGGTCGGTTTAATAGTTGCTTTATCATTTTCATTTTATGCCGTTTTAAGAAAAATAGCCTTAGCTGATACTGATATTGGTTTATTTTTAGAGAGTGTTTTTTTAATACCTATAATAATTTTTATTTTTTATTATTTAAATATTGAATCGACTATAGTTTTTTCCTCAGAGAATTTAAATTTATCAATAATTTTAATTTTTGCTGGGCCTATGACAGTGATTCCTTTATTTTTATTTGTAAAAGGATCTGAATTATCTGGTTTAGGACCTGCTAGTATGATTTTTTTTGTTGCTCCAACTGGCCAATTTTTATTAGGTTTATTTTTATATAACGAAGAATTTATGATAAATAAGTTGATTGGTTTTGTTTTAATTTGGATTGCTGTAATAATCTATTTGAAAGATCTTTATGAAAATAATTAAAATTTTAATCTTTATTTATTTAACATTTTTCTACAATATTAATTACTCTTTTTCTGACGATTTTAATGAATGGTTAATATCTTTTAATAAATTAGCTCTTGAAAAAGGTATATCAAAAGAAACTATTAATAAAACTATGCTCAAAGTGAAGTTTTTGCCGAAAGTTATTGAGTACGATAGATATCAACCAGAATTTTATGAAGATACTAAAACATATGTATCAAAAAGAACTTCAAACAAAAAGTTAAATAAAGGAAAATTATTGTATGAAAAAAATAATTTATTAATCAATAATATTGAAAAAAAATATAATATTGAAAAAGAATTGCTTTTATCTTTGATGGGTATAGAAACAAATTTTGGAACATATCTTGGAAAAATGGATATTCTGTCATCACTAGCTACATTAAGTTTTGATAAAAGAAGAAGTGAATTTTTTACAAATGAATTAATAATTGTATTAACGCTAATTGATAATGGTGTTATTGATAGTGAAATATTATTTGGTTCTTGGGCAGGTGCTTTTGGAAATTTTCAATTTATGCCTTCGACTATTGATAATTATGCTATTGATTATAATAATGATAAATCAATTGATTTGAAGTCTTTAGAAGACTCATTTGCTTCTGCAGCAAATTATCTAAATAAACTAGGATGGAAAAAAAATTACCCATGCTATTATCCCGTTGTATTAAAAGAAAATACTCCAAAAAAACTATTAAATACCTCTGCAAAAAAAATTAAAAATAAAAGAAAATTCAAGAATATTAAAAAATACATTGCTAATAATCTAGAAATAGATGAAAATTTATTAGTTGGAATTATAACGCCGGATAGTGATATTGTTGAAGGTTCGAATATATTTGAACCAGCATTTATTGTATTTGAAAATTATGAACTAATACTCAAATGGAATAGATCTCTCAGATTTGCTCTAGCGGTATGTACATTAAAGGATAAGTTTAAAAATGAATTATAAATTTATAATCTTCTTATTTTTATTTTTATACTCTTGTAAAGCTACAACTGTTAACAAAAAAAGTCTTGAAATTATCCCGGTAGAAATATTTTCTAATAAAGGCTTCGCATTACTTTATAGTGATGATCTTAATAGCAATAAAATAGTTAATAAAAAAATTGATGAACGGTCACTTATAATTTTTCAAAGAAATTTAAAAAAAAATACTACGGTAAAAATAACCAATTTATTAAATAATAAATCTATTTTAGCTAAAGTTGGATCTAGGTCAAAATATCCAAATTTTTATAATTCAGTATTATCAAAACGAATATATAAAGAGCTTGAATTAAACTTAAATGAACCTTACGTTGAAATTTCAACAGTATCAGAAAATTCTACTTTCTTAGCAAAAAAAGCTAAAATGTATGATGAAGAAAAAGAAGTTGCTGATAAAGCTCCAGTTGAAGGTATTAGTATTAGTGATTTGAGCAAAAATCAAAAAAAAGATAAAAAAAATATTAAAAAAGATAAATTCAGATATATAATTAAAATAGCTGACTTTTATTATGAAAATACAGCTAAATCGATGAAAAAAAGAATAAAAGATGAAATAAATAAAAATAATGCAAAAATTTTAAAAATTTCTAATACCAATTATAGAGTTTATTTTGGACCGTTTGATAATTTAAAATCTTTAAAACAGACATTTGATGATATAACACCTCTTAACTTTGAAAATATTGAAATAATCAAACTATGAAAAAAAAATTATTTATAAGTATTATATTGTTTTTAACTTTGTTTAATGGTTCTTCATTTAGTTCAATCTTTAATATAAAAGCAAAAACAGCAATACTACAAGATTATTTATCTGGAAAAATTCTTTATGAAAAAGAACCAGATCTGTCAATTTATCCAGCATCGATGACTAAAATAATGACTTCCATTATCGCTTTTGAATTACTTAAAAGTGGGCAATTAAGTATGGATGATAAATTTACTATATCAGAAAATGCCTGGAGATTATCACAAGCTGGTTTTTCTTCGATGTTTATTATGGTTGGAGACCAAGTATCTGTTGAAAATCTTTTAAAAGGCATAATAATTGCATCTGGTAACGATGCTTGTGTTGCGCTTGCTGAAGGTATAGCGGGTTCAGAACAAGAGTTTGCTATAATGATGACGTCAAAAGCAAAAGAAATTGGAATGAATGATACAAATTTTACAAACTCATCTGGATTAAATGACCCTGACAATTATTCAACAGTTAAAGATATTATGATTATGTCAAATTATTTAATTAAAAATTATCCTGAATATTATGAATATTTTAAAGAAAAAGAATTTACCTGGGACAGAACAGGGGGTGATCCAATAACCCAAGGAAATAGAAACCCTTTATTATATAAAAACTTTGGAGCTGATGGAATTAAAACAGGATATTTAGCGGTTGAAAAATATTCACTAGCTTCATCTATTATAAGAAATGAAAGAAGATTAATAGCTGTTGCGAGTGGATTTAAAACTAAAAATGAAAGATCAAAAGAATCTCAAAAAATTTTAACTTGGGGATTAACAAACTTTGATACTATTGAAATTGCTAAAAAAGATCAAAAGTTTGCTGATCTTGATGTTTGGCTTGGACAAAAAGATAAAGTTTCTGTTTATACTAACGAAGATATTTATAAAACCATCAAAAAAGCTAGATTAAAAAAATTAGAGGTAAAAATATTATATGATGGACCTATAGAAGCTCCAATAGAAAAAGACACTAAGATTGCTAAATTGATTATTAGTTTTGATGGAAATTTGTTATCCAAACATGATTTATTAGCAACTGAAAATATCAAAAAGAAAAACATTATTTCCAGAATTTTAAAATCAATAAATTATTTAATTTGGGGTGATGTCTAAATATCCAATTATTGTTTTTGAAGGTATAGAAGGTTCGGGAAAAAGTTTTCATATAAAAAAAGTTCAAGAACACCTTAAATTAAATAAGATAAAATATGTTAAATTACGTGAACCTGGAGGTTCAAAAAGCTCAGAAAAAATTAGAAAACTTATATTAAGTAAAAAATCAAAATTTGATCAATTAACAGATCTTTTATTATTTATGGCATCAAGAAACGAAAATTTTCAAAATATAATTAAAAAAAATTATAAAAAAAAAGTTATTTTAATAGATAGATTCGTTGACTCCACAATTGCATACCAACATTATGGCATGGGTTTAAATAAAAATTTGATTATGATTCTTAATAAATTTATTCTTAAAAACATAAAGCCAAATTTCACTTTTTTGAATATTGTAAGCATGAAAAATCTTAAATTAAGAATTAATAGAAGACCTAAAAATAGATATGATAAATTTAATCATACATTTTACAAAAATGTACAAAAAGGATTTTTAAAAATCTCAAAAAATAAAAAAAATTATATGATAATTAATTCTAACAAAGATATTAATGAGAATAAAATTATTATAAAAAATAAAATTAATAATCTTTTATCGATATGAACATAAATCCAATTAATAATACTAAATTGTATGGACACAACTTAGTTTTTTCTAATCTTGCTAAATTATATATAGATAAAAAATTACCCAACAAAATAATTATTTCTGGAAAAAAAGGAATTGGAAAATCAACTTTTGCATACCATTTAACAAATTTTATTTTTTCAATCTACGATAAAGAAAAATACGATATTCAAAAGAATAGAATTAGTGAGAATAGCAATGACTATAAATTAGTTTCAAAAAACTCACATCCGAATTTTTTTTTAATAAATAACGATGATAAATCTAATATTCTAATATCAAAAATTAGAGAAATGATAAATTTTACTAATAAATCTTCATTTAATAATGGATGTAAGATAATTTTAATTGATAATATTGAATTCTTAAACATCTTTTCTGTCAATGCATTATTGAAGGTTATAGAAGAGCCAAATGATAATATTTATTTTTTTTTAATACATAATAGTAATAATAAAATTTTAGATACGTTAAACTCTAGATGTATTAAATTTAATTTATTTTTAAATAATAATGAAAAAAATAAAGTTTTAAAAAATTTATTAAATAATAGTTTTTATTCAAATCTAAATGAGGATTTTAAAAATATTTATAATTCACCAGGAGATATTTTTTCATTATATAATTTTTTTACAGAAAATAATATTGAAGAAAGTACTTCAATAGAAGATTTACTTAAATTGATAATTAATAAATCACTTTTTAAAAAAAATACTTTTGTTAAGGATAATTTATCTTATTTTATTGAACTTTACTTCAAAAAAAAAATAAACTTATATAATACAAAAAAAACTTATTATTATTTATATAAATATTTTTTGTTAAAGTTGTCCAATTGTAAAAAATATAATTTAGATTTTGAAAGTATTTTAATCGAATTTGATAATAAAGTTTTAAATGAATAAAAATTTTTTCATAACAACTCCAATTTACTATCCATCCGCTAAACCTCATATGGGTCATGCTTATTCAAGTATAGTTTCAGATGTAATAGCGAGATTCAAAAGATTAGATGGTTATAATGTTGAATTTTTGACAGGAACTGATGAGCATGGTTTGAAAATTCAACGTGCTGCTGAAGCTAAAGGTGTAGATACGAAAGAATTTTGTGACGAAATAAGCAAAACCTTTAGAAATTTATCTGACTTACTTAATCTTACTAATACAGACTTTATTAGAACTACTGAGGAAAGACACATTAAATCTGTACAAAATTTATGGAATATTTTAGTAGATAATAATCAAATTTATTTATCAAAATATTCAGGTTGGTATTCAGTTTCTGATGAAGCATTCTATAATGAAAATGAAATTAAAGAAGAAGATGGAATAAATATATCAATTAATTCTGGATCAAAAGTTGAATGGGTTGAGGAAGAATCTTATTTTTTTAAATTATCACAATGGGAAAAAAAATTATTAGATTTTTATGAAAAAAATCCAAAATTTATTTTACCTAAATCTAGACGTAATGAAGTAATTAGTTTTGTTAAAAGTGGGCTTAAAGATCTTTCAGTTAGTAGAAAATCTTTTTCTTGGGGTATAAAAGTTCCAAATGATGAAAATCATATTATTTATGTTTGGTTAGATGCTTTAACCAATTATATTAGTGCACTAAATTATCCAAATATAAATGATGCTAAATATAAAGATTTTTGGCCTGCGGATTTGCATATGATCGGAAAAGATATATTAAGATTTCATGCAGTTTATTGGCCTGCTTTTTTGTTAGCTGCAAATTTACCTACACCAAAAAGAGTTTATGGACATGGATGGATTTTATCTGGAGAGGAAAAAATGTCAAAGTCAAAAGGTAATATATTAGATCCTCTAGAAATAATTGATAAATATGGACTTGATCCTTTGAGATTTTATTTACTAAAAGAAGTTTCTTTTGGTAGTGATGGAAGCATTACTCAGGAAAAATTGGAAAGTTGTATTAATAGTGATTTAGCAAACAATTATGGAAATTTTTGTCAAAGAGTTATTTCTTTTAATGAAAAAAACTGTCAACTTTCGATACCTGAAATAAGTGATTTTGAAAGTGAAGATTTAGTTATTCTTAACAAGATAAGTAATAGTATGGATTCATTAAGATCAAATATTGATAATCAAGAATTAAGTATTTATACAAATTTTATTGTTAATTGTTTATTTGATGCAAACAAGTACTTTAATGATCAAGAACCTTGGAAAAAAAAATCTGATATAAAAAGACTTAATACAATTGTTTATGTATCTTTAGAAATAATAAGAAAAGTTTCTATCTTATTATATCCAATTATACCCGAAACATCATTAAAAGTTTTAAAAATTTTCAATTTAGATAAAAAAAAAATAAGTTTTCAATCTATTAAAGAGCATAAAACATTATTGGCTAATACAAAGATTGAAAAAATTAGTATTTTATTTAAAAAAATAGAAAAAGATGATTGATTCACATTGCCATTTAGATCATGAACCAATGTATAGCGATTTAAAAAATGTTATACAAAGGTCAAAAGATATGGGGATAAGTAAAATTTTAACTATTTGTACAACAATAGATAGTTTTGATAAAATCGCCAAATTAATTGATTGTGATCCGATGATCTTCGGGACTTTTGGAATTCATCCACATGAATGTTCAAAAGATCTTGTTACAAAAGACGAGATTGTAAATAATATTAAAAAATATAATAAAATTATTGGTGTTGGTGAAAGTGGTTTAGATTTTTATTATAATCACTCAGATAAAAAAACTCAAATAACAAGTTTTAAAACACACATAGAAGCATCGTTGGAACTTAATATTCCAATAATAGTACATTCTAGAAGTGCTGAAAATGAAACATATGAAATATTAAAAAGTTTTCATAAATTTAAACCTAAAATTTTAATGCACTGTTTTACAGGTTCATTAGAATTTGCAAAAAAATTAATAAGTTTAGGAAGCTATTTTTCTGCAAGTGGAATTATAACTTTTAAAAATAGCCTAGATTTGCAAAAAACTTTTGAAGTTATACCTAATGAAAGATTACTAATAGAAACAGATAGTCCTTATTTGGCGCCTGTACCTTTGCGAGGAAAAAAAAATGAACCTAGTTATATAAAACATACTCTAAGCAAATTGGCAAATATTAAGAATATTAATATAGAAGATCTTGAAAGTATTACTTCTAATAATTTCAATTCATTATTTGATTTAAAATAAATATGTCAATAAAATTTACTATTTTAGGATGTGGTAGCTCAATGGGTGTACCAAGACCTGATGGACACTTCGGAAATTGTGATCCAAAAAATTTTAAAAATTATAGAACCAGATGTTCAGGTATAATTCAAACAAAATCAGACAATATATTAATTGATACTTCTCCTGATTTACGAAACCAATTAATTAATAATAATATTAAAAAAATTGATAAAGTTCTTTATTCACATATGCATGCTGATCAAACACACGGTATAAATGATCTAAGAATTTTTTTTTTAAAAAATAAAAAACCAATACCAATATTCGCAGATAAAAAAACTAAAAAACATTTAATTAAAAATTTTTCATATTGTTTTGAAAATAGAAATAATGAATATCCTGCAACACTTAAAATAAAAGCGATCAAGAATAAATTTATAATTAAAGATGGTTCAAAAGAAGTTCAAATTAGATCGATAAAAGTAGAACATGGAAAAGTTATGAGCATATGTTATATAATTGATAAAAAATTAGCTTACATTAGCGATGTGAGCAAAATTTATAAAAAGGACCATAAATATTTCAAAAATTTAAAATACTTAATATTAGATTGTTTATGGTATAGAAACCATCCTTCTCATCTAAATTTAACCCAGTCTATTGAACTAATTAAATTATTTAAACCTAAAAAAGCTATACTTACTAATTTACATTGTGATCTTGATTATGATGTATTAAGAAAAAAGTTGCCTAAAAACGTTGTTCCTGCTTACGACGGTTTAAAGGTTAAATTATAATAATAACTTTTCAATTTTAGATTTTATTTTATCTGATTTAGGATTTGTAAAAGATGAATATGTATCTTCAATTTTACCTTCTTTATTAATTAATATTTTATGAAAATTCCATTTTGGTACTGCTGATTTTCCATGATTTTTTTTTGCCCACTTAAATATTTCGTGAGCATTATCACCTTTAACATCTGTTATAGTTGTTAAAGGAAAATTTATATTAAAATTCACTTCACAAAATTTTTTTACTTCTGAGTCTTTATTTTTTTCTTGATTAAACGAGTTAGATGGTACACCTAGCACAATTAAACCATTAGATTTATATTCTTCCCATAAATTTTGTAAATCATCGTATTGCTTAGTAAATCCACAATAGCTTGCTGTATTGACTACAAGAACGACTTTGTTTTTAAAATTTTTAAAATTTATAATTTCTCCTGAAATACTATCAATTTTAAAATCAAAAAAAACTTTTTCATATTCGGCATGTACAGAATTTTTGAAAAAAGACATAATTATTACGATTCCTATTAGTGCTATTTTTTTCATCAATTTATTTATTAGGAGTAAGTAATATCAGGAAGTAACCAAATAAAGTGGATAATAATGACCCAGTTAAAACTCCAATTTTAACTCCATCCATATATTGCATATTTTCAATAAAAGCTAAATTGCCAACAAATAAACTCATAGTGAAACCAATGCCTGTCAAAATGCCAACTCCATAAAAATTAAACCAATTCGAATTATTAGGCATCTGAGCTATTTTTAGTTTAATAGAAATATATGAAAATATAAATACTCCTAATTGTTTACCAACAAATAAACCAAGAACTATTCCTAAAGGCACTTTATCTAATAATGATGAAAATGATAATCCTTCTAAAGATACGCCTGCATTAGCAAAAGCAAATAATGGCATAATTCCGAAAGCAACATAAGGACTTATTGCATGCTCAATCTTAATTAATAGTGAAAAATCTTTTTCCTTTTTTCTATGAGGTATGGTCATTGCTAATAAAACACCTGCTATTGTTGCGTGTATACCTGAGTTATGTGTGAAATCCCAAAGAAGTAGTCCTATGAGAAGATAGGGAAGAAATTTTTTAATATTAAATTTATTTAATATTAATAAACTCAAAAATGCAATTAACATTAAACTGAGATATTTAATACTTAAATCACCGGAATAAAATAATGCAATAATTACAATTGCACCCAAATCATCAATAATTGCTAGAGCTGTTAAAAAAACTTTCAATGATAGAGGTACTCTTTTACCTAGTAAAGAAAGCACTCCTAATGAGAAAGCTATATCAGTAGCAGATGGTATTGCCCATCCATTTAATGTTTCATTATCTCCTAAATTTATAATAATATAAAATAATGCAGGTACCAACATACCACCAACTGCAGCAATTATAGGTAATAAAGCTTGTTTTATATTTGATAACTCTCCTTGTAAAAATTCTCTTTTTATTTCTAAAGTAACAAAGAAAAAGAAAATCGCCATCAAGGCATCATTTATCCAATGAAGTAAACTTAATTTAAGTCCAATATTGTTTATACCAATAAAAAAATAATTTTCTAATGTTTCAAAGTAAATCGAAGAAAAGGTTG
>MDSW01206805.1_pt1 | contig 10147 bp, 4 predicted proteins | sample 811171 | NCBI WGS metagenome assembly MDSW01 (sample SAMN05326641, study PRJNA326480) | marine metagenome | isolation source: seawater | place: Atlantic Ocean: North West | collected 2012 | reverse complement strand
GTGTTTCTTCATTTGAGCCCGATCTACCAATATCGGTTTCGACATATTCAGCCACATCGACACCAGATGATCCTCGCTACGGTGACCTATATGGCCTCCATAACACCGGGCAAAGCGGTGGTACGAACGATGCAGATATTGATGCACCTGAAGCCTGGCAAGTGAGCACTGGTTCTCGTGACATTATCGTTGGGGTAGTTGACACTGGGATTGATTACAACCATCCTGATCTTGTTGCAAATATGTGGGTTAATCCGGGCGAAATTGCAGGCAATGGAATAGATGACGATGGGAATGGCTTTGTTGACGATGTGCACGGGTATGATTTTGTCAACGATGATGGCGATCCCTTTGATGACCAAGGGCACGGAACACATTGTGCGGGCACTATAGGTGGTGTTGGTAACAATGGCCTGGGAGTCACTGGCGTAAATTGGGAAGTTTCGCTCATGGGCTTAAAATTCCTTGATGCCAATGGATCGGGTTCAACGTCAGATGCAGTTCAGGCCATCAATTACGCAACAATGATGAGGAATCAGTATGGCCAGAATGTGAGAGTGACAAGTAATAGCTGGGGAGGTGGCGGGTCAAGCAACGCAATGCGTCAAGCAATCGAAGCCGGCTCGGATGCCGATATTCTTTTCGTCGCAGCTGCCGGAAATGACGGCATGAACAATGACAGCAATCCTCAGTATCCAGCCTCGTATACAAGTAATGCTGTTATTTCAGTTGCTGCGACGAATCGAAATGACTCGCTTGCCGGATTCAGTAATTATGGTGCGACAAGTGTTGATTTGGCAGCACCTGGTGTCGGTATCGTCAGCACTGTGCCATCTGGTGGCTATTCATCATACAGTGGTACCAGTATGGCAACTCCTCATGTGGCTGGAGCTGCCGCGCTTGCCTTGGCAGTTGATCCTACACTGACAGTGTCTCAACTCAGGACTGGGCTTTTAGGAACAGTAGATTCAGTAGCAAGTTTGTCCGGTAAAACCGTGACAGGAGGAAGGCTTAATGTTGGTCGGCTTGTTGAAAGTCTTTCGAGTGAACCAACAATCCCGTTGCCACCTTCCGGGCTGAATGCGAGTGACGGTACGACAATTGGTTCAGTACAAGTCTCTTGGGGATCGTCACTATTTGCTGATAGCTACACATTATGGCGAAGTCGGATAGATGATGTTTCTACTGCTGTTGTCATCGCAGATAGTCTTTCCACCACAAGCTATCAGGATCTAGAGACGGATGTGAATGAAAGTTATTACTACTGGGTGTCTGCAACAAATAATCTCGGTACAAGTCCATTAAGTGATTCTGACCGTGGATTTCATTCGCCAAGCCGATCACCAAACGATGCTTTCGTAGACAGAATAGTTCTTGAGGGCGTTCTAGCGAATGCCTCAGGAACAAACCTTGATGCCACAGAAGAGTCTGGTGAGCCAACACATGCCGGCGTTGGGGGTGGAAAGAGCGTCTGGTGGACGTGGACATCACCAGCTTCTGGAAGTGTTGAAATAAATACTGTTGGAAGTGGTTTTGATACTGTGCTTGCTGTTTATCAAGGATCACGCGTAGATGAGCTGTCTCGAATTGTCAGCAACGACGATATCGATTACGGAGTTGTGCTCCAAAGTCGTGTTACATTTGAAGCCGCAGCTGGGCAGGCATATCAGATTGCAGTCGATGGATGGAGCGGAGCAACGGGATCTATCGAATTAGCGTTGACTCTCGACGCTCCAGTCCCACCTGATCCAATCACCAATATTTCTCTCAGTAATTCTCGAGTTAATGAGAATTTACCTGCGGGGGCACTCGTCGGTGTTTTCGAAGCAGCCGGTGGTGAAAATGTTACATACTCTTTGGTTGATGGAAACGGCTCTGACGATAACAGCAGGTTCCTAATAAATGGGAGAACATTGGAAACATCGGGCCCATTCGATTATGAAGCGAATGAGTCATATGAGATTCGAGTCCTAGCAGTTTCCGGAGAGGATTCTTTTGAGAAAAATTTTGTTATCTCAGTGACTGATCAGAATGATGTCCCAGCGTTAATACTCTTATCAGATAATGTCGTATCTGAGGCAGCAGCACCCGGTACATCTGTCGGGGAATTCACTGTGCTCGATGAGGACATTGGTGATACTCATGCCTTGATGTTAGTGGATGGGGAGGGGAGCGATGGCAATACGCTATTTACAATAAACGGCGGTGCTCTTGTAACAGTGGGGCAGTTCGATTTTGAAACAAGTGAAGCTCACTCAATAAGAGTACGTGCCACCGATGCGGCAGGAGAGTCAGTGGAACGAGTCTTCACGATTGTGGTCACAGATGTTCCAGAGGGACTTGTTGTTGAGGAACTTGTTCCAGACCGAGATGGTTTTCGCATTCGATTCAATGGTCAGCTTGATGTGTCAAATCTTGATTTCCACAATCGGGCAGTTGCTCCTGAATTTCTTGACGTGACGTTGCGTGATATAGACGGAACTCTGATCGATTCAGCCATTGCCATCAATGATGAGCAAGACGGCTTTCGTCTGGTGGTAAACAACGGTGTCTTGGACGCTGGAGACTACACGCTTACTGTTCGAAGCGGAGAGAGTGGAATTGTGGCGGTTGATGGTCGACAACTTGATGGAAATAGTGACGGCGTGGTGGGCGACAACTATGTATCAACATTTACAATCGAGCCACTACCAGTCGGCACTGCGATTGTGGGTGTTCCAGGATTTTTTGAGACTGCTGGTCAAGAAGTTAATGTTCCGGCCTCTTCTGCTGGTGGTATTCCAATCGTTGTGACGGCATCGGAAGGAGTCATGTCACTTGATATGGAGCTATTTTACAACGCCGAACTACTGAGTATTTCCGGCATTGAATTGGCAGCAGGTATGCCATCTGATTCCCTGTCGTTAATAAACGTGTTGGAGCCCGGTCATGCGGTTGTTGGATTCTATTCACCGCAACCACTTGCCGCAGGAAGCTACGAGGTGGCTCGCCTTCTTGCGACGGTGCCAGAGAATGCGGAAAAAGACCAAACGCACGTGCTTGATGTAAGAGGGGCTAGTCTAAATGAGGGTATGATCCCCGCTTTTGATGATGATGGTATTCATGTCGTGGCCGTTGGTAATAGAGCTCCAACAGGTATTAATCTCTCTTCGAGCGCTGTCGTCGAGAATAGTCCGGTCGGAACAGTTATCGGAATGTTGGGAGCCATTGATCCTGACTATGGAGATTCATTCACCTTTGAGCTTGTAGCGGGAGACGGTGATAGGGATAACTCGTCATTCTCTATTGATAATGAACAGTTGGTTGCAGCTACAGGCTTTGATTTTGAAGCTGGTGCAACTCGAAGCATACGGGTGCGAGTGACCGACGGTGAGGGAGAGTCCTTTGAGGAAGTCATTACCATTCAGATTGAGAATCAGGTTGAGACACTTTATGTCACAGAATTGGCAGGTGCTAGTGATGGTTTTCGGATCTCATTCAGTAGGTCAATCGATGTAAGTAATATTAATCTTTATGATGCGATGGACGTCTATGGAGAATCTGATTTAATTCTGCGTGGAGCCACAACAGGTGATGTAGGTGGGTCAATAGTCATCGGTGCTGATGGTCGTAGCTTGCAGTTCGTTGCAAATAATGCACTTGCTGTCGACACGTATTCCGTAGTCCTTCGCAGCGGGAGTGACGCATTTCAAACGGTGACTGGAGAGTCATTGGATGGCAATGCAAATGAAGAAGTTGGCGATAACTACGACGGCAGTTTTACGATTTCAGAAGAGCCAGTAGTTCGGTTAGAAATTCCAAGTTTTGCGAGGGGGGCAGGGCAAGAGGTCCATGTGCCCGTTGGTAGCGATGCGGGAATTCCACTTGTTATGGAGTCTGATGGATCTGTTCGATCACTCGATGCTATTTTCATGTTCAATCCAGAGTTGCTGGATGTTTCGGCTATTGTGCCTGGGGTAAACCTGCCAGAATTTGTGAGTTTTTCGACTGAAATTCTGGAGCCGGGGCGAATTGCTTTGAGATTTGATGCTACCGAATCGTTCCTAGACGGCGGAGGAGCTCCTGCAGGTCAATTGACAATCGCGAACGTAATGGCACAAGTATCTACGACAGCTCAAAATGGGGTGTCAGGTCTTCTCAGTTTGGAATCAGTTGTGAGTAATGGCACGGTCACTGTCAGTAGCAGTAACGCTGTCCAGTTGGTCGCAGCGCTTGGCGATACCAATGGGGATAGCGAGTATACCTCAGCTGATTCGGCCCTCGCGGCGAGACTCGCGATGCGGCTGGATAGGGGGCTTGTCAGTTATCCTTTGACGAGTCCATCACTTGTTGCAGATGTGAGTGGGAACGGAACTGTTTCAATGCTTGATGCTGCAATGATTGCCGGCGTGCGTGGTGGAAGCCAAGCGCCCGAGACAGCGTCTGCAGCACCACCAAGGCAGATGCTACTACGGCATCGAGGAAGTTTCCGAAGAGCTGATGTAGTCGATGTCTCAGGTCTACTCTCAGACGATGAAACAAAACTACTTGCGGATTCATGGGATTCAGCCACGTCTCGAGCACAAGCCTTTGCCGATCTTGCTGCTGGATGGGCGGCGAATGCAGAAACAAATGGAAATGGTACGTTTTCTTTCTCTGAAGGGAGTGACGAAGCCGGGGATAGTATTTTTATAGACCCAGGACTCGTATAGAGGTTTTACTCAGAGAATTATCTGACAGAGTCCTTAAAGAGGTTCTGGTTTTCTTCGACCCATTCCAGCGAGGTCAACACCAAGCCTCTTGGCTTTCTTATAGAGCGTTGCTCGGTTGATCCCAAGTGATTTCGCTGCGGCATCTCTGCGCCAGTTATTCTGGCGAAGGGCATCTAGAATGAGGCGTCTTTCAGGAGCAGCCATTTGAGCTTTCAGCGAGTCATCTTTCTTATTAGAGTTGCCTGCTGAGCAGCTTGTTCCCTTGCTTGCTACTCTTTGCTTGCTGCTCGCTCCCTCAATGACTCGAGTTGGAAGGTCTGTTACCTCGACTTGTTTGCCTGATCCAAGGAAGGCAGCCCGTTCGACGGCATGAATGAGTTCTCGGACGTTTCCGGGCCAGTGATGTGACTCCAGACAGTCGATAGCAGCGTTGGTAAAGCCTTCGATTTCTCTACCAGTTTGAATCATGACATTTTTCAGAAACTGCTCGGCGAGAGGACGTATGTCTTCGTGTCTTTCTCGTAGAGGTGGGAGCTCAATTTTGATGACGTTGATTCGCCAGTAAAGGTCTTCACGGAATTTTCCACACCGAACAAGTTCTTCAAGATTTTCATGTGTTGCAAGAATAACCCGAGTGTCGACTTGCCTCGTTTGTGTGCTACCAACAGGTTCAAATTCAAAATCTTGTAAGACCCGTAATAATTTGACCTGCATTGCGGGTGTCGCTGTTGCAATTTCATCAAGAAATATTGAGCTATGATCTGCACGAGTAAACATTCCTTCTCGCGACGTCGTGGCACCAGTGAATGCGCCGGCACTGTGCCCAAATAATTCACTCTCAAGTAGCGATTCTGTTAGGCTTCCGCAGGCAACCTCAATAAGTCGGTTGCTTGACCGCGTACTTCTACGGTGAATTTCTCTGGCGAGTAGAGACTTTCCAGTACCACTTTCTCCTGTTATCAAAACGGTTGCAGTGGTGGGAGCGATCTTCTGAACAACTTCTGCAATCTCGCGCATTGCTGGACTGATTCCAAGCACTCTACGATTTTGGTTTGTATTGCAAGGCCCTGTTGATTTGCCTGTGACTGCAGCTACTTTCTTTCTCCTCACTGTATCAAGGATCTTTAGGAGGCTTGAGTCATTTATTGGTGTAGTGAGAATGGTATCTGCGTGAAGGGAAAGAAGTTTCTCTTTAGCAGGCAATGTTCCGAAAGCAATCAGGCATGCCTCTTCCCACATGGAGCGAAGTAAAGTCGCAAGACGAATACTTCCATTATCAGGGAGTTCCCCATCGAGAATGCAGAAATCGTATCGATGTTTTCCGAGCTTTTGAATTGCTTCCGTGACATCACCAGCTGCCGTGGCATGCCACCCGAGCGAACAAAGCCATTGAGCAATATGAGACGCCATTCTGCGATCATCATCAACAACAAGTATCCGGTTCCAAGGATCAGGGAGATGCTGATTCGATTTTCTGACTGTCTTTTGACCTACTTTTTTCTCAAATGTTGGCATCACTATTTCCTGACAGCTTTTGAACGTGCGGGGGTTACTATTCCGAGTTCACGCTGAGAACCGTGACGGCTTATAGAACTCCATAAATTCCTAGGACATAGAACGTTGCCGGAAAAGTCTCACTTAGCCATATAACCAATATATATTCAGTCCTTCGGTCGCCCATGCGTTGTAATCCTTACAACCATGCTAGGTGATGAAGTGCTCGTGATCATTCATCAATTGCTGTAGGAGAAGTTTTTGCTTCACTCGTACGGAATTCGTGATTTATTTCAGCCCTTGCCTTCCCTGTTTTATCTGGCTGCAGCGGACTTGCTGAACCACTACTGTCACTAAGACGATCTGCTGCTGGACCAAATATCAGTTCACGGTTTTCGAGCAGACTATCAGGATTTTCATCAAGGATTTGCATTCTTCGTTTACGAAACCAGAGGAATGTAGCGACTGCAAAAGCGACAATGCCGGCGATAAGCACGACAAGCGTGAGGCCTTTCTCCGCCGACTGAATGAGTCCAGTGATTCGGTTGCCAAAGGCATACGCGAGGCCGAAAAAAGCACTGATGACAATAGAAGCACAAATGAAATCAGCAAAGAGAAACCATCTGTATTTTACTCGAAGAATACCGGCTGTTAAATAAAATGGGCTTCGAAGTCCAACCAGAAAACGGGCGGCAAAGAATGCTTTTATTCCATGCTGTTGGATAAGAAGCTCAATTTTCTTCTCTCGCTCTTCTGTGAGGAATCCGCTCAGGAGGCGATGCTCTCTGAGAAATCGTGCCCCGAAAAAACGTCCGATGGCATACATCAAACTGTCGCCTAGCAGCGCCCCAATCAAACATGCTGGTAGTGCCAACCACCAATCCAAAGCCCCGGCTCTACTGGCTACTCCAGCGGCCACAATAGGGATCTCTTCAGGGACTGGTAGCCCTAAGCCAGTAAGTGTCAAAAAAAGCACGATTCCAAGATATGAACCCTGCTCCAACCATTCGATCATGTCTAGTGGTATTGCATGGGGAAGGGGTTCATTACTGACATGACAGTCAACCGATTTTGTGGCTTTGCCGAAATAATAAGATTACCTTTTCAGAAAAGTCATCCGAAGAAGTTGGGAAGTCATTCACGAATCCCTGATCGAACCATGGTTTGTTCTTAAACAGGGACTTTTCTAGTCTAGTCTGAAAATTATGAAATGTGTAGGAAATAGCAATCCTGCACTACTTCTGGTTGAAATCTCTGGCCTGAATAACCGTTAGTCCCGGACTTGTTTGATTTGGGATGAATTGTTCGGTGTCAAGATTAGCTAAAAGTACATTTAGTCGGCTGCTCGTTTCATCTTTCACCACAAGTATCGCGGCCACAGAACCCCCATCGGGAGAAATGTGGTGAATTTCTTTTGGTCCCAGAATATACGCTGCTGTTGACAATGCATCAGCTTCAGCCGCTGTATCGGCTAGAACAGTTGCGGAGAGAACGCCACTGGCGGGTTGGCCTGTTCGCGGATCAAGTATGTGGCCAATTTTCTTGCCTTTCTCAATATAAAACTGTGTACCGGATCCGCTTGTGCCCAATGCTTTGTTCCGAAGTGTAATGGTGCCAATCCGCTTTTCTCGGAAAAGTGGGTGCCGAAGCCCAACAGGCCATCCATAATTCTCGGCCTTCTGTTCGGCTAAACCACGTGTGCCCCGGCTGCGAACACTGCTATGCCCACCGTGAATGAGAAAATCTTCCACCCCCTCCATTTCAATGAGGTCGATGGCTTTATCAATTGCCCATCCCTTGCCAATTGCCCCGAGATTTATCTCAACTTCGGGCCTGTCAAAACGTATTTTGTGTTCATGCTCATGGAATTGGATATTCTTCATCCCAGAACATGCAATTGCCTCAGCAAGTTTTTCTGGAGACGGTGTTCTGCCTTTCTTTTGAAGAAACCCCCAGGCTTTAATGAGTGGCCCAGCGGTAACATCAAAAGCATGATTGGTCTGAGCATGAATTTTTTTTGCTAACCAGAGCAAGTCGTACACTTCTGGTGATAGATCGTGCCAGTCCGAACACAAGGACTCATTGATTCTTGAAATTTCACTTGTCGGTCGATAAACCGAGAGTTGGTCTTCGATGTGCTCGATAATATCGAGTGCATCCGCGCCAATTGACGTTGCCACACTATTTTCTAGCAAGTTGAAAATAACCTCAAAGCGACATCCCATCGCCTCACGGCCAACAACAATAGTGTGGACCGTTTCCACGTTTTACTCCTTGCAGTAGTACCGGCTATCGTGGTGCTAATCCTCGATCAAATGCATCTTGATCTCTCCGGAACACAGCTAATTCCGTGTCGAACCGCTCCAGTGGAATCTTATAGCTTGGATTTTCTGCGGTATGGGCATGACAATGTGCAACGAGGAGACGGTATAGGAATTTGAACAATTGACGAGGCACTCGAACACTTCGCAGGCCATCAATTAATCTGGACTGGTTGACTTCGGGCTCAAAAAGTTCAGCGAGAGTTGTCGGTGGGTCTTTTACACTTGCGGCTTTGAGCCTCATTGAGGCAATGTCGTAGAGAGTTTCTCCAGACCACTCTAAAGACGGAATGAGATTTTGCTTGTCGAGTCTTGCTCGCTGATTGAATGATTCGTCTTCACGCTCAATGAATCGATATAATTCATTAGGAAGTAGCATCTTGAAGCCAAGCCCAGGTGATTTCAGAAACTTGTTGTCAAAGATAGGCCAGATGATTTGCTTCATCCGCTCTGCCGAACCATTTATTACATGTGGCTCATCGAGTCGATCAATGATTACAATCATTCCACCGTATCCAACAGCTTGAAGTACTCCCTGAAGCTTTGCGAATAGTTCATACCTGTCATCACTTCTCGCCATAATTGGAAGAGGCTGCCCTGCAAGGTCAGCCTCGGGCATTTTTGCAAGTGCTTTTACAAGTTGTCCTACTGTTCTGTTTCCCGTTCGCATGCTTCGAACAATACGGAATGCTTTCCACCAGCACTGGCACCTTCGCCATAACCAGGGCATCCAGGTTCCAGCCAGAACTAACCATGGCCACCACTGTGACAACCAATCCAGATTCTTTGTCGAGACGCTGGTGACGAGTGCCGCCACAAAAAGCGAGGTAGATGCCAAGCCTAGTAAGGTTGGCCAACGTCCAAAAATAGAGCCATAACCAACTCGCCATCGAAGTTTTCTCCATCGCGAAGGAAAGGTTTCAGCTGTTGATTGATCATAAAGTGCCGCAAGCAAAGTAAGATCGCGAGCATGTGGGGCACTCCATGAATGATTTTTCCCGTCACCCACCGGTTCTGTTTTCGAGCGATGAATGATTGCAGAGACAAGTTGAGTAACGGCCAGGGAAAGGATTGCATCCATATGATCCCACAGCTTCCAGTGCCCAAGTGACTTTTCGACTGGCCGGTTTCTGCCACTACGGCTGACAAATCGATCTAGGAATGGATTGAAGTCATCATAGATAACAACGAAGGAAGGCTTTTTGTTTGCATTGGGGCCTCTGCTTTTTTCGTTGTGTCGCTCGAACTGACGAACCATTTGCAGTTTAAGTGCCGTTTTTCCAGCACCTTTTTCACCAAAAACAATCGATGTGCTTGGGTCTTCTGGCGATCCGTAAATCTTGTCCCAGCCAGGATGAAATGTTGATTCCAGGCATGTTCGTTTAAACACGGTGTCGTTTTGGGCGTCTTCTTCAGCAAAGGGATTGCCCTCTATTCCGTGGTGTTCCAAGAACTCCTGGATTTTCATTATGACCTTACTTGCTGTTGAGGGAGGTAAGCTATGAGTAAATTAGGATACTAGTTTGTTGAGACCATGCCTTCGATCATTTTCTTGAAGCCATCAGCTGATGCCTCTACAGTCGCTGCAGGTCCATAGAATTTGATGAAGTAATTACCTTTGTCGGTAGTTTCAATGATAGC
>MDSW01064634.1_pt1 | contig 10147 bp, 7 predicted proteins | sample 811171 | NCBI WGS metagenome assembly MDSW01 (sample SAMN05326641, study PRJNA326480) | marine metagenome | isolation source: seawater | place: Atlantic Ocean: North West | collected 2012 | reverse complement strand
TCGGGATAGAAACCGGAGTCTGGTCGAGACTGTAGAAGTCGACTCGATATCCCTCCCCTTCGCCTGAAATTTGCATGCCGATACGTAGATTGGTGGCCCCAATCTTGAGACGGCCAAACCATTTTCCGTCAAGCGAAGGGGGCGATTTCTGAGCATAACTGGTCGCATGCATGCTTATTAGCATGAGCATCATAAAGATTAACTTTATTCGCGCCATCTGAGTTTTCCTTCCTCCCCCTGTTTTCTCGAACCGACAGTTCGATACAATTACCTCTTAATTACTTGCCAATACGGATGATTTTTTCACACAATAACGTATCCGTTTCATTTTAATCACTCTGACTGACAACACATCGATGCTAATAACCCTTTCCCCGGCCAAAACACTCAACTTCGAACCCCAGTCGATCCTCAAAGAATCTACGATACCAACTTTCATAAAAGAGTCTCGTAAGATTATCAAAGAAATGCGGACCTACGATACAGCCGGTCTGGAAACGCTAATGGGCACGAGTACGGCCATCGCGGAAACCAATGTCAAGCGATTTAAGAACTGGACAACGCCATTTACGTCAGAGAATGCCAAGCAGGCCGTGCTCGCATTCAAAGGACAGGTCTACGATGGTCTCAAAGCTTGGGAAATGAACGAGCAGGACTTACAAACTTCCCAACGTTATCTACGTATTCTGTCTGGGCTCTATGGTTTACTAAAACCTCTCGATCTCATGCAGGCTTACCGACTGGAGATGGGAACAAAAGTGAGCATCGCAGGCTTCAAGAACCTTTATGATTTCTGGGGCGACCAAATCACTAACGAAATCAATCGTGATTTGAATGAATACGGTTACAACACGCTGATCAATCTGGCTTCGAACGAGTATTTTAAAGCTGTCAAAAAGAAGAACATCCAAGCTCGAATCATCACTCCGAATTTTAAAGAAGAACGTGATGGAGGCTATAAAATGATCACTTTCTATGCCAAAGTTGCACGCGGACTCATGACCCGATTCATCATCGAAAACGCACTTGACGATCCGGAGATGATCAAAACGTTTGATGTCGATGGTTATCGATTCCATCCTGATCTGTCGACTGAAAACGAATGGATATTTACTCGCAAGAGTTCCTAAAAGTGCTTAGCGATATTTAGCCTTCAAAATAAAGTCGACAATCGGCGTAGAATCTTCCAGGCCATGAGGATGGTGCCCTACTCCTGGTTTAGCAATCAGTTTTATGCTGCCACCCATCGATTTATAACGTCTGGCAACTACGCCGGTGTTCTCGTCCCAGGGAACCACCTCGTCCGCATCACCATAAACGTGCAACAACGGTACACCGGCTTTTACTAATGGCCTCAGGTTATCCACTGGATTGCCTTCATACTCGAGTGCTTCCCCTTCTGTTTTGAACTCATAAACCTGCAAAACACGTTTCCATTCCGATGCCGATCCTTTTCCATTCCCTTTGCCACCTGGCCAACTTTTGAAATCACAGACTGCCGCGTCATTATAAATACACGATACCCGGGAAGGGTTCGCAATCGCCCAATTCATGCAATACAAGCCTCCACGACTCAAGCCAACCAAAGCGACCTTGGGGGCAAACCCATATTTGGAGGTTAACTCTGCATACAATCCGTCCCAGTACATTACTGCAACGGGAGCTCCCAACAGGTTTTGCACTTTCATGTAGACAATGTGATAACCTTTTTTTAGCAACGCAATATCAGGATTTGGCTTATGGCCAAAAAACTCTCCATGCCAAACCCAGGGGAAACCTTCAGCCGGTTTATCCGGAGCAACAACAACGACTGATTTCCCCTTCACCTGAAAGTCATGTCGAGTGAATCCATGCCAGTCGGATTCTTTTCCAGGAAAGTCAACAGCCGTTGTCACCGACGTAAGACAAACTAATACCAAAACACTTCGAATAACTAACATCGGGTTCCCTTTAAAAGTGGTGATTATTTGCTTTCGGCTAACTTATCGGCCGGCCCGAGAGGAAACTTTTTACTTGGCACGTGTTCGCTCTTCATTAACTCGCGGATCTCAGCGACAATCTCCGGAAATTTATCCGCTACATCATTTGATTCTGAGGGATCCTTGCGAAGGTTATACAATTCAATCTTCAAAGGATTGGGATTATTGCGAAGCATTTTCTGACGTATACCTTTCCAATCTCCCATCCAAACAGCTTGTTGGCCTCCATAGCCTGAAAATTCGCGATACAGAAACTCGCGTTTGGGCTGTTTAGCACCAAATAAAGCGGAGGCAATGCTTATCCCGTCTACACCTTCCGGCAGATTACCAGAGGCTCCAATTAGATCGAGCAGCGTAGGCATCCAGTCTTCCAATCCAGTGACAACGTGCGACCTAGAGCCCGCTTTGATTTTCTTTGGCCACTTGACCAGTAGCGGCACGCGAATTCCACCTTCGTAAAGTGACCCCTTCAGACCTCGTAATTCCCCTACGCTATTAAAAAAGTCGTAGTCCACTTCTTTCTTGAGGTGTGTTGTGCCGTTGTCCGACGTAAAAATCACAATGGTATTATCGCTAAGCCCCAGTTCTTCCACGGTTTCAAGGACATTGCCAATGTAACGGTCCATCCGGGTAATCATCGCGGCATAAGCAGCACGAGGCGTGAAGTGTGGCGTATAACCGTAGCCACCATCACGTACGAATGGTGGATCCTTCCAGCCTAATTCCAGATATGGCTTGAGTTCTTCGTCGGGCACATGTAATGCCACATGGGGAATAACCGTTGGATAGTAAAGAAAAAACGGATTGTCTTTATTTTCTCTTATGAAATTTATAGCCTGCTGGTTAATACGATCGGGAGCGTAATCCTTCCCTTTGAAGATGTCATAACTGCGAGGATCGGTTGGATCGGTTCCATTAGCTAAATCGGCATGTCCGGGTACAGGCGGGACATTGTTTAACGTAATTCGTTTGTCATTGCTCCAGAGGTAGTTGGGGTAGTAACTGTGGGCATGGCGTTGGCAGTTGTAACCAAAGAACCTGTCAAATCCCTGAAAAACGGGATCTCCTTCTGAACCCGGCCCACCGAGTCCCCACTTTCCAAACGCTCCGGTTTGATACCCCAGATCCGCCAACACTTCTGCCATCGTGATTGTGGAATCCGGAATCGGGCCCTGGCCTTCCGGCTTCAGTTCACTGTTATTACGAATATAGGCATGCCCGGGATGCTGCCCTGTCATCAATACACATCGGGACGGTGCACAAACGGCATTTCCAGAATAATTTCTGGTAAAACGCATACCCTCGGATGCTAACTGATCAAGATGAGGGGTTTTAATGAGTTTCTGACCATAGGAACCAAGCTCTCGATACCCAAGATCATCTGCCATGACAAGGATAATATTAGGTTTGTCTGCTCTAACAACTGCTCCGATTCCCAGCAGAAACAGAGCAAGCATCAATCCAGAAAAGCCACACTTACCTACCGTGATTAACCGCGTTCGTATCATATTGCCGTTCCTTACCGTCGAGCATATCGTAGAATGAGTCAAAATCTTCGTTTATTTGAAACCATCAGTATAGCAATCATTCAGGAAAACTTATGAGTTCACCACTTTCCAATCAACGAATTCTGGTCATCGTAGGCGACATTTATGAAGACCTGGAACTCTGGTACCCCAAACTCCGCATGCTTGAAGCAGGCGCGGAAGTGGTAGTCGCAGGCCCCGAAGCAAATACTGTCTACGCTGGAAAGAATGGCTATCCATGTAAATCAGATGCCGCTTTGCATGCCATCGATCCATCTGCGTTTGACGGTCTATTAGTACCTGGTGGATTTATGCCTGACAAGTTACGGCGAGAGCAAGTTGTGTTGGACATTGTTCGTCATTTCCATGACGAACAAAAACTAATCGCCGCGATTTGTCACGGCGGCTGGATTCCAATTTCCGCAGGAGTTTATCGGGGCATCCGCGTGACAGGCAGCCTCGGAATCAAAGATGACCTAATCAATGCCGGAGCGATTTGGGAAGACGCGGCCGTTGTGATTGATAACCACCATGTCTCTAGCCGCAAGCCAGATGACTTACCTGAATTTTGCAAAGGGATGCTCGAAGTCCTGACTCGCACACATTAGAGTGTCAATTCCACGGTGGCTCTCATATCCATCTCAAATTCGATGTCAACAATCGGAGGTCGCGTATTAAACCAAACTACTTCGGCAGGACTATCTGCAAGTTCCGGGGTCACAGCCTCGGCAATCAACGAGGGGGCATCATGAGCAGTATAGACGTCAATCGTAGTTAACTCGCTTGGCAAAGCCCCCAGGCCTCTCAAACGCTGCAGCATAAGCTTCATCACCACCTCCGCTTTTTGTAGCAATGCGTCGAAACTCACTTCACCCATACGAATAATATTTTCCACAGCAAGCGGACCAAGCAATTCTCCTCCACCAGCCACGACAAAAGTGCGGTGATTCTTGTCGGTTGGACGAACAAAGGAGAAGGCATGCAGCATGGTCTCGTCTGGAGCGTCTTCAACTGGAGCAACATTCGTTCGCGCAATCGGGTTTTTTCCGTTAACGACAAGTCCCCAATGTTCAAGCAACTGACGATAATCCTCGTTAAATCCAATGAAGCCACCCATTGAATGAGGTTCCGGACATCGCAATTCAAACCCACAGAGCTGCTCCACTTTACCATCTTGTGTTTCGACAAACTGCCGTGCCTTTTGCATCCCTTCTTCCCACGGAAGCCAGTGCCTTAGCGTAACGTGTACAACTTCGAAACCCGCATCAGCAACTACCCCTGAGCTATAAGGATAGATCCCCTCCAAAAACGAATACCCTCGCCCGACATTATTAATCAATTTCATGTTCGTTTCATTTCAAATATTGATAACTGCTATGATAAAGCCAGTAAAAACAACCTCCAAGGAAACTCAAATGCGATTCTCCCTTCCACTTATCCTAGCATTTTTCATGGCGACCCCATTGCAAGCCACCCAACCAACCCGAGTAAAGTTAGGTAAGCCTGACGAGAATAACGAACAGGCATTTATCGATATTCACAGGCCCCTGAATCCAAACGGAACTTCCATTATCATTTGCCCTGGTGGTGGTTATGGAACAGTCGTATCTGGTCCGGAAGGGGACAAGATTGCAGTTTGGCTAGGTGAACATGGGATTACGGGTATCGTGCTTCACTACCGGCTGCCTCAGGGCCGAAATAATGTGCCACTGGACGATGCTCAGGCTGCGATGAAACATCTACGTAAACACGCCAATGATTTCCATTTGAATACGAATAAAATCGGGGTGATGGGTTTTTCAGCCGGGGGACACCTCGCATCGACACTCGCCACACACGCGACAACCGGTAAACTCAGGCCTGCCTTCGCGGTTTTGGTCTACCCGGTCATTACGATGCAGGAGCACACGCATCGTGGCAGCAAACAAAATCTTCTCGGGCCCAGTCCGAGTGAAGAATTGGTAAAGCAGTTTTCAAACGAACTTCGAGTGACGCCCCGGACTCCCCCCACATTTTTAGCACATGCTATTGATGACAAGCCGGTCCCCCCCATCAATAGCAGGCTATTCCACGAGGCTTGCAAGAAGCACAAAGTACCTAGCATTTTCCTGGAACTACCGGACGGAGGACACGGACTGAATGGATATCAAGGCCCGAGTTGGGATAAATGGCAGGCCGAATCCCTCAATTGGATAATGGACTTACCCAAATAACCGGACGGCGTAATCCCACAAGCATTAGCTATTCACAATATCGCGGACAACTTCACCATGGACATCCGTCAGACGATAATCACGTCCCTGGAAGCGATGCGTTAGTTTTGTATGATCCATTCCCATGCAATGAAGGATCGTGGCTTGCAGGTCATGAATATGAACCTTATTCTCAGCAACGGTGAACCCCAATTCATCACTCGAACCATATGAGATTCCCGGCTTCATTCCCCCTCCTGCCATGAACATCGTATAGACATCCGGAAAGTGATCTCGCCCTAGGACCTGACTTTTGGCTGTCCGCCCTTCCCTGAATGGGGTTCGACCAAATTCGCCCCCCCATACGATCAGAGTCTCTTCAAACATCCCCCGGTCCTTCAAATCTTTAATCAACGCTGAGACAGCCTGATCCATTGGCATGCAACGATTGGTCAAACCATCGCGGATGCCGGTCGATGCTCCCGTACCATGGAAGTCCCACCCCCAGTCAAACAACTGAATAAACCGAACACCATCTTCTGCCAGTCTCCGAGCCAGCAAACAGTTATTTGCAAAACTGGCTTCACCGGGTTTAGCACCGTAGGCATCCAGTGTTTCCTGAGTTTCTTTGGAGATATCCATAACACCAGGCACTGACATTTGCATCCTAAATGCTAATTCGTACTGAGCCATACGAGTAAGAGTCTCCTGATTGCCTAGTTCCTGAGCCTGAAGTTGGTTGAGATCATTAAGTGCATCGAGAGTTTTACGACGCATGGCCCGATCCATCCCTTTTGGATTGGATACGTAAAGCACCGGATCCCCTTTGCTGCGACACTGCACCCCTTGGTAAATGGACGGCAGGAACCCGGATCCCCAGTTGTCTTTTCCGCCACTCGGTGAAACACCACCGGAGATCAAAACAACAAATCCGGGTAAATCCTGATTTTCAGAACCTAAACCGTAAGTAGCCCAGGCCCCCATGGATGGTCGCCCCTGACGTGGTGATCCTGTGTAAATAAGCAATTGGGCCGGAGCATGATTAAACTGCTCGGTGTTAATTGATTTCACAATCGTCAAATCGTCAGCAACTTCTGCCAATTTCGGGAGGGCTGCAGAGATCCACTGTCCACTCTCACCATGCTGTTTGAATTCCTGCGGAGTTCCCAGAAGCAACGGTCGGCCACTGGTAAATGCAAAACGCTTACCTTCATAAAACTCATCCGGACAGGGCTCATCCGTCCGCTTCACCAACTCCGGTTTATAATCAAACAAATCCAAATGTGGCGGTGAGCCCGCCATATGAAGATAAATAACACGTTTGGCTTTCGCGGCAAAATGGGGCTGTCGTGGTGCCAGAGGGTTTACAACCTCAGCAGTCACCGGCTTATCATTATCCAACGACGCCATCGCCATGGCGCCTAAGCCTACGCCACATCCTTTGAAAAATTGACGTCTGGTTTTATTGGTTGCATTTTCGAGAAAAGGGTTCATCTGGTTACCTCTTAGCCAAGGTTTCATCAAGGTTCAGCAGTACATTTCCAACAATAGTCCAAGCGGCTGCCTCAGCCACATCCATTCCCTCCGGCAATTCACCCAAAGGCATCGTTGATATTTCTTTCGCGCTTTCCATGTCCGCCTGATAATCGGCGAACACAGCTTCATATAACTTTATCAGTCTTTGACGTTCCTGCTCATAAGGCGAACGTGCCAACGTCAGGCGAAAAGCATACTCGACTTTATCGCCAATCGATTCACCACCTTCCCTAAGGATGCGGCGGGCGAATGCCTGAGCGGCTTCAATATAAACGGGGTCATTCAATGTCACCAATGCCTGCAATGGTGTATTTGTGTTGACCCGCCGAATCGTACACACGTTACGGCTCGGAGCGTCAAACGTTGCCATCGAGGGGTACGGCAGGCTCCGCCGCCACTGAGTGTACAATCCACGGCGCCACTTATCACCTCCAGGCGAAGTCGTCCAATCTGTTGAACTACCAAAAGCAGCACTTAAACCAAGCTTGGGACGGGGCGGATTCACCGATGGCCCAAGCATTTTACGATCCAACAAGCCACTAATGGCCAGCGCCTGATCCCGAATCATCTCCGCATTCAGCCGGAAGCGTGGTCCCCGAGCCAACAAGTTGTTATACGGGTCGACTTTCTTATGCTGGACAGTCGCCAGCGAACTCTGACGATAAGTTGCCGACATGACGACAAACCTGAGAAATTCCTTCATGTCCCATTTCATCTCCTTTTGAAACGTAACCGCCAGATAATCTAACAATTCAGGATGGGTTGGAAAGTCACCCTGTGCGCCGAACTCTTCACTCGTCCGTACAATTCCTTGCCCAAACAATTGTTCCCAATATCGATTAACGATAACGCGGGCGGTTAATGGGTTTTCTTCATTGATTAACCATTGAGCCAAGCCCAGGCGATTTACCGGAGCCCCTTCTGGAAAACCGTGAAGCACCGCTGGTGTTCCTTCAGAAACCTCACCTTCCAACGCCTCAAAGTTACCCCGAACCTGAATATGGGTTTTACGTCGCTTATCGCCCATTAGTTCCCGCATGATCGGAACCGTCGCCGGCTTAATTCCGTCCCGCTGTTTCTTCACCGCCGCAATCTTATCTGTGAGTTCCTTTGGAGGCGGCACAACCTGAAGATAATAATCATGCAGGATTTTTGTCTGCGTCTGCTGGGACGCATCGTATCCTGACGATACGATACTGGCAACTTCCTTCGGCAGGACGAAAACATCACCTTCGTCAGTCGTCAGCGACAACCGAAAGCTACCCAAGGCATGGTCGTTGTAATTTTGGGTTAGCACTAATTTAATTTCGGTAGTCTCGGTCGTCCCGACCTTATTACCAATTTCAAATACTGCCGTATTGTCCTGCCCCACTGCTCCGCCAATCGCCCAACCACTAGTGGTACTCTGAACATCACCATCGATCGATTTCGCGACACCAAAGTTGTTTACAACCTCTCCTTCGCGTTGTTCAAAGGTCGCTGAGGCTGCCGCAAACTCAATCGGCAGCAATCCGTCAAGCGTAGCTTCATGCTTACCTGCGGGAGCCTTCGCTACCTGCTGCTTCCAGACCAAATTACGGTCAGCATCCAGCACACTGAGAACGAAGCCATCCAGACGGGAATAGAGATTGTTATCGGATCGCGGCCAGATATTAATCAAGTCGATCGAAGAAACCTTCCCCAAATCAATTTCAATCCAGGGGTTTTCTTCAACCGCCGTATGGGTGACGGAATTATTGGTATAAACACCGTCAGTGTTTCCATCGTTGGCCCGTGTTACCTCGCCTCCAAAATCCGTAGAAGATTGTTTTGCTGTCCCATCCAATGCGACATTTTTACCATCGCTAAAAACCTCCAGTTCGGCGATATGAATCATCTTCCCTTTACCGGGGAGATCTATCCGAACAATTTGTCCCCGCGGTGGTTCATTACGAGCACCTCCAAACGATCCAGCCACTTCCGAAAGAACAAAATTACCTGCGCCTCCGCGTCCAGGTCCTTTACCGGGCAACGTTTCATTTGCCAGAGCTTCCAACCGAATCGCTTTAATATCTTTGAGCTTCGTCGAGAACACCAACTCATAGACATCTTTCGCTGTGGCTTCGCCTTTGACCGTAACAACTCCATTTTCGGACACTTCCATCGCAGCCCCGCTCTGGGCCGTGGCGTTCAATTCGGAAACAATCTCCCATTGCACCTTACGTTCAACATGCTGTTTCCAAATTTCAACTTGTCTGGCAATGGCGTCTGACGATGGAGCAAGCTGGGTTTCAAGCTCTTTAATTTGCAACTCCAAGTCATCTTTCTGTTGCTGTTTCTCTGGAGTCATTACACTCAAAAGCGGTTGCTCGTCAGCTCGATCTGCATCTTCCGTATTATTAAAAAACGCGAAAAACTTGAAGTATTCTTCCTGAGTAATCGGATCGTACTTATGGGTATGACACTGTGCACAGCGAATCGTCGTCCCCATCCAAACCTGCATTGTTGTGTTCACGCGATCCACGACTGCCACATTACGAAATTCTTCGTCGTTAGTACCACCTTCACTTTGCGTTAGGGTATTGCGATTAAATGCGGTCGCGATCAACTGTTCTTGCGTGGGCTCTTCGGTGAGATCTCCGGCAATCTGATCAACCGTAAATTGGTCGAAAGGTACATTCCGATTAAATGAATTGATCACCCAGTCACGGTAGAGCCAGATTGTACGTGAGGGGTCGTTAGCGTAACCGGCAGAGTCCGCATATCTGGCCAAGTCAAGCCACATCGTCGCCCAACGCTCGCCATAGGCCGGCTTCTCGAGCAGACGATCAACTAATTGTCCGTATGCCTGAGGACTCTTATCATTCACAAAGGTATCCACTTCCTCCAAAGTCGGTGGAAGCCCTGTTAAATCGAAGGATAAGCGGCGAATCAG